>MDSV01149085.1_pt1 | contig 20182 bp, 12 predicted proteins | sample 810851 | NCBI WGS metagenome assembly MDSV01 (sample SAMN05326640, study PRJNA326480) | marine metagenome | isolation source: seawater | place: Atlantic Ocean: North East | collected 2012 | reverse complement strand
CGCCTAAGCCTAGGCCACCTGCAATTCCAAAGCCAAAACCTGCTCCTGTAATCAGACCAAGCCCTCCAAGGCCTGCTAACGGGAACAAAAGGCCATTGCCTATTCCAATAGATCCAGGACTAATACAGCCAATAGCGCCGCCTCAAGGAAAACCGATGCCAGTAGCTCCTCCGCCTAAAGCAAGGCCAATGCCGCCAAGCAGACCGCCAACAGTAAAGCCTGGACCGCCCAAAGCAAGACCAGTCCCTCCAACCATTAATCCAGGGCCACCTCAAAAAGCACCAACGGTCAGGCCAATAGTAAAACCTTTCAATAAGAGAAGTCCAGCAGAAAAAGTCGCTAATGCAATTGCAAGACTGCCTTCTCAACAAAATGTCGAGAGAAGCAGAGGCAGGCCTACCGAAATAAGGCACACCGTAAGGACACCTACTAGGCAATCCATAGAAAGAAACATGAAAGCAGGAAGAAGGCCTGTATTGGGAAGCACATCTAGCACCACTTCAACTAGCCATGACCCGCGAAGATTCCACCGAGAAGAAAACGCAGGGCTCGGAGCCTCGACTTCGACCACGACCTCGTCTAGAACAAGCGGTGCATATCGCTTCGAAGATCCAAGACAAGGTTACAGGTGGGGTTGAGGAATGCAAGCAGACTACCGTTCTTTGAAAATAGGGGCTATTGCCTCAGCATCTCAAAGTAGCGGTACAGCAACGAACTACAACTGGAGCGTTGCCAAGTCTCAAGAAACCCTCTCTCTTCTATCTGCAAGGCATGAAGGTGGCGGTCTATGCTACATAATCATGGAGCATTACACTACTGCACAAGAGAAGAAGTTGTACCCTACATCATTTGACAAATCATCCGACGGTGCGATCACCGTCGAAAGAGATGCAGCAACAGCATACGCTAAGTTCGAGCAGTATATTTCCTCTGGGCAGGGCGCACCTTCAGCTACAGGGCAAAAAGCGCACTTGGCAACCTCTTTCATAGATCTTGATTCAAAACTACTTTCTCTTGAGAAATTTGAGAAATCTCTAATCAGGGAGCTTCAAAGGCCTGGAATAAACCACATGGGGTCAAGAAAGACCGCACTCGACCTAAGATTCCCAGACGGCTTCCTATGGGGGAAGGAGAATGCATACAGAGATGCGGCAATTTACTACCGTTCTTACCCAAAAGAAACAAGATTGCAAGCACTAAAGGATATGAGGGAATCCGTTCTAATCAACTACATAGAACCGAATGTGATGGCCGAAATTCTTCGTTCAAATAGGGCCGTTAGATCAGCATACCAAATGTCTGAATACGAGGGTTCTTTGGATTCATTCTCTTCAAACGAAGGAGTGAACCTACTACCAAACAATGCTTATGCTACATTCAAAGTGACATTCATCGACCAAAAGGGAAACAAAGTGGAGAATCTGCCTTATGTGGCTAGTGTGAAGGGTGCGATAAACTACAGAGAGGCATACGACAGGACAAATAGGGGCAAGGAACCAGGTAATTTCCCATCAGGCGCTACATTGTTCGAAGGAAACATAGATGCCAAGGACGGTAAGCACGAACTATTGAGGTACAAAATAAATGACGAGATTCCACACAGAGGGACTTTCAGAATTCAGGTGATAGTGCCGGACCTTGATGCCCAATCTCTATGGACAGCGACCAGATTGAAGGCATACGGAGGAACGCCACAGGGGCCGAATGACCGAAGCGGATCCATTATGCCAGCAAAATCCGGCATGATTCTAACAAATCAGGTATTTTCGTTCACAGGTCAAGGAACATCACATGAAGTAAGGGTTCCTGTATATATGGAACCAATACCAATGCACTTGATAATGACTGAAAACGGGCAATTGGTAAGTAAGTGGTCAACGATAAGTGAAACTTCCAAGTTGCCGAACCACCAAAAAGTGAAACTGCGACTCAAGATTTCAAGGTTGAAGCAAACGACATTATGGGAACAGGCCGATAGGAATGCAGACGGAGTGATTACTCAAGACGAATACCAATCAACAGCAGGAGAAGCAGCGCGAGCCGCGTTGGACTTCGACGACAAAATACCTGTAAGGCTAATTGACTTGGAATTCAGACCGTCAAACAACAATGTTTGGATGTCTGCTAGAAATAATGTAACAGTCACTACCGATCTATCGGGAACCGCAACGGCGAATCTATCACCAGGACAATACACGGCATACATAATTTCACAAACAGACACAGGAGATAGAACCGAGAACAAAATCGGAACCTTCGTAGTGCCTGCAGGTGTGTTTTACAGGGACACAACGGAAAATGACACGACCCCAATAGGTGCCGCAGGTGCCAAAATGATAGAGGCCACATCAACGATTGTTGATTACAACCTCAGAAACCCGATTCCAAGACTACCAACAGGGAAAAAGGCAGAAACAGACACCATTTATGCCATCAAGAGCCTTACCGCCATAGACAAGGGATGGCCTAACGCTGCAGGGACAGAGAGCAACGACGAAGCCTTCGATTACTTCGAGGTGTTATTGCCTCCTTTGCCTGCCGAGGTCGAGATTGGCGAAGCTTTGGAGGACATAGTAGTTGAGGAACCCGAAGAACCGAGCATAAACTTCAACGAAACTATCGAAATCACCCAAGAATCAACGGGTTCTGTCGTGTTGGGAATCGAACCCACGCCTGCAGGTACGAAATGGAAGGTAAGTAGGATAGCAGTTGAGAGGGGAACGACACCAACCGTTCAATACCTGATGGACTACGATCTGAACCAACCACTAGACACAGGTGGCCGACACAAGTACGCGATAGCAGAATTAGGCTACAAGAGGGCGAGCAACCTTGCGTCTGCCGAGGACATCCTCGTTTTCTATCCGGTTGGTACAGAGGACATTGTCGCATACCCGACGGAATCTGTATCGGTACAAACACCGCCCGAGCAATTTACCTGGTCGATAGAAACAGTTGAGCAGGAAGCACCTACTACACAAAACACAACAAACCAACAAACGGTGAGCAACGCACTTCCAGCACCGATCCTATCTGAACCAATTTCGATTACGACACCTGCTACGCCAAATGTGCCCCAGGCAGAGGAATATATCGAACCAATCGTAATCAATGCGATAGAAGAAGCAGAAAACACAGGCGACATGATCACAGCGAATTATCTATCCTCACAAGCCATCGTGGATGCCTATTGGGCTGGAAATCTAACCTACTCTCAAGCATCTCAACAGTTACAGGGCCGACATGGTTGGTCATCTCTCGATGTAAGCGATGCACTCAACAGCCAACCACCTGCAAACACACAAACTGCATTGGAAGTCGTGACGGCGAACAACAATACCGCTACTCCCTCGGCAAATTTAGCGGTATCAAACCCAGTCTATCCAGTAGCCCAAAACACGCCAAACGCCGTGACAATAGACATGCAAAGCACCCAAGCGATTGCTAATGCATACGCGGCAGGAAATATCACTTACGGACAGGCCGCATCACAGTTACAATCTAACCACGGTTGGAGTTCAACCGATGTATCGAACACTCTGAATTCTCTAACAAGTGCCCACAATGCTGCAATAGCCTCTGCTCAAGCAGCCGCAAACGAAGCAGCCAGATTCCAAAGAATTTCAAATGCACAATCCGCCGCAAGCACACCCGCAGTTCCAGACTTCATTGCTGAAATACAAGCTAGAGCAGCAGCAATGGCCGCACAATCCGCCGCAAGCACACCTACTCCTACAAGCACACCAACATACACGCCACCAACTCCAATCGGCCCACCCTCTAATGCGCACATGAACTATGTAAGGGATGCAATAGCTTCAGGAAGGAGGTTTAGCCTATGAGTTTCAATGTCGTCGTGAGGAATTCCTCTGGAGAGGTCGTAGCAACTCAACGGGTTTATTCAATTGATGCGGCAAAGAGTTGGGCTGATTCGACGATTGCAGGAATGCAGGCGCAAGGAACTACTAAGGCAAAGGCACTAATCAAGAAGGACTTTGATGGTGCATTGTACTCAGGTATGTCTCTGCGCGTGACTGCTGGCATAGACGCGGCATTGGATCGTGTGACAACCGCCTTGAAGGGCGGCGGTGCTTTGCCACGAATAGACTCCACAAGTAGTGGGAAGGGATGGATATACTCAGAGAATCCTGTCGGCCTCTGGAACAATAAGCCTGCTATGATTGAGCAGGTCGAGTACAAGGCGACAGGCTCGGAAGTAGCAACACAAAACGGTTCAGTAGGTGGAGATGTGTATTCAGAGGGAATTGCAGGGGCACAGGCATTCGATTCGTTAGGTGCGTTGGAATGGGAAGGACAGCCAGTAGGGGATATTCTGTATGCCCCGATAGTCGAGCCGGAAGATCCAGACACGATGGGATTCATAGCAGGGTGATTAGATGAGTGAAGTTAAGACAAGGAAGGTGAGGAAGACGACCAACCTAGGAAAAGTAGGAAAGATGATCCCCGCCTTCCCTATAACCGGATTTGCCCTGTCGAATTTATTAGTCAATCCGCAAAGATTCGTGTTCGAAGGAACAATCAACCCCTATGTAGGATTGTTAGCATTGGCTACTTTACTGACTTTAGATGATGCTTTTTCTGCCAAAAAAGAACAATTTTTCAAATATTCCAGGAGTCTAAAACCACTAGAAGAACTAGCATTATGGACAACAGCGTTTTCAGTATTGAGAAACGAATCTCCAGAGATGTACCAAACTTTTAGCGGTACATCTTTTGACCAAGCATACGGGAGGCAGAGATAATGGCACAGACGATGAGCCCATACAAGATACAGGCATATTTGTCATGGCAAGACGAAAGCGATGCTAGGAAAGAGGCGTTGAAAAACGCTGAACAATTGCCTGGGGAGACAGATAGTGCCTTCCAAATGAGGCTAGACGCAATGCCTCAGCCTCGCACTTGGTTGGAATTCGCAATAGATCCAACCGAAGACGGAGCGCCAAAAGACCCATCGGCCAATGCACCAGGAATGCTAGACCCAACAGATCCATTGAACGCAGATTCACTTCTGCTCAATCCAGAATGGGCTAGAATGATTCCAGGACAGGATTTCGAATCATTGTATTTCTATAAACAATCTCAAAAGGGGAGAGCAGGCTCTCTTGAAAGAATATCAGAAGAACTATTCCCGTCAACCGTGTCTAGGACATCTGCAGCAGACTATCTAGCTTCACCATGGAACATATTTTCTCAGAAGGACGGCTCTAGATACGAAGCCCATGAAGTGGACAACTTCTGGGTAAGAACCGGATTCAACGCACTAGCAGGGACTTGGAATCTAGTCTATGTGCCTCTAGGGTTAATCGCTATGTCTTTCGCTGCAAGAAAAGCATTACCGAATTTATTCGCAGCAGCAGCAGACATACCTGATGAAGTAGCCGAAGTGACTCTTGGTGATTAGGGGATGATGCATTGTTTGACAATCTTAGGAAGGAATTTTCTGATGAGTCATCCGGCGTGATTGACTCGATAAACGACCTATACACAAGGGAGTTCGGCTACGGTCCAGTCAATGTGTCAGTAAAGGACGCAGTCGATTTAGCAATAGGCGCATTACCAAGCCCATCCGATAGAAAATGGGTTAATGATGCCTCAAGAGGGGCTTCAACGGTAACGATATTCGGAAAAAACGATGTAACTAGGGACTCTCAGAATGTGTTTTCCATGTTATGGAACAACAAAGGAAGCCCGTTCGATGGGCACATACTCAAGAATGGTAAGGAGAGAGGAATAATCGCGCCTTTCTCGACATATTTTCCTACGGCGATTTGGCCTTATTCAACTGATGATGGAGGCAGATACACGGTTCACGACTTCGCTGAGAAAGACTTGCCGATTCCTAGTTGGGCTCAAGCACCGATTGAGACTTTCTTGTGGACGGATTTGGACATCGACCAAGACGATAAAGCCGACTTTGGCGGATTGCCTTTGTTCCGTTTCTTTGCAGATCCTCTAATGGGCGTTCCACCTATCGCATTGTTGCTTCTATTGGGTTATATCGCATCATTTTACATCCCAACTGTCGCTCCTTTGCTATTCACACCGTAACGGTGTGACGGGTCGAGTTTATCCTCTGTACCCCCATGCGCATAACATGAGTGCAGACACAGCCATAGAAATGAAGATGGCAGAAGTCAATGATATTGCCACTAGATTAGGCGTAGGGCAGTATGTTGGAACAGATAGAATGAGTGCCGTTGAGGCAATAGTAGCAGAATGGGCAGTAGCGTCCGAGGGTGCTGATTTACTAGGTAGTGAATCTCTCTGGTTAGATGCGAAGAACGAGATTGAGAGGATTCTTTCGGACATGTCTCTCACTCAGAACAGTAAGCATGACTTATTCTTGCTCGGTGCTGCACAATCGGGCGTAATACCTCTTCAAGAAGTGACAGAGGGATTGGTCGAGGGGTGGAACAAGCTTCTCTCCATCCATGCAACGGCTCTCGAAGTGATGAGCGACCATGATCTCAGAACAATAGACAGGGCAAGGGACAAAGCACTCTCAATGGTTCCCGCCTTTGGCACAATAGAGGACAAGCAAAGGGCAATAATCAACTCCAAGCAAGCGTTAGAGGCACTAGAGAAGACCTTGATTGCTGCTTCTAAGGGTGCAGAATCAGTTGCCATGAAGGGCGAGGTAGCATCAAGAATGACAACGAAGGAGATGATTCTAGCCGAAGCGAAGTCGGCAAAGAAGCAATCGTTGATTCCGTATGGAGATTATCAGCAGATAGAGAACCTTCTTGGAAATGGTAGTATATTCTCCGAACAAATGTCGTCATTAAAGGAGTTCAGCAACGATCCGAAGATAATTCTCGACCAAATGGATAGGGTTCTGGACAAGGCAATGTCCCTGCTCAACAGAGAAGCATCGCAAACAACGCTCGCCGGAGGTATGTTCGTATCATCAGGTAGGCAACACAGGATTTCCCAACTAGGCTCAACTCACAACTCTGGAGATGGAATGAGGATTAGTGGCATGGAGAACGCAAATTACAGAGGACCCACGCCTCAAGGAGCGCAGAGTTCAGGTGCATTCGCAATATCTCCTTTCGACTCAAGAAGCCCCAACACGCATCTAGTGACAAATGAGGACCATACCTCGAAACAGCACAAGGCCGCAGGGAAGTTAGCCGCTATGCACGCGAAGAAGAACGAGGCACTATACAAGTCTCCTTTGAGGACAGCAGGTTGGGCAAACAACAATCCGAACCATGTCTCAGTAATGGGACTAGGAACTGCATTCTTTGGATTTTACTTCCTTAACAAAATGTATAGTACACACAAGAAATACACTTACGCAGAAAGAAAACACAAAAGAAAAAGCCAGACTCCCATTATGGATTGGACAGCACCAACTGGCGACATAATTACCGACCTGTGAGAGTGATTGAATGCCGCGTAAGAAAGTCATCAAGAAGAACCCAATAGGGGATTCAGAGAGATTCTATGGGAAGCAGCCAATGGTAGGTAGCAACCTGCTAAAGAAACCAGGGCGTATGAGAACTCTAGCCTCAGTATCGAAATACCCTGTTATTGATGACTTGTATGCGATGATAGACTCTCTTACCCAGGCACAGATCCAAAGTTACAGCGACACAGAGAAGCTACCAGTAATTGTTCGAGATTTGCTATTTGAGTTTGCGGAAGACTGGTCGAACATGGACCGAGACCATACCAACTACTTATCTCAAGTACCAAAGGGATATGATAAGTTCGAAGCAGCAGTTATTGGCGATTTACTGTACTGGATGATTACTGGTGCAAATGAAAAGAGCAAATTGAGGATAGGGAATGAAGTATCGGATCTGTCTTGGAACAAGGAAATGGAAAAGATGTGCCCAAACTTCACGAAGAAGATGGAGAAGTTCCGTGGTTTGGACATTCACGATTTACCAGGCCTGCACATAAGAATCTTGAACAATCTGCCAATCAACACCTACAACAGATATACAATCGCACAAGTCACAATCGATGACCCGCAAATCGGAGAGCAGGTGTTTCCAAGCCCCGAGCCAATGGAAGACTCGGAGATTGATGCGATTCAAGCCCTCAAGAGGCTGGTAGCAGACGGTAATCTAAAGAAATTCAGTATCGCACTATCGCAAAGCTCGAAGAGTCGTCTGAAAGTATCAGGGGGCGGGATTGGCGCACATATATTCCAAGCGTTTGAGTTAGCGAAGAACGCAGTTGACGCTTTCGATAAAGGAGATGTTGCGTCGGCTAGAAAGTTGTTAGATGCGATTCAGAACGAGTACGACATGGATCTGAATACCTTTCAAACCGGATTAAAGGACATGTTCGTAGTAACTGGTTCGGCATTGACCTTTCTGAAAGGCCAGGGCGGCGGTCAAGCCTCACGCGCAGGCGCAAACAGAAGAGGGGGCGGAGGCGGCAATCAGGCAAAAGTATCGCTCAAGGGAAGCCCAGAGCCCTTGCTAGTTTCATTAGACACTTCCATGCCTCCTGTGCGTGCCGGTTGGAAGAAGAACAACATGCACGAACTGATGAAGATGGCAAACCAAGCAAACTCTATACTGGCAGACAAAGGAAAAAATTTCAAGGAAATACCCAAACAAGATGGGACCTATGGATTAACTGCCGTGAATCTAGCAGGGAATAGCGTTCTAACTACGAGTTGGCTACCTATTTTCTATACAGCCCTCTCGGGGAAAGAACCCAAGAATCAAAAAAATATATTGAATGTCTTTCCGAAGAATCAAGCATCTATTTCATTGCGTTTTATCATACACGCTAACCTAGCAGTAGGTATAGGTAACGATTTCCTAGTGCCCAAGGGAACTCTGACCGTGACAATGAGGAAAGTCCCTGGAAAAAGTTGGGAGAACTCTATCGAGAACATTGGTCAATTCTTCTTCTCACCTATTGACTTCTTCATAGAGGATCTAGGAAGGGCGAAGGGATATAGCGATGCTTTCACAGAAGATTCGCTAGCCGAGGCAGTTGAGGCTGCAACAGAAGTCGGAGATGACGACCTAGCCGAACTGAGGCAGACAGAGAGGGGCAAAGTGAAGAAAAACCCTAGGGGGGCTATCGGGAAGGCAGTTGCGATAGATATTGTGCCTAGGAGGCAAATCGAGGTAAAGACTCTGACAGAAAAGCACCCTTCTATGAAATACTTGAGGAAGGTAGTCAAGGAAGAGGGTTTGGAGAGCCTGTATGAAAATTACGGGAAAGGCCAAGTCCCAAGCCCCAAGTCAAAAGCAGGGACTTACAGGTGGAGGGGCAGGACATACAAGGGCAAAGCAGAATTGCAAGCCGCGCTCGACAAGAAGGGAAACCAAGTTGACAAAGGCCACCCAAAAATGCAGATTCTATACGCAAAGAGGAAGGACAACGGCAATTTAGTACCCCATAGAATCATATTACCAAGAATTCTAGTGAGGCACGACAAGTCAACCAACAAGATAGTTCCAAACAAAGGCTCGAAGGCAACAGCACAAGTAAGGAAGCTATTGAAGAGGGTTGAGAAGGACTATGGAAATGTGACTTTCGTCAAGGACTTGACAGTAAGGGGATCATACGACCCCGATGTGAAATCAAAGAAGGTGCTTTACAACAGAGGTGTAGCAAAGCAGTTCCAGACAGAGGGGCATCCATCTGGAATGAAAGACGCAGGCAATCTATTCGTATCTCAAGTTCAATTGAACGGGGGGCTTGTTTACGATGCAAGATTGCCTGGAGGAAGGATGTTGGGTCCAGTGGCACTACGATGGGGGGCTAAACAATGAAAATAGACGGAAGAATCAACCCACTTAAGTTCTCAAGGAATGAAATCAGCAAAATCAAACAAAGGAAGATTGCCGCATTCATGCCCATACTAGCAGGAAAGCGTGACGAGGTAAAGAGAAAGGGTCACGGCGGTTCTTTGACAGCCGACAGATTCCAAAACAACGAGACTGTAATAGCAACAGGCAGGTACAACAAGAAGAAAGACACGACCAAACTTAGCGAAATCGACATTATGAGTGCCATGAACGCCGTTATCGCAGGCGACGACATATACATCATGCCGTCTGCCAAAGTTGTCTTGAACAATCCATTAGAGGAAGACGAATCGGCACTAAAGGCAACAGAGGCGGTTGAGAGGTTCGAGTCCTCCGAATTATCAAGAAGACTTTTCCCAGACATGGCGAAGATCGACCAAGCAAAGAGGATGGACGAAGCAGGTACATTCAGAACGATGGCGGAAATCACTTCCGGCTTCAAAGCGCCATCGTCTAGGCCAATCAAGGTAAGGGGCTCAACAGACAAGAGAATAAGGGCGCAGATTCAAGGATTCAAACCCTCTAATGCTGAAATCCTTTCTTCCAGGCGGTCAAGAGAACTTAGAAACACGATAAGGGAGAGAATTTTCAACAACTATCAAGCGATTTCCAATCTCGTTGAGGGAAGCACAACTAAGATTGAACCATCAGACATCGAGAATTGGCTGAACGATAACGGAATAGATCGTGAGAAGCTTGTCGATGGTCTGCTAAAGGGGTACGAGAAGTACATAGACAGAACCAATAACACTCAGAAGGACTTTGCGAGGATAATATCGGCCTACCACCAAACGAGACTGAATAACATCCCATACTTGCAGAAACTTGCACCACAACTCGACGATGCAATAAGGAACAAAAATAACTCTGGATTCGCTGACAAATTCCTGAACAGCATATCTCCAACTGCATTGAACATGACTGAGGCCCACCCTATCCACCTAATAGTGGACACGGAGCAATCTTTCGACCGCGATGAATTCAAACCGAATTGGCTACGAGACTTGTTCTTGGGTGAGATTGAACCCGAAGATGGCATACCTCTTCCAGCATTCATCGAGGCGGAAGCTCAGAAATCTTCTATGAGATTGCTCGCGTCATTCAGAAACAACCAAGCGAAAACCGCAGAGGCAATAGTCAATGCATCTGCAAAGGCATTCGATTCAACGAGAGGTATGATTGACATTGGATTCTCGATTGGGGATGCCAGGGCTCGAACCGCTATCACTCAAGCCACGATTGCCAAATCTCTAGACGCTGCAAATACGGATAGATTGAATGGAGACCTGTTTGACGATTTATTCGGACTAGAGGGCGATCCAGAAGAAAAAAGGGGCGTAATGGAAAATCTTGTGAAAATGGGATTAGCATTCAAAATCACAGACGGATTTTACTTGGTTCCGTTGTTCTCGGGAGGATTCAGAAAACAACCGAAGGGCTGGAGTTCAAAGTGGGTCGTCCCAACCATACAGATTCTCGACGAGTATGCCGAGGCAGCAACAGATCCAGAATCCAAAATTAGCGGTCTCGACTTGTTGTTCATAATAGCAGCAAGGGCAAAATCACTTTACAACTATGATTTGAAGGAAGCAGAGACCGTGTTGCTTTACACGATGCTAGATCCCTTGGGTGGAGGTACACCTGCCGAAGAAGCGGAAGAAGAGGAAGAAGAGGAAGAAGAGGCAAGCATCGGGGCTCGCGTAGTAAGCCGAGCAAGCATCATACCAGGCGGAGCAACACTAACTGATGAGGTGATAGACCAAACAAAGCTAGTCAACTTCTTCAAACGAATTTCTGAATGGTCAAACGAGCAGGAAGAGAAGAAAAAAGATGAGAAGGACAAAGAAAAACTCGCAGAAAAGGCGAGGAAGGCTACAGAAAAGGCGAGGAAAGAGGCCGCAGCCGCAAAGGAAAAAGAAAAGGGCAAGAAAAAGGAAAGCAAAAACACAAAAGAAATTGTCACAGGCGAAGAAGCCAAAGAAACGCCAAGCCTATTCGACAACGCCAAAGAAACCTTAGCCAAAGGAGAACCCACTAGAGAGGAAGCATCAGCAAGACTAGAGGAAATGTTCCGAGGCCATCCTAAAGCAGATTCAAGCAAATGGTTGGAAGCGCAAATCGGGCAAATAGACGAACTCCTCGACCAGAACGAAGGAAATTGGGCAGGATTTCTTGAGGCTGCGAAGAAGAAGTTCGAAGCCGAGAAAGCCGGAGCAAAGAAGAACCCCCAAGTTTTGCCTTCCTCGCTGATTGCAAACGATCTAGGGCACGCCAAGGCATTGCAGGACATGGTAGCGGCAGAACACGGCAAAGAGTATGTGATAATGCAGAAGGGAAATCAGTTCATCGTAACCTCTCCAAGTGAATTGAAGAAGGCGACCAAAAAAGGATTCCAAGCGATACTAGAACAGAATACAGGCTTCTCAAAGGAGTTCGTGGAGGCGAATGCAAGAGGCCCAGTAAAGAACCCCATGACGGCAGAATGCCAAGAATGCGGCCACCGACAGGAACTCAAGAACTTTTCAGACAAGTGCGAGAAGTGCGGTAGCCAAGGAAAGTGGAAATCTGGGAATTACACTAAGCGCAAGGCCTCTCACAGTTGCTCATACAGAAAGACGAAGAGAAGTAAGGAATGCGGAGGCAGAGTCACCAAGATGAAGAATGGTCGCATATACAAGTGCGAGGATTGCGGCGCAAAGTATCAGATGAGGTGAGAGAATGGCTAAGAAATCGAATTGGAATGTCACTATGGAGGAAAAGAACGGCGAGTTCATAGTGACATTCGATGGGAAATCAAACGCAACACATCACCTATTGGGGCTTGAGGCACTTTGCAGAGGGCTCAAGTCCTGGGGTCACGATGTCAATTTCAAGGACGGCACAGCGCCCGACAAAATATCGAAGAAGTGGATCCTGCCTACGAAGAAGGTAAAGGCAAAGTTGAATCCACACTTGGGAGGCAAGAAGAAATCCAAGAGGTCAAAGAAAACCAAGGTGGATAACGATGCAATCGACCTGTATAGGCAGTTCAACGGAACAGATCCAACGGAAATCGTGTCAAAGACAGTATGGTTGCCCGATGAGAACAGCCCGTTAGTCGCGCTTGGCGAGGGAGACTGCCCGTTCATAGGCTATACCTCAGCAAAGACGAACAAGAAAGGCGAGAAGGACGATTACATTCACCATTTCGGGGAGGAAGGGGGGCAACCGCCGAAGCTGTATGTCACCTGTCCTCCTCCTGGTTATGAGAGGATTATGATGATAATAGGTGGAGATTGGAAGATAGAGGAAAGAGCAGATGGTAAGTTATGGTTGGTGGACTAAAATGGATTTTGATTTGAACAAAGAGATGAACGCAATACAAAATACATTCAGCAGAGAACTAGATCAAGCCCTATACGGGCCAATAGGAATATTCTCTAACCCTGTGAGATTCGGATTTTACGCATTGGCATTGGGTGTAGCAAACCTGCTAATCATTCAGACAATCTCTGGGGCGATTTCAGCAGCAAGGGATGAACAAGTCTGAGGGGATGTGGTGTGTCGGAATCCATTGATACTCTCGTTAAGGCTATCGAGAACAATGTCGGTTTCGGCACACTAAGAAGTGACAAACTCACATTCAAGGAGTTCAATGATCTCCTTTCTGCTAAGTCCGAAATACAAAACCTTGGCGAAGCATCAGGAAAGATTGCGAGACCCGTAGTTCTAGACGGGCACTCAGCATTAGCGTTTCTTTGGGAAGAAAGAGCAAAACAAGATGAAATTACGAAAAATAAGGAGGGTACAATCGGTATCGTTGTAGGGAGGGGTGAGTCTTATTCAAAATCAGAATTCGAGGGGTGGTCTCCAATATCTCCAGGCAAAAGCGGCAAAACAGGCGGAAAAGACATTAGAAATCTCGATAATAACAATTTGAAAGTGGCGCTTCCTTACGCCAGAGGCGAAATTCCAAAACTAGAAATGTCGGGTTTGAATAAAAATCAACAGAAGCGTTTGAAGGAGAAAGTAAACGAATACAAAAAAACAGTCCCAAACCCCCCCTCAGCAAGGAACAACAAGGGCAAGGAAAAGGTGGATTCGACTCCTCTGGTGCATTACTATATGTCTAGGTACATAGCAGCCATGCTATCGAAGCAGGCCGATGAAGCATTCAACTTGGGAGATGAACAGATACAGAGAATTTCCAAAGTGACAGAAGACATAAATGCGCTAATTGATGGTGCAATCAAACTAGCTCCCGAAGATCAGACTGGCATTGACCGAATATACGATGTAGTGCCTCTTGAAACTACAATAAGATTCAACAAACCCTCGGATGAAGATAAGGACAAACCAGCCAAAGTGGACAGAAACACAGCCGGAGGCACTAACAGCACCGAAATAGGAATCATTCAGAATGTGTATTCGATGCTCACTCCATCTGGAAAAAGAAATTTCAGGAAGGGGGCTGCTCAATTAATCAAAACACTACCTAGGGAGAAAATGTATGGGGGCAGGTATTGGTGTGTGGACTCGGAAATATTGGAAGATGTATTGGTTTACATCGAAGAGATGGTACTAGGAGGTGCTACTACAGGTGGCAACTTCAATATATTTGGAGAACTGCAAAGCCCATCGAGAAGCTTCAGTATTGACAATGTGGGAATTAACGATGTAATTAGAATCCCGAATTGGATGCTCCTCGCATACTCAAGCGACAATGGAAGGTCAATCATGCGGGAATTCCTGCCAATAGATGTTAATTTCGATTGGAACGAGAGAGAATCAAACCTTTTGAAGATCAAGGAAGAATTTGAATTGAATGACGAACCAGAAGAAGTCGAAGAACTGACGGTCGGAATGAGAGAAATTTCAGAATTCATGGAATACGGCTTCACCGAAGGCATAGTAGTCAATGTGACAGACAATGAAATACAGATTGTGACCACTCCTAACGAGGAATACTTCCCAGATGAAAGAATGTCTCTGAAAAAGAGTGAGTTGATGGAAACAGAAATAGAACCAAGGATGGATAAGAATTTCAGAAGGATGTATGAAAAGGCCAAGACTAAGGAGATGGGGCTAAAGCAATGGGAAATTGCATGGAAGTACATTTACAATCCTTTGGAGGGAGAGACAGAGTCAGATCCAAGCCCAGGGGCAGGCAGATACACACAAGGGGAATACCCAACATTTGAACCCGTCTTAGGCAATGTAAATGACGAGCTTTACCTAGCGAGAATAATACTCCAAGACCAAACGATTTCTTCCGAGCAGTTAGGGGAGGAAGATTATGGTCTAGCAAGAGCCTTCCAAGCATTGGGCAACATATTGCTATACATCGTGAAGAAAAACGCCCTAGAAGTCGGACAGAAGGAAAAATCGAAGTCCAGTTTCGACATTGCAGTAGCGACATTGTTAGGGACTTACAACTCGCCTGGTCCAGCGACATACCACGCCATGCTCCACCATGAGCAACTGGTGTCAGTTTTCGAGGCTTCAATAAGGCAGGCTGAGGCAAGCAAGGGAATAGCGGCACTTGGGCAATCACTTGTTTTCGAGCAATACGCCAAGAATCCGGCCAAATTGATGTGTGTTTGGTCTTTGGCAGATCTAGGTCTAATATCAATATCAAGTGTCAATGAACAAGGGATTCCTCAGTTCTTTGACACGCCTAAGACAGACTTGGACATCAAACTACAAGAGCAATCGCTGATGAACAGCATGGGCTTGATTATCCTATCATATTACAGGTTGGCGTTTTACCCAATTAGAATGCGCTCAAGAGGAAAGGGCAAGGGGAATGCAGATTTACCCCAATACTGGAAAGACTTGCTAACAGATGCAGAGAACGACCCTCCTGAGCCATACGCCTTCGCAGCAGTATTGCGATTCCTAGCAAAGTCAAAGAGCAAACTCAAGATTTCAGTTCCAACATGGATGCCGACTCTCCCAACCGACTTCTCTTCGATAGATCGCAAGCGCAACAAAGAGGAAATATCGGATTTCCTTTCATGGGCATACGGTAGCAACCCATTGTCAACCGAGGCTTTCACCGAAGTTGCAGCCGCTTATCATGCGGCAAAGGCCCTATCTTACTACGAAGCAGGAAGGTATGCAGAGATGATGGAAGGATTCATTGATGCTGTCGAGCAGGAGAGAGGCGAGGGATTCCTAATGGCCGTTCTGATTGCGTATGGAAAAGATAAGACCAATCTGGATAAGGCTTTGAAGCCCGCTAAATTGGAGAGTGTCGCCACGCCCTTTGCACAAGTAGGGGGTTTCAACTGATGCAGACGACAATACCTGAAACGGCTGCTTACATTCTGAAAAACAGCCCGTTTTTCAGATTCTCCCAACTCGACGAGGACAGATTCGCTGAGAGAGCAAGGGCCACGATAATAGCGAGGAACGGCAGTAATGGGTGGTTTCTAACCAAATCTCCTGTTGATTTCTTTCTAAGCAAAACGACGAACACCTTGGCACCAGGGGCGCAACTCGTCGAACCGACTGCATCCATATCTTGGGGGATTAGGAGGAAGAAATTCGGTGATGGAAGGCCTGTGATAGTGCTTGAGGAGGATTATCCAGGGGTTCCCATTGAGGTAGTAGCAGATATCTTTGAGGGAAACGCTAGGGTGATGCATAGGCTAGAGAGCATGAGATCCAGAGATGGGCCGAACCTCTCGGAGCTTCAGAAATATCCTGTGAGCCTTATGACTGCAATCAACGAGGATCTAGGAAAAGAAGAAACGCTGGATAAAATCGAGCGAATGAACGAATTACACAATACATACAGGCAGAGAGTCCTTTCATACCTTGAGAGAATACTTGAGGACAAAGAAAGAGTCGGATTCAATGTGACCAAGGGTAGGATGAAGTCTGCATTGAAATCTGAAACAACAGGATTCTCCTTAGATGGCATCACGATGATAGAACTCAATGCAAGCAGAAACATTCGTCGCCCAGAGGTCGCCATCGCCCAGGACTTCGAGTTGAGGTTGAATGAGAAAGGAGTCCAAACCATGCTATGTGGCGCGGGGCTACGCAAGATGTTGCTATTCGTACTCAACGAAAGCCCAGATACAGTAGCAGCAGAGGCAGGATTCTCGGATTTCGGCAACTTGCTACTAGAGGGCTCAAGTAGGGTGGACTTCGTCGAGGCAAAATATCCTAGGAATACTGGATTATGTCCTCTCTCCCTATACATCCCCTCTCCACCAAGCAAGACATCAAGCACCAAGAAGGGGCTTTTCTCACACGATGTAACAGGCTTGGGCTATGCAATAGTACCTATTCACAATGATGATTACAGTCCGATGTACGACAGCCACCCTTTGGTAGCCGCCTACAACATAGGAATCCACGCACCGATTGTTTTCTCCTTCCTACAAGCAGGGAGAAAGGCGAAGGAATCGAGAATACCAAGGCAAAGTTCGATAATCGAGGTAACGAATGATAAATTGGTGGAGGCAGAAAGGAAACACAGAAGAAAAAAGATGGAGAGCATCGAAATCCTCCCCGAAGAATCTGAATTGACCTTTGCAGTTCCCTACGGGAGATCCGTAGTCATCGATGCCAATTCGGGAAGCTCGACAATGGCAGGATTCAATGACGGCTCAATTAGAGCAGGTTTGCCACAATTAGCCCAGATTGATGCTATGATGAAGGAAGGAGAAAGCGAGTTGATTTACGGTACATTGGCATCCAAATCAACATTTGACCCCGAACTACCTGCGAAACTCCTCTCCTTCGAGTCATCCAGTTGGGAGAATGTGACCTTACACATAGAGGGAAGGGTGAACAGCAAAGATGCAAAGAAAGACCTAGGTGAACTATCATACCTATTGGGTGAGAACATAATGCCAGTCAAGCACAGTTCTGGGGATGCACTATCTGTATTCGAGGACGAGGTTATCAACGGGACCGCAATGAAACTCGGCGTAATAACTGCTGGAAAGGTAGCCTATTACAAGAAGAGAATGGCCGTTGCAGCGACAGTCCTTGGATTTGAGGCAAAGGGCAAGAGGTTCGAAAACGGAGAGATAGGGACGGTATTACTTGGTGTCACAAGCGAGGGTCAAATATCCAAGCCTGTCATTGACGCAGATACGGGGCGCAGAATCAGAACGGCCAAGAAGAAGCGAGGTCTATTCAACTCAATAGGTAAAGTGGGTGCTTTCAGGGGCATAACGGTGCAAGACCGAAGGGCTTTGCTATCTCACCTGTCAGAATACGCAACGCACCAAGAAGGCGACATGGTGTTCGTGGATCCAGCCGAAGCCGACCTAGTGCTGCAAGTCGAGTTTGAGAATCTGAACTACAGGATGCAACCCATATATTCGCGCTTGACTCAGATGGTTGACAATCTGGATAGGGAAAAGTCCGATGCTGAGGCAAGAATAAAGCGAGAAGTGCCGATGAAGTACAAGGACCCCGAAACAGGCAGGATGAGGACAATGCAAGTCACTCCAGTTATGCCTGTAGGGCAAACAACACCACCTAGAGGCGTTCCAGAGAAGATAAGCGGACTTTCTAGGCTCTCAGAGGTAGGGCAGGCACAACTGCCAGAGTTGGTGAATGCAAGGGTGATAGCGATTAGGTCGCCAATAGAGGGACTTGACTACAAGTTGGACGAGGATAACACCCTAACTGCGAAGTCCGTTTACGAGACTAACACAGGAACGGTATTCATGTCGCAGATTTCACTCGACCAATTCAAGTTGAACGGCCCTGAGCCGGAGATTCCCGATGAATTCGTCCAAAGTGTTGAGGCTCTGATAGCAGCAAGCCTGAATCCTCCTACTGCGAATTTTTCCAGTCACAGACAGATCCCGCCTTGGAAGTTCAAACACACAGGAGACAAGTCTGGAAAGGCCATTCTGCGAACATTCAACCTAGATAAGAAAGAGGACAGGGATTTCGTAAGGAACATAATTGGATGGAACGAAAGATACGACGGGTATGAAGGTGGATTAGTAATAGCAGGGAAACTAAGAGATACTGTTGAGAACTGGGCGGTTCAGACAATCAGGATTCCAAAGAAATACGGCTTGAGGCGAACGGTGAATGAGATTAGATTAGATTCGCTACAGCCCGCCCGTTGGTATCTGAAAGCACATCCTAGGACTAAGTTACCTGACCCGAAAGACATAGAGAGAGCAGCAAGGCCAAAATTCAGGGCATTTGTCGAAGAGGAGGATGAGAAGGAGGCATTACTAGCTCAGAGGGGGTCTTTGGATTGAAAGACCCGAGAGAAGGCTCTCCGTTCTTTCCAGGGGAGATGGCGATAAGGCACCCGCACCTGCTGTATGCAGATCTAATATCGCCTACTATTTCCTTTAATCCACCCACACCTTTAGCAGACCTACTCCCGCCTCAGTTGATTATTTCCATCTCTGGGCCTTCTGGCATGGGGAAAAGCAGCGTTCAGAAGGAACTCAAGAAGTTATTTGGAAAAAAGGCCTCCCTCGCCCCAACATACACCACTAGGGGAAAGAGGGTCAATGAGAAGCAGGGCATTGACATAAAGACCGTGACTGATGCGAAGTTCGAGAAGATGAGGGAATCGGGGGAATTTACTGCTCCTAACGGAACAGACCTCGTCTTCGAGAACTATGGAGGAAAGAAATACGCGAGAAGAGTATCTGACTTGACGGCAACGCCTATCGTGATTATAGATCAGTCGTTCAAGGCACTAGAGAGAATGAGGGAAGCAGAAATCGCGCCCGTCTTCTCCGTATTTCTCCTCCTAGACAGGCCGAGGGAAGAATGGGAGAAAATCGTAAGGTCGAGAAAGGAACCAGAGAAGATTGTCCAGCAGAGGATAAAATCTGGAATGAGAATGATGAGGGAGTTCAAGAATCATAACTTTGACTTGGCCGTAAAGAACAGAAAGGGCAAACTCAAGCAGACCGCATCCAAGATTCACTCAGAGATTCTAACAAGCCAAGCAAAGACGAATCCTCCAAAGAAAATCACACCAGCGTATGTAAGGAAAAATCAGAATACTCTTTTCGTATTTGGCGACAACGACCTTAGAGAAGGAAAAGGAGGTCAAGCAGCAATACGGGATGAACCGAATGCAATGGGGCTCAGAACGAAAAAGAAACCTAAGACCACAGAAGATTCCTACTATTCAGACGAAGAATACGAAAGCAACATACGCAAGATGTCGAATGATCTAAACAAAATCAAAGAAGCAAGTAAGCAATATCAAAGCATATATTACATACCAGGAATAGGTGAAGGCCGAGCAAAACTCAAACAGAAAGCCCCCAAGACATACAGGTGGTTAAAGAATAAGCTAGACGAACTAAACCGAGTCCATGTAGTGATTGACGGCTCTCCACAGAAAGACAAGAAACTACGGGCAGTATTCACATTCCCTG
>MDSV01015579.1_pt1 | contig 20182 bp, 15 predicted proteins | sample 810851 | NCBI WGS metagenome assembly MDSV01 (sample SAMN05326640, study PRJNA326480) | marine metagenome | isolation source: seawater | place: Atlantic Ocean: North East | collected 2012 | reverse complement strand
CTTTTCTCACAACTAAGGGCTTCTTTGAAGATAGCTTTTTCTTCGAATGAAATAGATGATTATTAATTGTCGAGCCAAGAGGTTTAGATTTTCTCAATCTAGATGAGCCGACTATTTTTGACGTCGTCTTTTTGCGAATTTTGCGTCCTGGTTTAACTATCTCATTTCCCGCTCTTGAGTCTAAATTCCAGTCGACCATAGGCTTTACATCGTCGCTGGTGGTATAAACAGTTGTTTCAATCAAACAATATCCTCTGCTAGGGTTTGTGAAGCATAGCGAGTAACATTACCATCTAGATCGATGACAAATTTTTCAAAATTCCACCTAATTGCGCCTTCATGCCCGTCAGTTCCAGAAACTTGAGTCAAGGCTTGAAATAAATTCGCTTGATTAGCGCCATTAACCTCTATCTTTGCCATCAATGGAAATGTTACGCCAAATTTTTCACTGGTAAATTGGCAAATTTCCTCATGTGTACCCGGTTCCTGGCCAGCAAATTGATTGCAAGGAAACCCTACCACTGTAACGCCGTCTTTTGCTGACACTTCTTGAAGTCCAACATATTGCTTTGTCATACCACAGGCACTTGCAACATTTACCACTAACCATTTTGTTGTATTCTCTTGACCTAATGTTCTAAGTGATTGAGTGTTACCTTCCATGTCATCAAATTCTATGTCTAGTATGTTAGGCATAAATCAACGTTAAATTCTATCTATTATAATGTACCGTGAGCAACCATCATAGATGGCAACGATTTCGAATTGACATGGCAGTCGACCGTATGCAATGGGGTGCGGAAGAATGGCAATATGCGGACTTATACATGCCCGATGCAGAGTCTCCATTCATTACCGAGCACGGCATACCATGTGTTATGTTGATTCATGGAGGATTTTGGAAAACCAAATATGGCTTAGAATTGATGAAACCAATCGCTGAAGACCTTGCAGAAGCAGGAGTAGCAGCATGGAATATTGAATTTAAGCGCTGGAGTGAAAATGAAAATGGAGTTTGGATGGACACATTATCTGATATTTTACGTGCTTGGGGCCAATTGGCATTATTACCGGGAATCGATATAATGAGATCAATGGTTATGGGTCATTCTTCTGGTGGTCAATTAGCTCTGCTACTTGCGGCAAAGGCTGAGAGAAAGCCTTGGCTGGCTATTGCTCAAGCACCCATCACAGATCTCGTTGGTGCAGACCATGCCAAATTATCAGACGAAGGAGATGCAGTAAGGCGTTGGATTGGTTGCCCACCTGAAGATAATGCCAAACTTTGGGCAAATTTGAATCCTGTAGACAATCCTCCAGTTTCACCAGTTTTGTTAATTCATGGTGAAGAAGATGATGAAGTTCCCATCTCTCAATCTGAAAACTATGCACGAATAATGAAAGCTAGAGGTGCAGATGTGCAAAAAGTATGGTTGCCTGGCGACCATTACTCCATTATTGATGTTGCTAGTGATGACTGGTTGGTAGAATTGAATGCAATTCTTGATTGGTTGTGATGGCATAATAATATGTCATATGACCTACTGGGCTTGTCATGGACTTACTAAACAATGATTTCCCGTTCTCTCGAACAGCATTAAGTGGTAAGCACGCAATGATATTTGGTGCAAGTAAAGGAATTGGTGCTGCAACTGCAAAGATGATGGCAATGGCAGGGGCTGATGTTACTTTGTGTGCTAGAAGTTTAGTTTCATTACAACAAGTAGCAGATGATATCAAAGAATATGCTACTGGAAGGATAAAAATCAAAAGCATAGACTTAGAAGATTTGCCGTTGATTAATCAATTTATTGATGAAGCCTTAGCAGAACTTGGACCTGTACATATTCTTGTTAATAATTCAGGTGGGCCACCAGGAGGACCATTATTGAGTAATTCAATCGAAGACTTTCACGCTCCATTCGCAAGACACCTACATGCTGCCCATCAAATCACCAAAAGACTCGCTCCGACAATGGAATCAGCAGGATATGGAAGAATAATACAAATAATTTCGACTTCTGTAAAGGAACCAATTCCAAATTTGGGCCTATCAAACACGTTAAGGGGGGCAATGGCTAGTTGGGCTAAATCACTATCCCGAGAGTTACACCCATGCATTACCATAAACAATGTTCTACCGGGTTTTACCGATACGGAAAGATTGGATAGTTTGGCTAACTCAATAAATAAAAAAACTGGCAAATCAATCGATGATATACATGAAGGATGGATGGGTCAAGTTCCAATTCAACGCTTAGTTAATCCACTTGAAACTGCCTCTGCGATTACCTATCTCGCATTACCAGCATCCGGTGCTATTCGTGGTGTTTCTTTGGCTGTTGATGGCGGAAGATTACGAGGCATCTAGTTTAGCGATACAAGTCAAACCAAACAGGATAATGATCAGAAACATCAGTATCTTCAATTGAGGTATCAATTCCCCACGAACCGACTAGCCGACCACCAAGTTCATCTAAAGTGACAATACGGTCATATGCGCAATCGGTAGAAGACACTGTTGTATCGGCAAGGTCGTTTACCAGCCAATTGTATTGAGGTAATCTCATCGGCGACTCCCATAATTCTTGTGAATTAGCATAACTACAATCGGCATTAAAGTCACCAAGAATAATCAAATCTTCTTCTGCGGTATTATTTTCTCGATAACTTTCAACTACCGAATGAAGCGCATCAATTTCCTCTAATGCTAGAGCTGGTTTTGTATGAACTGTCAATAAAGTGAAGTCAAATCCCGAAGTATTGCCACTTTCATTCAGTAATTCGAAACTTGCAATATATGGTTCTCTTTGAAAATAATCGTGTTCAGTATCATTATACAAGTAACCTTGACCAATTTCTCTAAACACACTGGTATTGTAATAATATACATACTGTTCTTGTGAAGATTGGTCGTCTTCTTGCATTCCGCTACGTGGACTCAATGACATATTCCAATTATCTCCAGAAGCATTGTTTAACTCATCTAGAAAATCATATGGAACTGTTTGATCTATGTCTTTTATCTCTTGGACTGCAACCAAATCATACTGCAAAACAGTTTCGACTAATTGGCTAACTACTTCCGGCTTACCCATCTTGGTTTTACCAAAAACTTTGATGTTAAAGGTTGCAATTCGAGCAACCTCAGAACGATTTAATTGTGGTATATCTCTACCTTCAATATCATCATCATCATCGTTTTCTGATTCGGTCTCAACGTAAACAAAAACGGTATTTTCCTCTTTGTGAACAATTAGGTGAATAGTCATGGGGGCGAGAATCAAAATTGCTACTAGACTCAATGCCTGTAAGTAGCCGTCCATCGAACCCATGACTCTTCCACATTCGTTTGAGTTATCAATATTTATTGTAAATCCTCTTGGAAGAGGTTATTCATGAGGGAGAAATGGCGCAGTCATGAACGGAGAAGTCAGTGCTGAGCAGGCTCGGAAAATTATCGCCATGCTCACTGAAGGCGAGGCTATCGAGAACGTGAATGCACCACTGGCTCTGAGACTGATTCCTCTCGCAGAAGAGTTAGATAATTCGGAACTGGTAAAACGTCTATTGAAGCATGCAGAATCAACGGCAGTAGATGAACTAGAATCTGGGTGGGTGAAATTTGAAAGTTTAAGATATGCTAATTCGTCAATCGATGAATTCGTTGAGCTTGCCGCATTAGCAGAGAAAATGAATGGTGGTGAAGCCCTAGCAGCGGCAGTTCTTCACCATGTAGGTTTACTGTATTTGAGCGTTGAAAAATATGATGATTGTCAAGTATTTACTTCTCGGTCAATGAGGATTAGAGAACAGATTGACGACCAGGCTGGTTTAGTTTACAGTTTAGCAGCTCTTGAAGCATGTGATAAACGCCAAAATCGACATGATTCTGCATTGGCGCATGGAACTAGGAGATTGGAAATCTTGACCACCATTGGAGATCAAGAAGGATTGATGGAATCGCTAGCAGATGTTGCTCATACTCAGGCAACACTAGGCACCTTCGAGGCGGCAATTGATTTGTACAATCAATCACTTGAGTTGTCAAATGACTTGGAGGATGTTTCTGGACAATTTGTCGCACGTTGGGGTCTTGCAGACATCGCCGAAATACAGGGAGATTATCAAACTGCAATGCTTCATTTGTCTGACTGCCTTCATTCATTCATTGCATTTGGAATGCCTGCACCGACACAAATCCGTGAACGTTTAGATGCTTTGACAAAATTATCTGGCCCAAATGAAGAAGAATAATAGCCACATCGATTATGTCCTAAGAACTACTCGCATGACCAGTGGCAAGCCATGAAGCATGACATCTTCTTCTCGATAAGTCAAACACCAGACGTCAATGGTGTTACACCATCAGAGAGGCAAATGTTCGATAATTATTTCCAGCAACTCAAGCATGCAGACTCATTGGGTTTCGGTGTTGGATGGATTGCTCAGGCGCATCTTTCTACTGAAACTCAAAAATCAAACGCTATGCCAGTTGTACCTCATTGGCAAGGAGAGGTAGGACTTTGTACAGACTTCCCACAACTAGCCATGGAAAGTTTTCGTCAAACCAATACAATAGATATTGGTTCTGCTGTTGTTAGTATTCTAGCAAGTGGTGGCCCAATTGCTCAAGCAGAACGAATTGCTAACACTGTACAGTTTCTCTCCATGATGGATGATAATCGTAAACTGTATGTTGGATTTAGTGCGGGAAGGTTTGAATTTATGGCCAGACCATATGGGATTACTCCTAGGAATACTTGGGAAAGTGCAGCTTGGAAAGCCCTTCGTGGACAAATATTCCTTGAAGCAAGTGAAATATTCCTTCGATTACTCAAAGGTGAGATTATTTCCAGTGATCATATTCGTAAAACTATCTTGACGAGAGATAATTTCCGTAGTGATGAAGATTGGCTGGCAGTTCAAGAGGCATATCTAACATATAACAAAGTAGAGAATGCCGATTCAATTACTATACCAAATCGCTATGATTTCGAAGAAATTTCAATCATACCGAAACAATGGAGGCGTGAACAATTACAACTTGTAGCAGGAACTCACGACCCAAAGGCACAAGAATTTGTCAATACTATTTTGCCTGTAAGAGTGTTTAATCTTTCAATAACTTCACCAGAAATTATCGATGCCACTCATCAAAGAATGGCTGTACATTACCACCCTGATGGTGGCAAATGGGAAAGAAGTTACATGCCTAGAACTAGTTTTGTATTCATCAATGATGAACCTGATTTAACTGATGAACAAAAAAGCGAGGCAGCAAATATTGAGGCTGAGCAAGCGCTTCAGGCATATTGGAATGCATTAGAGGGCACAATCGACCCTGACAAGGTTTCGAAGGCTGCAAATAACGCTCTAATCGGCAATCCTTTAGAGGTAGCAGTACAAATCGTCAATAGATTCCATCCTCAAGATACCATAATGGCATGGTTTGATTTCTTCAATCATGATTCTGATCGAGTTTGTCGAAATATGACTGCATATATGGAAAAGGTTGTCCCTCTGGTCAAGGAGATGTTGGAGGCGGAACAATGAGTGACAAAGGAATGCCTTCCGCAGTCCGTGAAGGTAAACCAGGCAGTTCCATGTACCCTGAATCATCACTTGGTGAGACTGTTCCAGGAATATCTACTGGTCGAGAAGTGGATTGGGAGCCGTTGGTAGATTATCGACGAAATGGCGTATCTGAAACTACGATTCATGGTGCAGTTGCATGGGCCCATGGTGATGAAGTAATACATTCGTTTGGTGGAAATGTGTTATGTTATGGACGCTCAATGATGAAGCCGTTCATGTTAAAGGCGTTCACTGATGAATTGAAAGATGCTACTTGGGAACAAAAAGCAATTTCAGTGGCTTCCCATAACGGCGATACTGAACACGTTGCTGCAGCACAGTCATTGCTTTCCGAGGAGGAATGGCCGCTGATGCTTACGCCGTTAGACGTCCCCTTGATACAATTTGGCAGACAAGTTCGTCGGCCAAGGAGATGGTATCACACTTGCTCAGGAGAACACTCTGCGATACTACACGGTTGTAGGAAAAAAGGCTGGAATCGTGCAGGATACACATTACCTAACCATCAAGTATTCGACGCATACATGAAACAAATCCGTACTTATCTTGGCGAAGATTGGAAGCCTTTGAGAATTGCTAAGGATGGGTGTGGTTTGCCTACTACATCAAACACAGTTGCCGAACTTGCCCAAATTTATGCCGGTTTAGTCAGGGATAAAGACGATGACTGGATTTGGGAAGCAATGGTAAGGAATCCAGACCTTGTGGGTGGATTCAACAGATTAGATTCAACAATACTGAAAGCCGGAGAGGGCAAAGTAATTGCCAAAGAAGGCGCTGATGGATTACTTGGCCTTGCGATTGAGCACCCCGATTATCCAAAGGGATTAGGGGTTGTAATCAAGATAGCCCACGGATGGAACTCTCAAGCAACATGGTATGTTGCTAGAGCGATATTAGGAGTTCTAGGTATTGATTTGCGCAACCCTTACCCACTACATAGACAGAAAGCATTCATTGTACCTGGAATCGTACCACCAAAATATCTTGATTCTCTAACTAAAATCGATACATGGGATGAATGGGACCCCGATAAAGACAGATGGACTTATGACATCGAGGTGTAAAGTTGCAGATTGATAATTTCATCGATGGTAAATTTATACCCCCGTTGAATGGAAATTATCTTGACAATCATAATCCAGCAACTGGTAAAATCACCTCAAGGATTTCTAATTCTTCTAGTGAAGATGTGAGTTTGGCCGTACAAGCAGCACAAAATGCACTCCATAATTGGGCGATTTTATCTAGGCATGAGCGCATAGATTGGCTGCGGAAAATTGCCAAAGCGTTAGAATTACATAAAGATGAGATCGCTAGAATAGAAAGCATGGACACTGGAAAACCAATTAGTTTAGCAAAGCGAGTAGATGCGTCTCGTAGTATCAGTAACTTCGAATTCTTTGCGGAACACGCTGAGAATTTCATCGACAAAGAATACAAAATGGCTGATGCAACAAACTATGTTATCAGAAAACCTGTTGGAACTGTGGGGCTCATCACGCCATGGAATTTGCCACTCTACCTATTGACATGGAAAATTGCCCCCGCTTTGGTAATGGGCAACACCATCGTGGCAAAGCCAAGTGAGTTGACTCCCCTTACTGCTAACTTACTATGTGAAATTCTGATATCGATCAATTTCCCCCCAGGTGTCATCAATGTTGTACATGGGCTAGGACCAAATGCTGGGCAGGCAATTCTAGAACACCCACATGTCAAAGCAATCTCATTTACTGGCGGTACATCTACCGGCAAGATAGTCGCGAAAACTGCTGCTCCAATGTTCAAGAAACTATCTTTGGAATTAGGCGGGAAAAATGCGACAATCATTCTTGATGATGCTGATTTGACAATTGCGGCAAAAGGTGCTGCAAGAGCCGCATTTACTAATTCCGGACAAGTGTGTTTATGTGGTTCTAGAATCTTAATTGACTCTAAGATATATGAAGATTTTATGCCACTCTTCATCAATGAAGTACAAGCAATGAAAACGGGTAACCCTGTTGAGCAAGAAACTGACATAGGCTCGGTAATTTCACTTGAACACATGGAAAAGGTGCTTTCTTACATCGACCTTGCCAAACAGGAAGGAGGAAAAATTGCAACTGGTGGTGAAAGATTGAATCTATCAGAACCGAATTCGGATGGTGCTTTCATTAGCCCAACGGTTGTAGAAGGTTTGAGTATTGATTCAAGATGTGCTACTGAGGAAATTTTTGGACCTGTGGCATCAGTTCATCGATTCACTGGCGACGATGAAGCAATAAGGATGGCGAATATTACGGAATATGGATTGGCAGGATCGATTTGGACATCGGATTTAACACGAGGAAAATCTATCGCAGAGAAAATTGAAAGCGGTGTTTTATGGGTCAATACATGGCTACATAGAGACCTTAGAACACCATTTGGTGGAGTTAAAAATTCTGGTGTTGGTAGAGAAGGTGGGGATTGGTCACTCAATTTCTTCTCTGAATTAACTAATATCTGTGTAAAAGATGATTGAACATATCTTGATAAGTAAAACAACATAATTCAACTTATGACCGACTCCGGAACTCTACCACTGTTTGTTTTACCAATGGTGTTGGTTCCTGGGGAAATACAAAGCCTTCGTATCTTTGAGCCACGATATCGTCAAATGCTCGATGATTGCATTCTTGATGACAAGCCATTTGGTATGATAATGACTGACCCATTAGTGTACCATAATGGTTGGAGTGGCCCACGTGCATTCGGTTGTGAAGCTGAGATTATAAGTCATGAAACTAGAGGAAGTAATCATTTTATCGAATTTGTGGGGCGAAAAAGATTCAAAATTGATAGAGTTATTGAACCAGCCTTGCCGCCATTTGAGGATGAATCGATGGCTGATTTAATTCCCGAAATAGGCATCTTACCTGATTTAGAAACGATACTCGAACGAATTCCTGATGATGCAGAACATTCTAAGTTATACCTGTCTGCTGAAGTTACGTATTTTGATGATGAACATGAATTATCGGAATTCCAACAAGCCGAACTAAAATCAACACTAAATGGAATTTTGAACAAGATAGGTGGAATATTACAAATCGAAAAAGAAGCATTAGATGATTGGATTGAAGATAGAACCGACATGGTAATCGATGAAAGTGCATCATCTATGTTTGCAGTCGCAGCATTAACCGTCAGCGACCCTGAATACAAATATCAATTATTATCATGCACTGACCTCAAAGAAGTATTTTTACAGTTGACTCGATTCTTGGTAGAAATGGATGTCTGACGTAATTTAGATGCACAGTGACCTTCAAAACTCAAAAGCCGGTGGTATTACCATGTCCGTTCACGGTCAAGCCAAGAAGGTCACCACTCATACCCTACAAGAAATGAAGCGTGCGGGTGAAAAAATAACCATGCTAACCGCGTATGATTACTCGCTAGCCAAACTGGTAGACAGTGGCGGAGTTGATGTTATTCTAGTTGGAGATTCTGCCTCCAATGTGATGGCTGGACAAGTAACTACGGTGCCAATGACTCTTGACCACATGATATACCATGCACAATGTGTAAAACGCGCCGTTGATCGTGCATTGATTGTAGTTGATATGCCGTTTGGAACATATCAAGGGAATTCTGCAATCGCATTGGAATCAGCAATTAGAATTATGAAAGAGGCTGAAGGGCATTCGGTCAAGTTAGAAGGTGGGGCCGAAATTGTTGAATCAATTAAGCGAATCCTAACCGCTGGAATCCCAGTAATGGGCCACCTTGGATTAACTCCACAATCAATATACAAATTTGGCACCTACAGTGTTAGAGCAAAAGAAGATGATGAGGCGGCAAAACTAATTGAAGATGCCAAAATACTCGAAGAGGCTGGATGTTTTGCCATAGTACTAGAGAAGATACCAAGAGACTTAGCCAAGAAAGTGAGTGAAGCGATTAGTATTCCAACCATTGGTATTGGAGCAGGTCCAGACTGTGATGGTCAAGTATTAGTTTTGCATGACTTACTTGGCATAACAATGGATTTCTCGCCACGATTCCTAAGAAGATATCTGAACCTCGCTGAGTCAATCGATGGCGCAGTAAAGCAATATTGTGAGGATGTTAGAACCGGTGACTTCCCCAACGATTCGGAAAGTTATACTTCATAATCCGACACTATATGCTAACAAGGCTCCGGAAAAGGAGCCGATGTCCACAGCAAATGCGTGCCAAACACCGTATCTAAACGGTGGCAATTCATATCTTCCCCAAGACGTTGAAATCCACACCCATAGAAGTAGAGCACCATAACCGCCACAAAATAATGCCCCCCAGCCTGAAAACCACACAACGAAGAAAATCAAACCTGGCAATGCGAGTCCTAAACTGTATTCATACCACCGTGATGCTTCATCTCTTACCAGTGTGAAATAAAGTATCGGCGAGAGGATAAGCGATGTCAAAATAGCACCTTGAGGTGGCGATGGCCAACTATATTCTGGTGTAATGTATTGTTGGAAAAATATACCAACAACCATGCCAAAAATAGCTGGAGCAAGAATATGCCTAAATCCAGTATCAAAATCTAAACCTTTAGGACGCTCTAGTTCTGAATCATTAGAAGAACTCGCATAGGCTGAATCATGTGACTCTTGCCCGTCCATAAATCAGCCAAACATCGGTGATGTTTGAGGCTTGGGGCGTTGATAATCTATCCGTTTATGATATAGGCAACTTAGTTATGGCGTGATACATGGCGCAAGGTGAGATTGTTGCTGGTTGTCTAGCACCCCACCCACCTCACTTGGTTTATGCAGAGAACCCCGAGCAAAATGAACCGGTTGCTGAAGGTGGCTGGGAACAACTCAGATGGGGTTATGAGAGGCTGAGAGAGTCATTAAGTGAAATTGAATATGACGCCATTGTAATTTTGTCACCACATTGGCAAACCTATGTCGGGACTCATTTCCTAGGTTTGGAGAATTTCCAAAGCCTATCTGTAGACCCAATTTTCCCCAACCTGTTTAGATACCACTACGATATGAATGTCGACGTCGAACTTGCTCAACAAATACACGATAAAGCGCAAGATGCTGGTCTAGCAGTTAAGATGATGACTAATCCTGATTTTAGAGTAGATTACGGAACGATTACCACTGGCCATATGTTTAGGCCGCAGTGGGACAAACCGCTGGTTGTGATTTCGAGTAACAGGTCTAGAGCATACTACTCTGTTGAGGTTATGCAAGAGATGATGATGGAACTTGGTCGAGTAACTCGAGAAGCGATATTGGAAAGTGGAAAAAAAGTCGTAGTACTAGCCAGTAATTCGCTATCTCATAGACACTTCACAACCGAATCTGAAATTCCAGAAGATATGAGCAAGGAGCACATCACTAGCCATGCAATGCACTTATGGGATATGCGAATTATCGATTACATGAAATCTGGCCAATGCAAAAGAATCATTGATGAAATGCCAGAATTTACTGAACAAGCCATAGCAGAGACAGATGGAGGGGCATTTACTTGGTTGTTATCTACGTTAGAAATTCCAGACTATCCCGCAATACTTCATGGCTATGGGACAATTATTGGCACTGGAAATGCCATAGTTGAATGGCCTGTTTACAAGTACAAGGAGACATGAATATGCCGAATGGGGAGATAGTAGAATCTTTTGTCGTACCAGTACATCCACATACGGTATTGGCCCCCGAGCAAAACGAAGGCTGGAAACGATTGAGGCAAGCCTATGATGATGCGGCAAAAATCATCACAGATTCTGGCGCTGATTTGCTGATTATTTACTCAACAACTTGGCCAAGTATAATTGGCCATCAACTGATTTCTGATCCCAATCCTGAATGGGTAATGGTAGACCATGATTTCCATGACCTTGGCTCAATTAATTATTCCTTCAACATTGATGCAGAATTCGCTGAATTATGGAATACAGAAAATAAGGCCAGAGGCTTGCAGAGTAGATGTGTAAATTACCAAGGATTCCCCATTGATGTTGGCTCAGTAGTCGCACTAACCTTACTAAATCCCGATAACAAAATCCCAGCTGTTATTGTCTCATCTAATGTTTATGCAGACCGTAGTGAAACTACTGTCTTAGCCAAAGCGTGTCGAGATATTGTGGAGAAAACTGGCCGTAAAGCAGTTGCAATAACTGCCATGTCACTGTCAAATCGGATGTTTACCGAACACATAGATCCTAAAAACGATAAAATTCATTCCTTGAAAGATGATGAATGGAATCGTAAGATTTTGGAATTCTTGGGCGAAGGTAGGCTCGAAGATGTTGGCCAACTATCTAGAACAATACAACAGCAAATTAGAGTTCAAAAAGTGGTCAATTTCAAGCCCATGTGGTGGCTCTCTGCAATGAATGAAAACCGTAACAATTTAACCGGTAATGTACTTGCTTACGAAGCCGTACATGGCGCTGGTTGTGCAGTAGTAAATCTCAATCCAAAAGCATCTGGCTTTGGTGACAAAGAATATGATGAAGATAATGTCGAAGTCTTTAGCGGAGAGAGAGGTGTTCTAGATTCCACATCCAACACCCCAGAACCGGCTCAAACAACCAGTGGACCGGCTTTATGGGAACCAACCAAAGCAGAGGGGTCAGTTAATACCGATTCTGCCCCCAAACCGGTTGGTGCTTATCCGCATGCACGCAGAGTAGGAGACTTACTTTACTTGTCAGGTGTTGGACCAAGACAACCTGGCACCAATGAAATTCCGGGAGGACCAATTCACGACCAAAAGGGAAATCCGCTAAATTATGACATTAAAGCCCAAACTCAAGCAGTTGTAGATAATATTACCAGAATTCTTGAAGAGGCTGGCTCCTCAATTGATAATGTCCTAGATGTGACATCATTCTTAGTCGACATGGATCGAGATTTCCAGGGCTACAACGAGGTATGGGCTGAAACATTAGGTAAAGTAGGACCGACTAGAACTACACTTGCCATAAGAGCCTTACCAACACCGATTGCTGTTGAAATGAAAGTCATCGCTAGTATTTGATTACCGGTATCCGGACAAATAGGGCAGATTTTTTCAGTAATCAATAACTACCTTCGGAGTTTACCGGGCAAATACTGCTCTAAACCTACGGTAAAGCGGTAATTCTCAAAAAGCAGGAGATAATCAAATGGATATGAAATCAACAGCTGATAAGTTGCTGAAAGGTGATATTTCTGGAGTTGTGTCTGAAGTAAAATCGACTATTAAGCGGTCATTAACCCTCGTAGGGGTAATTATCGTAACTGTTGCAGCAAGTATTGGTTCTGGATTGTTTGTTCTCCCATCATTTGCTGCGGCTGTAATGGGGCCAGGTATTTGGCTTGCTTTCTTATTGGCTGGATTGGTATTCCTGCCTGGCACACTATCCAAATCGGAATTATCCTCTGCCATGACAGAAAATGGTGGCGCTTATGTCTACCTAGAACGGTCATTTGGACCGTTAATTGGAACAATTAGTGGACTTGGATTATGGGCCTCCTTTTTATTGAAATCCGCTTTTGCGTTGATTGGATTTTCTGCATATATGTATGCTGTAACAAATTATCTCAATATTGAAACAAATTCTACATTTGTAATCATGTCTGCATTGGCACTAATAACGATACTAAACATACTTGGCATCAAGAAAGTCAAAGCATTTCAGACGCCAATTCTAGCACTAACGACAATTTTGATACTTGTTATCTGTATCAATCAACTATTCACTGCCAGTTTTGATTTCTCTAGACCTATTGATGGAGCGTTTGATGTTTCCAAGAATGACCCTGTACTGCTCGCCGAGGCGGCAGCATTAGTATTCGTTGCCTATGCAGGAATATACAAGGCTGGCGCATTAGGTGGTGAGATCAAGGAGCCTGAGAAGAATTTGCCCTATGGAATGTTAATTTCTCTGTTATTAATCACTCTGCTTTATGTTGTTGTGACATTTATCATGATGGGTGCCATAGATGGAGAATGGTGGCTAACCTCAAATGGAGAACCTAGAGAAGACCCAATATTTGCCTTCGTTGATGCTGTTGCCTCGACTGAGATAGGTATTGCAATGGCATTACTAGCTTTTTTGACGATGATTTCAGGAGCGCTTTCAGGATTGCTTGCTGCGTCAAGATTCCTGTTTGCAATGGCCAAAGATTGCCTACTACCTGATAATTTAAGCGAAACAAACAAACGATTTGGCACCCCACATTGGTCCATAATTCTCACAGGAGTTGCGATGGGTGTTTGTATTCTCACCTTACCTGTAAAGGATGTTGCTAAATTAGCATCCGGTTTCCAAATCATGGTAATTGTTGCGCTGAACGCTTGTGTGATCGTTTTGAGGAGAGGAAACTCCAAGCATGACTGGTACAAACCAACATTCAGGTCTCCATTGTTCCCATTCGTCCAAATTTTCGGAATCATCGCAGGTGCGATATTAGTCTACTTGATGGGAGAAAAAGCGATAATAGGAGCGTTCGCTGCAATAGTGCTTGGCTTAGCAACATACAAGATATATGGCGAGAAAAATTACAACAATAATAGTAATGATTCCGAAAGTGAGTAACAAAGAAATTAGGCGCCTCTGCTCCACGAACCATCTGCACCAACATTCCAGTATTGGATGTCACCGCTTACGTCAACATACCAACCGCTAGCGCCTTGCTGGCTAGGAACTATTGCTTGCATTACCCCCAATCTTCCCGCTTCAATTGAAAGACGGGTTATTTCAGCTGGTGCGAGTGAAGGTTTGTTGACGGCTGGTTGTTGTGTATTTTGGGCTGGTTGTGCAACAACCTGATTGTTAACTGGTGGAACTTGAGGTTGAGGGGGACTTTCAACCGCTGAAGTTTCATCTTCATCATCATCCTCATCGTCGTAGTAATCATCGTCATCATCATCATATTCGTCTTCGTCAAACCATTCTGCATCATCTGGCTCATAACTGGCTCTACGAACTAAAACAACCATTGTGGTTAGAATAAGACCGAGAAGTACTGCAGCGATAGACATGGCAGTATTTGTTGAACCAATTGCCCCACCAAGTAATACTGATTCAACATCAAAAAAGGCTTGAGTAACTAAACCATTCCAAGTAATACTACATGAACGATCAAGTCCTGATTTTGTTATATCTAATTCCCAAGTATCCAATATGACATGCTTATCAGAGCCAGATGTACAACTAATCGTGGTATTTTCTGGCTCGACAGACACTTTGTTGTTATTGACATCAACGCCATAGACTCGTAATAGTGCTATATCTCCTTGCTTGTAATCCCTACTTTCAATCTCGCCGAACAGTTGGATTGCTTGACCAGGCTCAACGACAAGTTGGATAGTATGTCTCGCTTCGTCTTGCAAAAATGTTAGGCTATATTCACCTGCTACATTACCAACAAAGGTCCAATATCCCCTACCTGCAATCGATGGGGCCAATTCACCAATTGTTGAATTCAGATTGGTTGAGATTGTTTCAGCAGGAGCAAGATTGCCCCTTGAATCTGAAATCTCAATGAAAATATCAGATTCTACACCTGATTGAACTGTAAATCCAGAGTCTTGACTAGTAATAATCTGCCTTGCATCACCAGCAGAAACCGTCAGTGAAACTACAGAAAATACTCCTGCTGCATTAGCTTGAATTTCATGACTACCAATTGATGTTGGTATCCAATAGTAATCGAGTAATGACATCGTCAATGTTTGATCTTCGCCATCTATGGTCCAATTGACAAAAATATCATCCAGTTGGTTACCATAGGAATCAAAGAACCTCGGGTCCAAATCAAATGGTTGGTCTATTGGTATTTTTTCATCTTGTCCATTCAATTCAATCTTAGCAAGTTCACCAAAACCAACCTGCTCAATTAACTGTGAATCGAACATGATACCTGATACTTCATCAAACCAACTACCCTCTACAGCATACGCCCCCCCTACATCGGGAATAAGGGTGTAGTAATCTTCTTGTTTCTGAAGTGCAGTTTCATTTCCTATCAATACCTCGATAGTTCCATTAACATTCCAGGTGTTACCCGCTAAATCATATGCCTGAATAACCACTGTTGACTGTTGACCAACAGTAAGTTTTTGCGGCGACATTTGGATTTTAGTATCTATAGCAAGACCATGGTCCACCGTTACTGAGGAAGTCGAAATTATTCCTGAGTCGTCTACAGTAACTGTGTGAGTCCCCATAGTCATCGGGGTCCAGTATACTTTGCCATTCTCCTGACTTAGGGTCCCAGAACTTACGGTGAAATTGGTTATCGGTAGAGTAATTAAGCCAGAGAAACCTAAGTTATCAGTTCGATAAGAAGCCAATTCATACATTTCACCGGCTAAGTAAACATCCTCATTGGGAATAATCGCTAGAGAGGATGCTGTTGCATCAGCAGGAACTACCGTAATTACACCAGAGCCAGAAATTGGTCCTGCTGAAACTGTAACATTCCAAGTTCCCGGATTAGATGCATAGTAATATCCAGTATTATTGACGCTGCCATTTTCAACAAACCAAAGCTGAGGTCCTGCAAGGCTAGATGCCATTGAATATCCGTTAATATCCACCAATACCGGATTAATTTGTAATGGAGTCCCACTTCTAACCACTATATTTTCTTCAAAAATAAATTCATGTGGAGACCCTGCAACAACTTCAACTGTTGCTGTAGCCTCCATTTGGTATAATCTAGCAGTTAATTCATAGAACCCGATGTCTAGTGGAATCCATACCGGGTTACCTTGTCCAAAATACTCACCATCAATACTCCAAGCCGCTTGATCTGTAGGATTTGGATTGCCTCTAGCATCAAGAAGGTTAGCTGTAAGTACATTATTTTGCAGAACCTGTCCCGTCAAAATCGATATATCAATCGATTGACCTATACCTGGAGTCACGGTAATATTGAACTCATCAGTAAGGTTGGTATGTCTTGCTTGAATTGTAATGACGCCAGAGTTCCATGGATAGAATGTTCCCTCATCAGTTATTGTTCCATTAGTCGAGGACCAAATGATATTACCGGCGACTTCACTGTTTACCGAATCATACAGTTTAGCAGAGAATGTAAAAACTTCATCTGCACTCATAATAAAAGTGGATGATGTTATCTGAACTCTAACCGCAGAACCACTAGATTGCACATTAGTCTCACTCAAGAATTCATCTGCTTCCATGTTGATTGGAATTGTACTGAATAACATCAGTGCAATTAAACAAACAGGCAACAATTTTTTCAACACGGGTTCACATCCAATTAATCAGTCCATTCAACCCAATCATCAGCATTCACTTCACGATAATACCAAACGCCATCTTCGGTTTGTCCCCATTCAGTTCCATCATCTTCAACTCGATAATCTGCCATCCAACTAGTATCCTCTGCTTCTGTCTCTGCCATTTCATCTTCTACAACAGTCTCAGGTTCAGGTGTAGACGGTTGAGGTGGCGGCGTAGTCACTGTTGGTGCTTGAGAAAGCCTTGGTTGAGAGAAGTCTTTAGTTACTGGCTCATCTACTGATTCTTGATAATAATCATCTTCATCTTCATCATCGTAGTAGTCTTCATCACCTCGAACTAGTCTAATAACAAAGATTAGCAAGGCCACTACTATCAATCCAATTAGACCTGCTCCCACATAATACAGCGGCCCTCCAGCAGCAAAGAATCCTGCAAGGTTACCTTCTACCTCGTATGTGAATGTTTCAGTAATTGAACCAACAACTATTGTTGCTGAATGCGGCCCTTCATCTAATGTTTCTAATTCCCAAGTGCCATTACCAAGATTTTTGACTTGCCCTCTGTCGGTTGTATCTATTCTAGCATTAGGAGGCAACATAATGCTATTTCCAAACTCGTCAAAGGCATATACCTTAATCGTTATTTTCTCTAGTTGCTCCAAATTTACTGTTGAAATATTATATTCAATTAAATTCACCAATGATTGAGGGAACACTTCAATATCAATGTCTTGGGATAAGGTCTGATAGGTTGCAGTTAGTTGATATGAGCCGGCTACCCGGCCATTGAACTCGTACACTCCTGCAGTAGTTGTTTGATTGATATTCTTAGGTAGTTCATTATTTTCTAGCCATGTTACCGGTTGTGAGAATATATTTCCGTCGTTGTCTAATGCAGTGACGCTCAAGGATGTTATTGCCCCAGCCTCTTGGGTTAACGCGTTCTGTTCTACGACAAGTGTAACTGGTGCTCCATTGTCAACATTAATATCAAATGTGTATGAAAAAACGTCTCCTCTTTGGTTGCTTGTGTAATAAAATATCTGCCAATTGCCATAGTCAGTTGCTTCCCATACTAGCCCATTTTGGTTCAATTCGGAAGTAATATTTGTTTGGCTTTGATCCGATGTATTCACTAGCATCCACGATAGGTCAACATTGTTCACTGTATTTCCATCACCATCATAAGATTCATATTCAAACCTTATATTGTCATCAGCAGTGATATCAAATTCTAAATTTGTTTCATATGAAACATCATTAGAATCAAATGCTCTTACTATAAACTCACTTAAGTCACCAACTGAAACTTTAACTGAGAAAGTCTCAGAATAAATTATTCCATCTTCAGTAACACTGACAGTTAAGATATATGGGACATCAGATGAATGAATTGGACTGAATATTGTTTGTTGAATATTAGTGGTATCGAGTATTTCGTCGTTTAGATAATCAGGATGGTTAAATGACCAGTTTGCACTATTTATTATCCATTTGTTGCCTTTTTGGTCTTCAGCTTCAAGTGAAACAATGATGCGCTCATCTGCAGTTATGTTTAGTTGGAAATTGTTTATCTTCTCATCTTCACTAATTATCTTCAATTCGTTCACTGAACCACGATCAACGAATACAGATACTGAATCGGTAAATCCTTCGTAGGAAACTTCAATCTGCTTTGTTCCTTGTAATTGTGGAATCCATTGTGTTGGACTTCCTACAATTATTTGACCGTCAGCGATGTTTGTCCAATTTTCAGATTCAATTACAACTGATAGTTCATTGCCTCTAACATCTATTCTAGTTGTGTTTAGGTACAATATATCATCAGCGGTTATTGATGATTCAGAAGCAGATAGCCTAATTGAAAATGCTTGTCCATGAGTGACCTCGACTGATTTAGAAGAAGATATCCCCACATCTGTCGACATCTCTATCACCCATTGACCCACATTGTCACCGGTATATTCACCAATCAAAATTTGTGGACTTGGTGGCTGATTATGTGGCGTAGGAGTATAGATTTTCACTATTTCACCATTGGTAACTGAAAAAGTATAGGAATCAACCTCATCAAACCAGACAAGATTATCAAATTGGTCATAAACAGTGGCAAAGATTTGACATGAAGTGTCTGCATGGATAATTTCTTCACAACCAAATAAGTCAATTCTTTGTGGTGCACCTGGTAAAACATCAACATCTAAATCAACAGAAAGAATGACTCCATCTACTGCCCATTGTACTGAAATTGACTGTGCTCCAGAATTATGCGGTAGGAAATAATTACTTGAATCAACGCTACCATTTGATACTACGAAATCTATAGTTTCGCCTGTAACTAAATTACCATACTGATCTACCGCTGAGGCGAAAATTTCAACCGACTCATCAGCGGTAATTGAGGTTGATAATATTGTGGAATTTTCGTCGAATGATGCAAAGACCTGTACAGGAGCCCCAGCTTCAATTGTTATAATGTAATCATCACAGATAAGACCATAACATGCTGAAATGGTGTGCTGGCCGCTTGTACTTGGCGTTAGTACTGCAGATGATGCACTAATTGCTACAATTGAACCTGTTGTGGTAAACCATCCTATTGCTGCACCCTGTGGAACCGGATCTACCATTACGTTGCCATAAACATCAGTCGATGACAAATCGAAGATTACTTGATTGTCAGCATCAAAACTCTGCGCATTTGTTGAGATGCTTATTGTTGAAACATTAGTATGTTTTAATTTGAACATCGGCCTCTTATCTGCTGGAGTTGATGCATCGCTAGAATAAATATTCACAAATCCATCAGTATTGGTAGTAAGACTTATTGGATTCGCTAGGATTATGTAATGTTTTACATCATCAACCAACATCCCGGTCGTTGCTATTTCAAATTCAAACACATTGTCAATATCTGAATAAATCCTTGTATCAAGTGGATTTGAAACATAGTCAACTCCAGGCACAGGCCCGGGTGTTGCACCCGTATTATTCCATGTAAGACTCATTTCATTCCAGTTGGTGTAAATGAATTCATGAACGCTAAACTCGATTTCGTATGCACCTCCGGATAAGTCCCAATTATCTGAATGAATTACTAGTTCCAAACTATGTACGCTTTGCAAAGTATCTATCGGAACTTGGCTTGCATCAAAAGAAATAATCGCATAACATTCTGATGATGCCGTTCCCAAACAACCAGTGCCGATTGGAATTGTTGGTTCTATACCATAGTTGAGATCTGGTTGTGCATTGTTTATTCCAGTATCACGAATATTGACGTGGAAGAAATCGGGAACTTCAATTGAATCTTGGAATTCATAGGTACTTGTACCATCATTAT
>MDSV01028884.1_pt1 | contig 20183 bp, 21 predicted proteins | sample 810851 | NCBI WGS metagenome assembly MDSV01 (sample SAMN05326640, study PRJNA326480) | marine metagenome | isolation source: seawater | place: Atlantic Ocean: North East | collected 2012 | reverse complement strand
TATATTAATATATTAACTCAGGATACACGCGAGTATCCTACGAGGAATTTCTCCTTTTAAATTTTAAATTCCAAAGAATAAAAAACTTTTTTAAAAAAAATTAGATTTAATGAAAATTATTTAAAAAGTATATTGTAATTCAATTGCTCCACTAGAGCTAGAAAAAGTATTAAATAATTGAAGATTTACTGAAGTATTTTCATTTAAAGTTCTTTTAAATTTAGCAAGATAATTCAGTTTAGATTGATAATTGATAATTTTGTTTGCTTTTAAAGTTAATTCATAATTTTTAAAATTTTTAATTATCCCAAAAACAACTGCTTCGTTGAATTCTCTTACTTTAAAGTCTTTTTGAACAAATAGAGTGTTACCAATAATTTTACTTTGATATTGCCAGCCAAGTCGATATTGATAGTTCCAATAATACCAATCATCTTGATAAGGTGGATCATCTTGAGAGTTTTTTGAAGTAAGATATTCTATTAGGAGGTTGTATCTTTTATCTTTATTACTTATTTCGAGTCCCCACAAGCCATCAATTCCATTTGCAAAACGTAAACTACTTGTGTCTTCAAAAAAATGTTGATAATAAAGTTTATAATGATTGTTTGTTTTGTGATAAGTATAATAGAAATCCCATATACCTAAATGATTGCCTAGAGCATTTGCATGAGGCGGTTCATATGGACCATCTGCAGAAATTATTACTTTCAGAAAATCTTTTATAGAGCTTGGGTAACTTTTTATGTTTTCAGGAGCTCCACCACCCCAAACAGCCTCATGCACTAAGCCTACGCCTAATTTTGAAAATTTATATTGTTTTATGAGATATATAAATTTTTCATGAAGAAACGGAGCTTTAATGTAATATCCACCTTGATCGAGCCACCCATGAGAAAATCCTCCTTCAAATAGAATTTTCTTAATTTTAAAATCAGCCTTATACCCAATTTTTGGTATTGGGGAGGCATTGAAGCTAATTAAAGTTGACCCAGAACTTAAGTCATCATTTAAGTAGCTACTAAAATCCCTATAATATTTTCCAAGTTTAAAATAACCACGATTATTAGAAAATTTAATGTATGTCTCTCCTAAAAAAGAATTATTAATTTTATTATTAACATTGCCAATATATCTCACATAACTTACTCTTTGTGTCTTTGAGTACCCATTTGAAAGATTTAAAACGATTTCAAAATTCCTTTTTTTATATAACCAATTAATATTTATATCATAATTTTCAGAAGATTTTCCATAATTATTATTTTCTTTCCACCAACTTTTATCTTCATTAAAAAAGTTTTTGATGTTAAAAGATATTGTAGAATCTTGAGCTATAGACAGGCTTAAAAAAAAGAAAAATATTATAATTTTTAGAAAGTTCATTTTTTTGTATTTATTCTGAATAAATCTATGAATATTAATTCATAAATCATATTTTTAAGCTCATAAAGATAGCAATTTTTGGTTCAGGTAAACAAGCAGTTCTAGTAGCTTCTATTCTACACACCCAAGGTCATAAAATTATTGGCCACATAGATATTATAGACCATTCACCTAATTGTAATATTATTGGACATCCAAGCGAAATTAAGAAATTAGTTGATAAATTTGACATAGAGGGTGCTATTATAGGTGTTGGTCTTAATTCAGTCAGAAAGAAAATTGCCATTGAAGTAAATAGTCAATTTACCAGTTTTAATTGGGTTTCTTGTATTGATAAAGCTTCTAATGTTCACAATAATGTTGAAATTGGGGAGGGAGTAACTATTCTTGGTAATTCATCTATATTTGGATATTCCAAAATTGGTAATCATGTATTATTGAATAATTCAACTTCATTAAAACATGACAACCATTTCTCCAAATATAGCTCAACAGGTCCTGGCGTTATTACTGGCGGAGATGTCAAAGTTGGAGAATCTAGTTATATTGGAATTAATTCTTGTATTAAACAAGGAGTTGAAATAGGAAACAATGTGGTTGTTGGTGCAAATTCATTTGTAAATAAAGATATTCAAAATAATCAATTAGGATATGGATCTCCTTTTAAGGTTGTTAGACAGATTGAAGATGATGAGAACTATTTGATCTAATTTTGATATGAAGAACATATTTATTATTGCAGAAGCTGGTGTCAATCATAATGGATCTTTAACCAGAGCCATTGAGATGATTAAAGTAGCTGCCAATGCAGGAGCAGATGCAATAAAATTTCAAACTTTTATTCCGTCTGATTTAGCTACAAATCATGCAAAAAAAGCTAAATATCAAAGCATTAATTCAAGTAAGGACGAATCACATCTAAAGATGCTTTCTAAGCTAGCCCTGCCTTTGAAAGATTTTAAGGTTTTAAAACAAGAATGTACTAAAAATAATATAGAATTTATGTCAACAGCATTTGATTTAAAAAGTTTACAATATTTATCATCATTAGGAATGAATACTTTTAAAATACCATCAGGTGAAATTACAAACCTACTTCTTGTTGAAGAAATAGCTAAGAAGAATAGAAAAATAATTTTGTCAACGGGAATGTCTACAAAAAAAGAAATTTCAGATGCAATTAAAGTTTTAGTTAAAAATGGTCAAAAAAGAAATAAAATTTCTATTTTGCATTGTAACTCAGAGTACCCTACTCCAATGGAAAATATAAATTTGAACGTTATGAAATCACTTAGTAATTATTTTAATTTGCCTGTAGGTATATCTGATCATACTTTGGGGTACGAGGTGCCAATAGCAGCTGCAGCTTTAGGCGCAAAAATTATAGAAAAACATTTCACTCTAAATAAAAATTTATCAGGACCAGATCATAAAACTAGTTTATCTCCTTCGGAGTTAATAAAAATGATTAAATATGTTAGAAATATCGAGATTGCTTTAGGAAGCACTACCAAAAAAATCACAAAGGGTGAGTTAGAAAATTTAAATGTAGCTAGAAAATCAATCGTTGCTTTAAAGCAAATCAAAAAAGGAGACATTTTTTCAAAAAATAATTTAACTGTTAAAAGACCGGGCAATGGAATATCTCCAATGAAATGGTATACTGTACTTGGCAAGAAATCAAAATATGAATTCAAAAAAGATGAAATTATTAAGCTATGAAAATTAAAAATATATGCGTGGTGACTGGTTCAAGAGCAGAATACGGACTGTTAAAACCTTTATTGACTAAAATTAAAGCTAGCAAAAATTATAATTTGCAGTTAGTAGTTACTGGAATGCATTTAAGTAAAAAGTTTGGAAATACTATCAATGAAATTGAAAACGATAATTTTAACATCTTTCAAAAAATTGACATACTTCCTGAAAAGAAATCAAACTTTTATGTTGGTAAGACGATAAGTAATGGAATTGAACAATTTTCGAAATTTTTCATAAAACATTCTCCAGATATTCTTATAGTATTAGGAGATAGATATGAAATTTTTGCTTGTAGTGCTGCAGCATATTTTTTAAAGATTCCGATTGCACATATAAATGGGGGTGAAACAACTGAAGGAGCTTTTGATGAAGGTATAAGACATTCTATCACTAAAATGTCATATTTACATTTTACTTCAACTGAAAATTATAAAAAAAGAGTCATTCAGTTGGGTGAGGATCCTAATAGAGTATTTAATGTTGGGGGCCTTTTTCTAGATTCAATAAAAGAATCAAAAATTCTCTCCAAAAAAGAACTAGAATCAGATTTAAATATTGTATTACAAAAAAAGAATTTAATTGTTACTTATCATCCCGAAACGCTTTCATCGAAATCTCAAAAAAAATCTTTTACGGAACTACTCAATGCTTTACATGTCAAGAATGATATAAATTTAATTTTCACTTCTCCAAATGCTGACCCCGGAAATGATGAAATTTTTGAAGCAATAAATAGTTTTGTTAGAAAAAATAGACATCGCTCTTCTAGCTTTAAATCGCTCGGACACCTGAGATATTTTTCTTTACTAAATTATGTTGATGGAGTAATCGGAAACTCTTCAAGCGGCATTACTGAAGCCCCTGCGTTCAATATTGGTACTATTAATATTGGGGATAGACAGACAGGAAGAATCAAGGGGGAAAGTATAATAGATTGTGATTCAGATGCAGCAGCAATAGAATACGCAATAAATAAACTTTATAGCAAAAACTTCCAATCAATTATTAAGGATATCAAAAGCCCATATGGAGACGGCACAGCATCTTTAAAAATCTTAGATACAATAAGTAAAATTTCAATTAAAGATAATATGATAAAGTCTTTCTATGATATAAACATATAAAATGGAATTCTTAGATTTAAAAACTCAACAGAAAAGAATAAGAAAGCCTCTTGAAAAAAGAATTAATAATATTCTTGATCATGGAGCTTACATTATGGGCCCTGAAGTCTTTGAATTAGAAGAGGAATTAGCAAATTATTGTGGTGTTAAACATGCTATATCATGTTCATCGGGTACTGATGCTTTATTAATACCATTAATGGCATGGGGAGTGGGACCTGGAGATGCAGTATTTACTACTCCCTTCACATATGTTGCTACAGCGGAAGTAATATCAATTTTAGGGGCTACTCCAATATTTGTAGATGTTTATGAGTCAACTTATAATATTGATTGCGAAAAATTAGAAATCGAAATAAAAAGAGTTTTAGATCAAGGGAAATTAAAACCTAAAGCAATTATTCCTGTTGATTTATTTGGCTTGCCTGCTAGATATAGGGTTATTGAGAAAATTGCTCAAAAATACAATTTAAAAATTATTGAAGATGCTGCTCAAAGCTTTGGAGGATCAGTTAGAAATAAAAAAGTCGGTACTTTCGGAGATGTAGCTGCAACTTCATTTTATCCAGCAAAACCTTTAGGATGTTATGGAGATGGTGGAGCAATATTTACCAATAATGATGATTTGGCTTTAGAGTGTAAGGCGATTCGCATACATGGTACTAAGGAAGATAAGTACAACAGTGAAATGATTGGCTTGAATGGAAGGCTTGATAGTATACAAGCTGCAGTTCTTTTAGAAAAGCTCAAAATTTTTGATGAAGAATTACAACTAAGAAATGAAATAGACGATTACTACAGAAAATTTTTGAATAGTGCACAATATCATCCGCAAAATTATCAATCTGCACACGCTTTGTTTTCAATAGTTCTTTCTTCAAACGAAAAAAGAAATAATTTAGTATCAAGTCTATCAAAAAAAAGCATTCCTTCCGTTATATACTATAAAAATCCTATTCATTTGATGAAAGCTTTCCATTACTTAGGATACAAGAAAGGATCTTTACCTATTTCTGAAAAGCTTTCAGATTCAATAGTTAGTCTACCAATGCATCCATATCTAAACAAGAATGATATTGATCTAATAGTTAAAGCAATAAAAGATAGATAGTGAAATATGTGGTAACAGGCGGCGCAGGATTTATAGGCTCTCATATTGTGGATGAGCTTATTCTTAAAGGTAATGAAGTTCATGTAATTGATAATTTTACAACTGGGAAAATTGAGAATTGTAATAAAAAAGCAAAATATCATAGATTTGATATTGCAAAAAAAAACAATATAGATGATATAAAAAAAATTCTGACTAATACACACTCTGTATTTCATTGCGCAGCAATGGCTAGAGTTCAACCATCAATTAGAAATCCAATAAAATTTGAAATTAATAATACTATCGGTACTGTCAATATGCTAACATGCTCTGTTGAAATGAATGTTAGAAGATTTATATATAGCGCTTCATCTTCAGCTTATGGTTCAACTGATAAGTTGCCTTCAATGGAAAGCGATTTGCCGAACCCAATATCTCCTTATGCAAATCAAAAATATTATGGAGAGCTTTGCTGTAAAATGTTTTCAAAGGTTTATAAAATTGAAACAGTTTCATTAAGGTATTTTAATGTTTATGGAGAAAGACAAAATTTGGGAGGAGCTTACGCAACTGTTGTTGGAATATTCTTAAATCAGTTGATAAAAAATAAACCACTTACAATCAATGGTACGGGCAATCAGAGAAGAGATTTTACTTACGTAGGGGATGTAGTGAAAGCTAATATTTTAGCTTCACAATCAAAAAATGTTGGCAATGGAGAGACTATTAATATTGGTACTGGAAAAAATATCTCAATAAATGATTTAGCAAACATGTTAGGAGGAAAAAAGATTTATAGAGATCCAGTTAATGAACCGTTCGCAAATTTAGCATCTATCGAAAAAGCAAAAAAATTATTAGATTGGGAACCTCAAATAAATTTAAAGAGTTGGATAGAGAAATATAAAAATAGAGAAATATAAAAATGAGTAAAAAAATTTTAATAACTGGGGGAGCAGGGTTTATAGCGCACCATGTAATTGATAAAATTCTATCAACTACAGATTGGGAAATTATCACTCTTGATAGATTGGACTTTAGCGGTAATTTAAATCGATTAAAAGAAGTAGTATCATCTTATTCAGATATTGAACAAAAAAGAGTTAAAGTTGTGCACCACGATCTAAAGGCAGAGCTTAACCCTGAAATTTGCGCTACTATTGGTAAAATAGATTATATAAGCCACTTGGCAGCTGGTTCTCATGTAGATAGATCAATCACTTATCCATTAGAATTTGTTATGGACAATGTAATAGGCACAGCTCATATTTTAGATTATGCTAGAAAAATTGACGGGTTAGAGAGATTCGCTTATTTCAGTACTGACGAAGTTTTTGGTCCAGCCCCTCCTGGAATTTATTATAAGGAAAATGATAGGTACAATTCCACAAATCCATATTCTGCTTCAAAAGCAGGAGCAGAGGAGCTTGTTGTAGCTTTTGAAAATACTTATGGTCTTCCTGCAATTATTACACACACAATGAATGTATTTGGAGAAAGACAAAACCCTGAAAAATACATACCAATGGTTATAAAAAAAGTGAGAGATAATGATGTAGTTACTGTTCATGCAAACGCAGAAAAAACTATTGCTGGCTCAAGGCATTATATTCATGCGGAGGATGTAGCTAATGCATTGATGTTTCTTTATAAATATGATATATCTAAAATTTTGCCAGATTCAACTGGTGCTAAATGCCAAAAATTTAATATCGTGGGCCAAGATGAGATTGATAATTTAGAATTAGCAAAATTCATCGCTAAAGTACAGGGCAAAGATTTAAAATACGAAATGGTAGATTTTCATTCACAAAGACCTGGACATGATTTGAGATACAGTCTTGATGGTTCAAAGATGGCAAAAATGGGATGGACTCCAAAATCAGCTTATAAACAATTGGAAACAACAATTAGGTGGACACTTAATAATGATAGATGGTTATCTATTTAAGTATTTGTTAACAAAACATTTAAACATAAATTATTATATGCGAAAATCCATATCCCTCTTTTTGTTAGCTAACCTTTTATGGTCCCAACAAATTTCTGTTTCTGACTTAAACAAAATTAGTAACAATCAATTAGATCAAATCAGAGAAGAGTTACAATTGCAAAATAAGCAACCAGTCTTAAATGAGCCTGAAGATACAATGAATACAATTCAAATTGAGTCTCAGATAAATGAAACAGATTTGGATAATGAATATTTCGGTTACAATTATTTTAAGCAGGATATAAATTTTTTTGATAATATTCCAACTCCTGCAGATTACAAGCTAGGACCAGGTGATGAGGTTATTTTATCATTATGGGGTGAGACTAACCAGAGGAATACATATCTCATTGACAAAAATGGAATGGTTTTTTTTGATAACATTGGCTTCGTTAATATTTCAAATAAAACTATACAAGATGCTGAGATTTTATTAATTGAAGAATTGTCAAGAATATATTCAACTCTTAAAGATAAAAATAACCCAACCAATTTGATGTTGGAGCTTGGAAAAATAAAGTCAATAAATGTGTACTTTACTGGTCAAGTTCATAAACCTGGAATTAATTTAATACATCCATTTTCCGATATTTTTTCTGCTTTAGTTCAAGCTGGAGGAGTTGATAATGCTGGCTCGCTTAGAGAAGTAACACTCATTAGAGATAATAAAGTAATTGAAACTATTGATTTTTATTCTTTTTTCACATCAGGTTTAGGTGTTTTTCAAAAAAATAGAATAATTGATGGTGATGTTATTCACATCCCTACTGTAAAAACAAGGGTTGAACTTATTGGTGAAATTAATAACCCAAAATTTTATGAACTTTTAGATACGGATACGTTATCAAATTTGATTGAATATGCTGGGGGGCTTAAATCTACATCAAGTAATAAAGCAGTAATTGAGTATATTGCTCCACTAAATTCGCGCTTGTCAGATGATTTTTCCAAATCCGGTAAATTGGTCAATTTAACTTTGTCAAATAATGTGACATTAACTGATGGCGCAAAAGTAAGATTTTTACCAATAGCCAACAATGATTATTCAGTTTCTGTTTATGGTAGAGTTACATTACCGGGGTCTTATCCAGCCTTCAGTTCTGTTGTTTCATCAAAAAACCAACAACTTTTAAAAAATGCTTCTCTTAAAGAAATACTTGATCTAGCAGGAGGATTTAATGACCCAATCTTCCGTAAAACAATAGATGAAAATATTGTAATCTTAAGATTAGACGAAAATCAATTTTATTCTCAAGAATTTCTAGTGAATTATAGTGAATCTGAAACATTTTCACTGGAGATTAACGACAAAATTTTTGTTTATGAGAACCCAAAATATTACAACGGCTTTTCATATTCTATCAATGGTGAAGTTGCTAAGCCAGGAGTTTATCCTTTAAGAGATGGATTAACAATTTCTGATGCAATATCCATAGCTGGAGGCATAAGTGAAATAGGTTCTATTAATAGTATTTCAGTGCAAAAAACTCTTCTTAGATTCAATGAAGAAGGTGATGAAACTTCTGAATCTGAGTTTGTTGGAAATATTAGTTTAGATTTTGAAATATCTGATGGTAACATTATTACTATTTTACCAAAAACAAACGTTATCAGGGTTGAAGGAAATGTTTACAATCCAGGATTAGTTAGTGTTGACAAAGGAAAGGCTATTTCTATGTCAAATGCTATAGAATTAGCAGGAGGTTATAAACCATTCAGTCTAAAAAGAAACTCCTATGTTATCAGAGCTAATGGTGAAATTGAGCAAGCCAATATATTCCTAGGTAGAGCAAAGAGAGTTTTCCCTGGAGATTCAGTTATTGTCCCTGTTGATCCTGATCCACAACAATTTGATATAACAGCTTTTATAGCTGACTTATCATCAACCTTAGCTAATATTGCAGCTATTTTAGTTATAGCAGATAATAATTAATGAAACTTATTCTTTTACGCCATGGCGAAAGTCAATGGAATCTTGAAAACAGATTTACAGGTTGGACTGATGTTGATTTGACACAAAATGGTATTAAAGAGGCAAAATTTGCTGCCAATCAAATAAGAAATCAAAAAATTAAATTTAAAACAATTTATACGTCGCTTTTAAAAAGAGCTCAACATACCACTGATATTGTAATTAGTAGCATTGACTTTCCTAAATCAAAGGTTCAAATAGATTGGCGATTGAATGAAAGACATTATGGAGCTTTGCAAGGTTTGAATAAAGCAGAAACCGCAAAAAAATATGGCGAAGATCAAGTACATATTTGGAGGCGAAGTTATTCTACTCCACCACCTCTTCTTGAACCTAACGATAAAAGACATCCAAAGTTTAATTCAAGATTTAATTCAATATCAAATTTACCAACAGGAGAAAGTTTAAAGGATGTTATTCAAAGATTAAAACCTTTTCTAGATTCTTATTTTGATAAAATACAATTTTTAGGTGGAAATCATATGATTATTGCACATAGCAATTCTTTAAGAGCAATTGTAAAAATTTTAGATCAATTAAGCGATAATGAGGTTATGTCTCTAAATATTCCTACAGGTGTGCCTATAATGTATGAATTTGATTCTGATTTTATTGTTAAGAATAAAGAATTTTTAATTGATCAAAAAAGTTTAAATTCAAAAATTGATATTGTAAAAAAACAAGGGAAAATAGTATAAAATGACAAATTGGGGAAATAAAAATGTTTTGGTTACTGGAGCTGATGGTTTTATTGGAAGCCATCTTGTAGAAAAATTGGTCCTTTTGGGAGCCAATGTTAAAGCATTAGTATATTATAATTCTTTAGGAAGTAATGGATGGCTCGATCATTCTTTTGATCATTTTCCAAAAAATTTAAAAATTATTCAGGGTGATATAAGAGATGTAAATAGAGTAAATGAATCGGTAGAAGGTTCTGATATAGTATTTCATTTAAGTAGTTTAATAACTATTCCTTACAGCTACCATGCATATCAGAGCTATATTGATACAAATATATCTGGATTATCTCATTTGCTAACTGCATGCAGAAGATATCAGGTTAAAAAAATTGTTCATACATCGACTAGCGAAGTTTATGGCTCTGCTCTTTATACCCCAATTGATGAAAAACATCCTCTTCAGGGTCAATCTCCATATTCAGCTACAAAAATTGCTGCAGATTTTATAGCAGAAAGTTTTTATAGATCTTTTGATTTACCAATTGTTACTGCAAGACCATTTAATACATATGGTCCAAGGCAGTCCTTGAGAGCTGTTATTCCAAGCATAATTATGCAGTTAATAACAAAAGAAAGTGGTGAAATTTTGGAAATTGGTGACACATCACCCCTTAGGGATTTTAATTATGTATCAGATACTGTTGAAGGTTTTATTAGCCTTGCAGAATCAGAAAATGTGAATGGTAATGTATATAATATCGGTTCAGGTTGTGAAGTCTCAATTAATAATGTGATTGAAAAGCTCTTTGATATTTCAAATAAGACCTTAAAGCTAAAAGTGGACAATAAAAGGGTAAGGCCCAGTAAAAGTGAGGTTAATCGACTTTGTTGTGATTCAGAATTAATTAAGTCTGCCACAGATTGGCATTCAAAAATTAATATTGATGATGGACTAAAGCTGACTTACGACTGGTTCAGAGAAAATAAAAATCAATATAATAATAATACATTTCTTATATGAGCATGATTCCATTATCTGTCCCAAATCTAATAGGTAATGAATTAAAATATGTTTCTGAGTGCATTAATACCGAATGGGTATCCTCCGAAGGGTCATTTGTTAATAGCTTTGCGGACAAAGTAAAAGAATATACTGGAGCTCAATATGCAATTCCATGTGTTAATGGTACCAGCGCTCTACAGACTTCATTAAGAATGTTAAACTTATTCCAAAATGATGAAGTAATTTTGCCCTCATTAACTTTTATTGCTCCAGTAAATGCAGTCAGATATTTCAATGCAAATCCAATTTTTTTTGATTGTGATAAATATTTTAACATAAATATAGATCAGATAGATAATTTTTTAAAAAAAAATACCAAGACAATTAAAGGGGAGTTGGTAAATAAAATTACAGGGAATAAAATAAAAGCCATAATCCCAGTTAATATTTTTGGTAATGCTTTAGATATAGAATCATTATTGGAGGTTGCAGAAAAATATGATTTACCTGTAATCGAAGACGCATCAGAAGCAATAGGTACAAAAAATTATAACAATAAACATGCTGGTACAGATGGCCTCACTGGTTGTTTATCATTTAATGGAAATAAAATGATTACTACAGGGGGAGGAGGTATGATTTTAACAAATGATAAAGAATATGCAGAGAAAATGTCCTATTTGACAAGACAAGCTAAAGATGATAAAGTCTTTTATATTCACAATGATGTAGGTTATAATTTCCGAATGAATAATATTGCAGCTGCTATAGGTTTAGCACAAATTGAAAAGTTAGATGAATTTTTGAAAATTAAAAAAAGCAATTTTTTACTTTATAAAAAATTGATAAAGGACAAAGAAAATATTGAGATCATAGATGTACCAATTGAAGGAAATAGTAATCATTGGTTTTACTCATTAAGAATTAAACAAAAATATAATAAAACAATAAAAGACTTAATTAATCATTTACATAAAAATCAAATACAAGCAAGACCAATATGGAAATTAAATCATCAACAACTGCCATATAAGAATTGTTACCATGAAGATCTATCAAACTCAATTAAATATGTAAAAAGCATCATTAATATACCATGTAGTACAAATTTGACAGAGATGGAAATTGAAAAAGTTGTTTACCACTTATAATTATGAAGATTGAACCAATAACTATAAAAAAATCTTTTAAAAAAACAAAAATATTGGTCATTGGAGATTTAATGTTAGATAAATATTCTTTTGGTAATTCAAGTAGACAGTCTCCTGAAGCACCCGTACCAATTATTGATGAATTTAATGAGGATGTTTTTTTAGGCGGAGCAGCAAATACTGCTTTAAATATTAAAATGCTAGGAAGTGGGAAAGTAAGTTGTTGTGGTGTTATAGGTAAAGATAATTCAGGAAAAATGATTAAAAATTTAATTAAAAAAAGCAATATCAATTATAAGGGAATAGTTGTTGATAATTCTCATAAAACAACAACTAAAAAAAGAATTTATTTAAATGATAAACAGATGTTAAGACTAGATAATGAACAAAATGAGATCTCATATAAGTCACAATCGTTAATAAAAAAATTTCTTAAAGAAGAAATAAACAATTATAATTTAATCGTTATATCAGATTACAATAAAGGAGTGGTCACCAAAACTCTAGTAGCAGAAATTAAAAGGTTATGTAAAAAAAATAAAATTTCAATCATTGTTGATCCAAAGCAGAATTTTTCAGTATACAAAGGTGTTGATTATATAACTCCAAATTTTAAAGAATTTCGAAAAAATTCAGAACTTAAAAAAAATAAATTAAGTGAAATTTTTTTAACAGGAAGGAAAATTATAAATAAACATAAAATTAAAAATATTTTAGTGACACTTGGAGAAAAGGGAATGATTTTAATAGATGATCGTTCAAAAAATTATATAAAAACTCAAAAAGTAAAAAATGCAGATGTTGTTGGGGCTGGAGATACAGTGATAGCTGCTTTATCATTATGTATTGCATCAAATCTAGAAAAGATATTATCTATTCAAATTTCTAACATTGCAGCAAAGATTTCTGTTTCTAAATCAGCCACTTCTACAGTAAGCTTCGATGAAATTGAGGATGATATCATTAATCTTCTATAAATTTTTCTCTAACGTAAAATCGCCAATCCATAATTTCAATCTGTGAATACTTTTTTATTTCAAGTGATTTGAAATTTTGGGAAGGATAAATTCTTTGTATCGCACCGTTTACTAATATATCAATTGGCATAACAAAGTTATCATTTACATTTGTCCATTTATAATAGAATTCTGAGTCCTTTATAGTGTATTCTAAAATTGGTTGATTTGGATTGTAAAAATACTGTTCTGCAAAATACATGTAATCAGTTCCTGTTTTTTCATTTACTTTTTCAAAAAAATCATTGGTATTTGCAAATCCTTTAGCATTTTCAGTCATAAATTCTTTTAATATTTCAAACCAAATCTTATCATCATTAATTACACTTCGCAATGTGTGTAATACCCACGCTCCCTTCATGTATGTATCTCCATGAAGCGCCCAATGATTTTCATTTTCATTACCAACTATAGGTATTTGATTAACAATTCTGTCTTTTATGCTGTTTAAATAATGAACACCTACTGAATAACTATCAAATTTATCTTCAAAATAAATTGATTCAGAATACACCTGTAGACCCTCATGAATCCATATATGTGTGGGATCTGATGCTGTAACACTGTTCCCAAACCATTCGTGCCCAGTTTCATGAATAATTAGAGGATCTATAACTCCATACATTGGCCAGCTTTTACTTCTTACTCCATTATACAAACTGAATCCATTTCCATATGTTACTGCTGATTGATGTTCCATTCCTAGATATGGAACTTCAACAAGTTTATATCCATCTTCATACCATTGATATTCACCAAAGTATTTTTCATAAAATCTTATAACTTCTTTTGATTGAGGAAAGTAGTTTGAAGCTAATTCTCTATTATAATCTAAAACATAATGATTCATAAAATGTGTATCATTATCCTTCAAAAAAGTATCTTGCACTGCTACATAATTTCCAATTTGAACTGAAATGTTATAATTATTTATAGGGTTATTAACAAACCATTCATATGTAGTCTTGTTTCCTAAATCTTTAATACTTCTTAATTTTCCATTTCCAACTGCCACTAAATTTGATGGAACTGTATAAGCCATTCTTATGCTATCTCCTTCAGCAGTAATATGATCTTTATTAGGCCACCAAATTCTTGCACCTTCGCCTTCACAAGAAACTGCAACCCAATCGCGACCATCTTTATCTTTAGACCATGTAAATCCTCCAGCCCAAGGAGGATTATCAGCACTCTGAGGAACTCCTTCATAAAAAACAGTAAACTCAAAAATATTATCTTTTTTTATTATTGACTTAAAATCAATCAATACAGCATCAAACTCTCTTGAAAAAGATAAATTTTGATTTTTATGAGTTATTTTTTTGATATTTAAATTTTCTGCTAAATCAATTTGTAATTTGTCTAAATCTCTAATACTCTCAGCTTTTACTGTTACAAAACCATTTAGCGATTTCTTTTCAATGTCAAAATCAATATTTATATCGTAGAATGATACTCTATATGATGAACGATTTTCATTTAAATTACCTATTAAGAAATTATTTCGAGTTAATTCGGGTAGATTGTATTGATTCCCATGAGGTCTACTTTCTTGGCAAGATAAAAAAGCGCATATTAATATACTAAAAATTATTTTTTTCATAATAAGTCCTTGTTTTAAATACATTATTAGCAAAAATGATATAGTATAAAATAATACAAAATAGAAACCACAAAACAATAGCGAACGCTTCTTTAATTAGAAATAGAATGTAAATGATGGCTAAATAAATTAACCATTTTATCCATGTAGGTTGTGACCATAATTTTAATAAAGAATTCATTATTAAATTTCTTTTAAGTAACTATAATATTTCATTGATTCATTATAAATAGAATCATATTTATTCTCAATGTTAATATCTCTTTTTTTATATTTACCGAATGAAGTAGTTTTAATAACGTTATCGTACCAAGCCCTCCACCAAATACCATCATTAATATGATTACCTTTTTCCCATTTAAGCATTGATTTATCAAATTTAATATTAATTTTTCTACACCAATCTGAAAGTGATTTTTCAGGATTCTTTAATAGTTCTTTTGAATCAATTATTATGAATGATTTATTATTTTTTTTAAGAAAATTTATAATTTTATATTGCTGTGGATAGCCCAGTTCTTCTACAGAGTTCAATTCATTTTTCTTTGTATAAGAACTAATTACTTCCTCAGGGTGTCTTAATAAAATGCAATTTATAAAATTAGTAACCCAATCTATACTGCTTAAATCTAGGATATGATGTGCCATATGTTTTTGATACCAGATCTTTTTATTATTAGGTATTTCACCAGTAAGATAATTAACAACTTCGTCATAGTTTGAAGAATATTTATCTATTATTTCTTTATGCATAGGATGTTTTAGTTTTGTTTCTTTAAGATAATGTGCATAAAAAGGTTCATCGCTTACAAATACATCATTCCTTGATGACCACGATCTCATTAAAGCAGTTGAAATATTTCTAGGACCAGACCAGCATGCAATTTTTATCAAAGTTTAGAGACTCCAGCCACCATCTATAATAATATTCTGACCAGTGATATATGATGATAGATTGGAAGATAAAAAATGAATTGCTCCTTTAATATCATCTCTTTCACCCATTCTTTGCATAGGTGTAATATTTTCATACCTCTTAATAAATTCTTTGCTTTGATTATTTTTGATTCCACCGGGACTAATGCAATTTACTCTAATTTGCGGTGATAGAATTGATGCTAAATATTTTGTTAATTGAATTAAACCACCTTTACTAGCGCTGTATCCTGCTGGGGTTAGATAGTCCATGTCTTTGTACATTGACATTTTTTGGCCGGCAAACCCATAGATACTTGAAATATTGATTATTGAAGGATTTTCCGCTTTATGTAAGTGATATTTAAGTTTTTGTATCATATAAAAAGTACTTGTTAAGTTTATATTTAGAGATTTTTCAAATGCTTCATATTCTTGATTTTCGAATTTAGTTGCCCAACCTTTAATTTCAGATGTGCCCACTAAGGAAGCACAATTAATCAGAATATCAAGAGAATCATACTCATTCTCGACGTAATCAACAAGTTTATCGATTTCATTTTTACTTGTAAGGTCGCAATTAATAAATTTTGTACTATTTTTAAATTTTTCATTTAGAATTTCAGAATATTTTTCACCATTTATTTTATCAATATCAGCAATAATAATTTTTACACCTAACTCGCATAATGTTTCACAAATAGTAAAACCTATATAGCCTGCTCCTCCCGAAACTAGGGCATATTTACCTTCTATATTTGCTAATTTTGTAATTTCCATAATTATTTATTCTTTGATAATACTAGTTCAGCTAATTCAAAATCCAATTCACTGTCAATATCAATTGCTCTTTCTTCAGGCACAACTATAAAATTAAATTTTCCATCCAACAAATGGTTTGTATTTAAAATATAATTTTTATTTCCCACATAAGCTACTGTAGTCATATCATATACTTTTGGGGCATCTTGTCTCCGATTAATTTTTGCTGATTTAGCAACAATTTTACCAAAACCGTTTTTTCCTATTTCAATCATATTAAAATACGGATTGTTTTTTGAATTTTTTACAGTAACAACTAAATCACAACTTTGATCTTTATATAATTCATAGCATTTACTAACGTCCTTAATTGATCTTAGTGGTGCAGTGGGAGGTAAGCTGATAAAAGTATCAATTTTTTTATTAAAAATTTTTTCATATTTCATTATTGCATGTTTCCATGCATCTAATTCATTACTATCATCATCAGACAGTGATTTTGGTCTTAAAAATGGTACTTTGGCACCATATTTTTCAGAGATTCTTGCTATCTCTTTACAGTCTGTAGAGACAATTATATCATTTACAAAGTTTAATTTTTTTGCTAAATCAATGGCATGTACAATTAAAGGTTTACCAGAAATTTTTCGAATATTTTTTTTAGGAACGCCTTTAGATCCTCCTCTAGCAAAAATAAATACTATACAATTTTCATTCACACATTATCCTTTTTTTATCTAATGATGACTTATAAATCAAATGAATCAACTGTTGTGCTTTTATGCCTTCTGCTATAGATATTGGGCTTTTTATATCATTATTTAAATAATTTAAAAATTCTTCCATTTCATTTAAGTACATTGTATTAGGGTTTTGTGGTTCATTATAAGAATATACTATTTTTTCATTTTGATAAACTTTTATACAGTCTTTAACAAGGTCCAAGTATAGAGTAAAATCATCAAAAATTACTTTACAATTACGAACTTTTTTATGCTGTAAAAAGTCAAGATGGATTGTACAAGGAATATCTTTACCATCTATATCGACATCAATTATTGCGTTAACAATATCCTCAACATCAATATCCATTGAACTAACTTTCTTTAAATTGCTACTGATTGATTTAGCTCTACCAAAAATCCACTGCAAGTAATCTATTTCATGACATAGTTCGAGAAGTGCTCCGCCACCTAATTTTTTGTTACTAGAAACATAATCTTGATAGTTTATACCCTGCCTCCACATTGGAAGAAATTGTCCAACTTCAATTTTGATTGATAAAATATTACCGAATTTTTTACTATTTATTATTTCCTTCATTTTCAACATACTTTTATTAAATCTTAAATTAAATCCAACCATGGCTTTAATATTCTTTTTACTAACTCTTTCATTCAAAATTTTCAAATTTTCAATTGAATTGCTTAGCGGTTTCTCAACAAAAAAATTTATATTATTATCAATCAAATATATCGCCGATTCAATATGCATTGAAGAGGGGTTACAGATTAGAGCACAATCAGGCTTAATCAGTTGAATATCACTAATTTTGTGAATGAAACTTGCTTCTTGAAATGATTTCTTTGAACTCTCCCTACATAAAAATGTTATTTGAAATTTAGAATTAATTTTTTTTAAATTTTTGTAATGCCTTTTACCTATGCTTCCGAATCCAATAATTAAAATTTTCTTTATTAACATTTATTTCTCTTTCAAAAAGTTTCTAATATTATAATATTTTACTTCAAAAGTCTTATAAAAGTAATATGCAAAAATATTGCAAATAATATAAATAATAATCATTTCAATTATTGACTGAGTATCGAGCAGCGGTTTTAAAAACACAATCAAAGTATAATGTATTAAATAGAGAGAATAGCTAAAGCTAGAAATCTTTTTACTTAAAAATATAAACTTTTTACTATAATTAATGTCTTTTAAAATTTCAAAACATGAAAAGTAAATCCCGATCAATGATAACATTATCAGTGGTTCATAAAAGTGAATTACTACATAGTTGTTAAAACCAAATAACAGTAGAATAAATGATAGAAATAAAATTAGATAATTATTAAAAATTTTAGTATTTATCAATACTAATCCTGATGAAAGTATCCAGGCAGTTACCACAAAAAAGGCTATATGACTCATGTTAAGATAAAATTGTATATATGTTATTATTATTGATAAAGATATCATACTTAAACCGAGATGCTTTTTCCTTCTAATTAAAAATAATGATATTCCAAAAAATATATATATCCACCATTCAAGCGCTACTGACCACAATGGTCTCATTGAACCCAGTGGCTGAATAATAGAGCCAATATTAATTGGATCGGGGAGTCCTCCTAAATTGAATAAACTTGCTAAAAATGATTGAAGATTTAGATTGTTAATATTTAATAAAAGTTGGTCAGGTTCACTGATTAATACATTAAATACATCAATTAGTAAGCATATAATTAAAGCTGGAATTAAACCTGCATATATTCTTGAAAATCTATCGATAAAGAAGAATTTAAAATTAAAGTACTTATCCTTAAGCAATCTTAATGCACTAAGTGTAACGAGATGACCTGATAATATAAAAAATATAACTACACCAAAATTTTGTATGATAATATTTTGATTATTAAAATAAAATCCATATAAGTGTCCAATTAGAACAAGTTGAGCTGAAACACCTCTTATAAAATCAATATATATTGACTGAGATTTATTGATTGATAGCATATTATTTACAATATGATTCTATATCTTCAAAATACAAAGTTTTAATTGTATTTGTAATTGAATTATGATTGATAGAATTGAGTTTTTTATTTTCAATATAACTAACTGGAATAACACCAGAAAATGTCCCAGTTACAAAGGCCTCATGACAATTTTTAATATCAGCAAATGTAAAATCCTGTTCAAATATCTTTATCTTATTTTTTTTACATAAATCAATAACTTTTCCTCTTGTAATACCATTTAAACAATATTGACCAGTTGAAGTCCAGACCTCATTATCTAAAATGAAAAATAAGTTTGTTGAGTTACATGTACTTATATTACCATTGATATCATTCATTATACCTTCATCAAAACCCATTTTATTTGCTTCGATGCTAGCTAAAATGCAGTTAAGCTTACTTAAAGTATTAAATCTTGGATCAAGAATTTTTTCATTAGGTCTAATGTTAGGCACTCTTCCAATTTTAATTCCATCATTATATATTTTCTCATCAACTTTTTTAAATTCAGGAATGATCACAAAATTAATTGGGCCAACATTAGCATTGGGATTTTGATATGGTGTAATTTTATCTCCTCTTGATATAATTAATCTAATATGAACATCAGTATTCATACCATTTTTACTAAGAGTTCTTTCAATCTCATTTATTATTTCCATTTTTGTGAGTTGAATATTAATTGAAAGACCCTTTGCACTTTCGAAAAGTCGATTTAAATGCTTGTCAATATGAAGCAGGTTTCCTTTATGAAGTCTTATACCTTCCCAAATACCATCTCCAAGTAAAAAACCGCTATCAAAAACAGAAATTTTTGCATCACTCCTTTTTAAAAAGTCGCCATTGATATTTATATAAATATCATTATTTAACTTGTTTTTTATATAAGAATGACTGCTCATTTGTGGGCCCACAGGGACTTGAACCCCGAACCTGCGGATTATGAGTCCGTTGCTCTAACCAATTGAGCTATGGGCCCT
>MDSV01146305.1_pt1 | contig 20186 bp, 12 predicted proteins | sample 810851 | NCBI WGS metagenome assembly MDSV01 (sample SAMN05326640, study PRJNA326480) | marine metagenome | isolation source: seawater | place: Atlantic Ocean: North East | collected 2012 | reverse complement strand
GATGATCATGGACGTGAAGTACACCCACGACCACGGGCTCACCGCGTCCTTCGCGTAGTACATGACGTCCGTCCACCCCTCCAGCGATATGCACTGAAAAATCGTGAGCCACGCCTCCGCCACGTTGTCGAAACTCGTAATGCCGTAGTTGGGGTTTTCGAACCCTTCGTGGCAAAACGAGCCCTCAGAGCCGACGGGACACGTATACCCCGCCGGCTCGTACGCGTCCACGACAGGCCACTTCGCGCTCGAAGCGCCGCCGCACGTTTCGTCGGCTTCCGTCGCGACCCATCGCGGGGCCCAGTCGTTTTCGGCGGCGGCCGCCGCGCACGCGTCGACGTCACAGCCGGTGGAGGCGTCCACGGCGGCGTCTAGACCGCACAGCTCGCAGTTCTCCGGCGCGTTGGCGAGCGTCGAGCACCGAGACGAGAACGCCCCGGAGTACAGCTGCACGCCGATCAGGCCGAAGGTGAAGAACAGGAACGACACCAGCACGGCGACGTCGAACAGCAGCGGCATCGAACGCAAGAGCGTCACGACCAGCCTTCGCATCCCCTCGAACCCTTGCAACGTTCGCAGAGGTCGCAATACGCGCACGACGCGGATCGCCGAGAAGTTCCCCAGGTCGAGCGCGGCGAGCACACCGAGTATGACGACGAAGAAGTCCATCCTGTTCCACCCGTCGGCGAGGTAGGCGTTGGGGTGTCCCCAGAACCCCGTGGCGATGATCTTCACCGCCATCTCCGCGCAGAACAAAGCCAGAAACACGGGCTCGGACTGTTCAACCACCTTCCCCCGCGTCGTCTCCGCGAACCCGGGCGCTTTGCTGTCCATCGCGAGGAACACGCAGTTCAGCGCGATGACGGCCATGACCGCGCGATCGAAGTACCGGTGGAAACACGCGCGGATAGCGATTTTCCTCACTGGGTTATCCGCGGTCAACACCCCCAAAGACTTCTCCATCAGCACGGCCTGCGCGAGGAAGACGTCGGCGGTGGTGGGTATCGCGCGCGTCGGGAATGGCGTGCAGATGTGACGCGTGTGTGCCGCGGGTGGTTCGCGGTCGGCGTCGGCGAACGGATTGATGAAAGCCAAAGTCGGTCGATCGGTTGTTATTTTTGTCGGAGGGAGACGGGTGAGTTTCGGTTCAGCCCTTGGCTGACGACGCGGGCGTGTTGAACTGACGACACGGGCGTGTCGAACGCGAGCAGGGGTGGCGGCGCGGCCCGATTTCGGACGAGCGGGGATCTGGGAACGACGGCATCATGAGCTGAGCCTCCCGCCGCGTCGATCGCCCGTTCCAGTTCCCACGGCTCGCGCGGCGCGTGTAGAATGCGCCGCGTGAAATTACGACCGCGGGCGGTCAAAAGAACCCGACTCGCGTCTTCTCGAGCACGGGGTTACGCGAGGATGGACGACGGCGGGAGAGATCTCGCGCGGATATAGCGGCGGGTTCGGCATGCACGTACCCGGACGCTGTTCAATCCCCCCTCTTGCATGAGCTGCACAGACTTCTGCCGCGAGCTGGGTTCACTCCGCAACCCAGATGACTCATCGCCCGGCATCGAGTTCGCTCGCATGTCCTTACTCATCCCTGCGTCTTCCCCGCTGTCCCGGTCCGGGTTCCCAGGCAACCGCGCGCCCACCCCCGAGCGCGCCGCCGCTCCTGCCCGCATCTCGTCCTCTCACCTCCTCCAAGGGGCGACCCCGACCGCCCCGGTCGCGGGTCAGTATGGAGGTTCGGAGTTAGTTGTGTCTCACCAATTGCGTCGTTGCTGCCTCCCTTGAGGAAAGTTCCGGGTTCCGAACTCCCGATTTGGGACGGCCAAAATTTTTTTTGTCGGCCAAAAAATCTCGTCGCGAGATCGGCGATGACACACACATCTGACCGGGCTTTGAAGGAGACCAGCTGAGCAGTCTATGAGACTCGGTCGGCTCGACCGGCTGTTTCGACGATTCGACGGGCCGAGTCGACGAAAACGTGGACAGCATCCCACGCGCGCTGATCGACCGCGTGCTTCTATTCTACAGAGCTACGACGCGGTTTCCGAGCCCGATGAGACGCTCATCTCCACTTCGTCCGCGGCGACCGGTTGCCACCCGGAGCCGCGCGTCTTTCTGGCGAAAAAAAAGCGCGCCCAACCGCAAACCTCGGCGCCGCTCGTCCGTCTCCGCGTCGTCGCGAGGTTCGAGAGGCTCCGCGACCGCCTCAGCCCCCCGATGAGCGGGGTTTTCAACACCACGTACGCCAGGCATCCGAGCACGAAGTTCATCACCCCGATCCCCCCGAACAGACCGTCGCCTCCGTGTTTCCGAAACGCGACGCCGCCAAGCACGGAGCCCAAGAAGCTCCCGCCCGCGTTCGCGCCGCCGAAGACGCCCATGACGGCGCTCGCCGCGCCCTCCGGCGCGATCTTCTGCGCGAAGGCGGTGCCCACTGACCAGAACAGCCCGAATGTCACGCCGTGCAGCAGCTGCGCGGGCAGGACGATCCAGGTGCCCAGCGGCGTGGCGGCGTTTAAAAACGGCAGCGCCGCGTAGAACCACTGCCTCGCCGCGTAGCAGAACAAGATGAGCACGACGGAGCCCTCGGTGGAGATGGCTTTTTTTATGCGCGCCTCCTTCTTGAACACCACCACCTCGCTGACGCAGGTGAACCCCAGCGCGACGCCCATACACAGCCGCGACGCGCCAAGCTGCTCCATCCACAGGAACAGGTAGGTGTCGGTGACGGCCATCGACGCGGACATCACCAGGAACGCCAGGAACGTCGCCGCCGCCGCCGGATGCGTCGTCGCGCGAAACGTCTTCGCCGCCACGGATTCGGACGACTCCTTCTCCTTCGCGCCGGAGACTTCGTCGGCACCAGAGAGCCTCTGTTCGCGCGCGATCGTCGCCGTCGCGGTGGAGACGGATAGCAGTGTCTCGTCGTCGCTCGCGGACGCGCCTTCTCGCGTCTTCTCCGGAGTCGGTCCGGAGCTCCGTTCGTCGTCGCCCCTCGCGCGCGTCGCCTCTTCTCCGTCGTCGCCACGCATCTCGAGCGGAGCGAAATCGAACCCGAGCGTGGTCGCGGCGCTCATGGCCAAGAGCACGGGGTACGCCACGAACGGCGCGCGGTTCGCCGCGCTCGTCGGCAGGTACGTCAGCAGAGCGCCCATGAGCGGCCCGAAGATGAACCCCCAGGACACGGCGCCCCACAGGCGAATCTCGCCGTAGCTCGTGCCGAACGCGGGAGTCTCGCCGCGCGCCGCCGCGCGACGGCACATCGTCCCCGTCGCCGTGTCTGCCAGCGTCATGGTCGCCGCGCACGTCCCCTCGAGCACGAGCACGTACGCGAAGATGACCGCGAACGTCTTGGGTACGAACCAGCCCAGCGCGGTGTACCCCGCGGCTTGGCACACGGTTTTCCAGAAAAAGATGGCGTTGTGCCTGCCGGTGACGTCCGCGACCCATCCCCACGCCGGCGTCGCGACGAAGCCCACCAGGGGGCGCAGCGCGTTGACGTACCCGATCTCCGTCGAAGTCAAGCCCCAGCGCTCGTAGAATAACGGCAGGTACGGGGTCATGCACGCGTAGGCGGCGAAGGAGACGAAGTACCACGCCTTGGCGTAGTGCAGGGGGTGGACGACCGCGCCGAACGCCCTGGCGGCGTCGAAAAAGCCCATCTCGGACGCCGGACGCGCGACACTCCGGGTGTTCCACCGTCCCTTCTCTTCCCCGCCGCACGCGCGGGCTCGGAGCGGTATCGGCGCCTCGACCGGCCGCGCACGCCCCACCGCGGCGTCGCAGCACTGCGAGACGCGCCGGGCACACCAGCGTTTCCCCGTGTCGACACGCGCTACCGCCGACGCTTTCGGGCGGACGTTCCGAGACGACAATCACGACCTCACGTCGTCAGGGACGACACAACAGTAAAAAATCGAAACATTTCACTCTACAATTGTACCGCCGTCGCGAACGCCTGGTGCGGCGCGTCGTCACGACCGGAAATCCCCCCCGTCGAACCCCTGGAATCCCGCGAGCTTGAACACGGGATAGTACGGCTTCTTCTCGATCTTCGAACACCAGTTCCACGCGGACGTCAGCCGCCCGTCGATGCACGACCCCGCGTCGAAGAAGTTATCTGCGCCCGACCCGTCGAACGCGTGCCGGAAGAAATCCGCCAAGATGCGTTTCCGGCACCGCTCCGGAGACCCGAACGCGGACTCGACGTACGCGCGCAGGTCAGGGTCCTCGCACAGCGACTCGACGGCGTCCACGACGAGAACGACGGGCCCTAAAATTCGAGGCACCTGCGTGTACTTGTCGATGAACATCAGCGCGTTGGGGACGTTGTGGTCGCCGAGGTGCACGACGCTCGAACCGACCCACCCGCCGAGTTTCTGCTGGCACCGGTGTAACAGCTGGTGCATCGCGCGCCCGACGCGCGGCGCGTGCTGCACGCGGTTCAATCCCTGGCCAGTGTTCGTGAGCTGGTACCGGTTGCTCTCGTGAAGCAGATCGTTCTCCGCGAGCGTCCAGAGCTTGAACATGTCGTTGGACACCTCGCGCCACAGCGTCAGGCTCTGCGACACGTACAAAAACTGCCGCTCGTGCGTGTGCGACAGGCGCGCGCCGTCCGCGCCGACGGTTATGCCGAGCGAGAACTCGCGTTCGTTACCTTCCGGGCGTTTCGGGTCGAAGCACGTGTGCAGGTACTCCAGCATTCGGTCCACCGGGTCGCGGTTGAACCGCAGGTACGCGTTGTTGTCGCTGATGGAGTACAGCACGGAGAGGATCTCTTCGCCGGAGAGGTTCGCGTTGGCGTACTTGCGCGAGAGCAGCTCGCGCGCCTTCTCCTTGGCTTTGATCTCCTTCTGCACCTGGAATCTCGCCTTCCCGACGTGCGCAATCTCAGCCGTGGCCTGGTGCATCAGGCCGTCGTCCAGCATGGCCAGGCCGTTCTTCTCCGCGAGCAGCGCGTACGCCGTGCGCATCGGCTTCACGAGCTGAAACCCCAGCAGCTCTCGCACATCCTCCGACTGCGAATCCTGCAGGAGGTAGATCATCTTCCCGTACTCGGCGCGCATCTTCTCCGGGTTCATCACTTTGTGCCGCCGCCCGATCTCGAAAGCGGTCTGGAAAAACGCCGCGTTCGTCTCGAAATCCTTCTCTTTGATCAGCTCTTGCCCGCGCCTGTAGTCTGTCGCCACCACCAAGCCGCACATGATGGCGCAGATCTCCTTGAGCTGTTTCGTGATGCGTTGCGTCTTGCCGCGAAACGTCACGACGTCGACGCGGTCCGTGTATTCCGACACGTGCAGCGCCGCTTCCAGCAGACGCAGCAACTTGCGCTCCTCCATGTCCAGACGCAGAGGGATGTACTTCGCGCGCTCAGCAAAGTTCAACGCGCTGTCGCCCAGTAACGCGTCCTTCCTTTCGAGTTCGAGTTCGAGTTCGTCCCGGTCGTTCGTTCGGGATTTTCCGTGCGCGGAAACGTCCACTTCCATCGTCTCCGGACGATCGTCCGAAACGGCGCCGGACGACTCCGACCCGTTCGCCGCGCCGTTCGCCGCGGCGCGCTCGGCCTCCGCAGTGGCGGCCACCGCGCGCGCCTCGGTCTCCGCCTGCGCGACGAGGCGGTCGAGGCGCTCGAGCGCCTGCTGGAGCTCGGGCGCGCCGCCGGCGGCGAGCTCGCGGATGACGTCGCGCACGGCTTTGGACTCGTCAGCCTTGGACGTGGCGTACTCGGCGAACTGCTGGCGCGCCACCTCCAATCGCCTCTTGCCCTCCGCGGCGTCGCTCTCCGCCTGCGCGCGCGCCATCTCCGCGCGCTCGCATCGCTCGGCGTCCGCGGCGTCGGCGCCGCCGTTGGCGGCGTCGTCGCCGTCCAGCAGCTTCGAGAGCTCGCCGGCGGCGGGCGCCATCGCTCTCGCGCTCGGTCGAGAGGGGTGGACGTACGGCCGCGCGGTCGGGGACCCGAGACGGGGTTTCGCGAGGCCTGTCCGGCGGTACCTCCGTCGGTCTCCCCTCGGCCCGACGCGTTTCCACGCGACGCGACGCCTGGACGGATCGGAGCCGATCCGCGGATGCGATCGGGCGTCCGCGCGCCTTCCCGTGTGAAGGCGCACTGACGGATCGAGATCTGCAGGTCATTTTTCTCGAGCGCTCAAGTGTCAAGCGGACAGGCCGATCTCTGTGAGTCAGTGAGTGCGCGTCGATTTTCCAAGCCTACGCCTCGGAAGGAGCAGCGCCGTCAAAAAGTGTCTTCGACCTTCGCTGTCGCCACACTTTAACTCGCGCTCGTTCTTTCGAACACCTACTCAAGACACCATGGCCAACCCCGTGTGCTTCTTCGACATGACCATCGGCGGCGAGCCCGCCGGCCGCATCGAGATGACTCTCCGCGCCGACGTCACCCCCAAGACCGCCGGTGCGTCTCCCGCGTCGTGATCGGTTCCGACGCGATCGCCGACAGATCTCGATCTGTCTCTTTCCCCCGAATTCCGAGCCGTCTCGAGGACCCCAGCGCGCGTCTCGGTCGATCCGCGATCGAGCAGAAGTCGCGTCGATCAGGATATGGCTCGCGCGCGCGGCGACGACGCGTCGTGCGCCGTGCCATCGCCCGCCGCTCTCGCCGCTCGCCGCGGCATCGCGTCGCTCAGATATTTTGACGCGACGCGAAGGCTTCGTCGGCGCGATCGCTTTTTGGCCGCAGCGGACGCGCGAGCCGATCGCGACGAGAGCGCGTCCCCGCTTTCGACTCGAGACGCGCCTCGCCGGGAGCACGCCGCACATCGCGCTCTGCCACGCCTGGAGAGGCGCTTCGTCGTCCTCGTTGTCGTCTCAAAACTGGACCGCCACCCTCGGCGACGTGACCCTGACGCCTCTCCTCCCGCGCCTCCGTTTTCCTTCGACACTCTTCGCGAACCAAAACCGGATCGCTGGGTCACTCAAAAATAACCTTCGGACGCAGAAAACTTCCGCGCGCTGTGCACGGGCGAGAAGGGCTTCGGCTTCAAGGGCTCCTCCTTCCACCGCGTAATCCCCCAGTTCATGTGCCAGGGTGGCGACTTCACCAACCACAACGGCACCGGCGGCAAGTCCATCTACGGCGCCAAGTTCGCGGATGAGAACTTCGTGCTCAAGCACACCGGCCCCGGCGTGCTTTCCATGGCCAACGCGGGCCCCAACACCAACGGCTCGCAGTTCTTCCTGTGCACCGTGCAGACCGCGTGGCTCGACGGCAAGCACTGCGTCTTCGGCAACGTGACCAAGGGCATGGATGTCGTGACCGCCATCGAGAAGGTTGGCTCCTCTTCGGGAAAGACCACCAAGCAGGTGGTCATCGCCGACTGCGGCCAGCTCTCCTGATCGCTCGCGGCGGCGGCGCCCGGCGGAGAGAGACCTTTCCGTCAGACGAAAAACGTTTGACGCGACGCGGACGGCGCAAACGGGCGACACGCCCGTTTCTGTGACGCGCGTGACACGCGCGTTCCGTCGCGCTACGCGTGACGCGACGAGTGGTGTGTGAAAACAAAGGGTTTGAGAATGACAGAAACACGAACCCTTCGCGTCACAGTCGGTCCGCCAACACCGCGACGCGGTCCCCTTTCGCGAACTCAAACGCCTCCGCCTTCCCCGGCGAGATGACGAACGTGCCGTCTTCGCGCATCACCCCGAGCGCGAGCTCGTCGCGCTCGCGCGCGCGCTCACAGATGGTGCCCCAGGTGACGGTCTGGGACTCGCCGTTCGAAAACACGCCCTTTGCGCGCGTGTCCGCGCCGCCGAAAGCGTCGGCTTCGCGCAGGTACATCTCGTGCCCGTCCGTGGCGAGGAGCGCGTCGAACAGACCCGCCAGCCGCGGGTTCGCCGCCACCTGCAACAGCGCGCCGCCCACGATTTCGTCGGACATGATCACGTCCGGCGGCGCGTCCCCACACCCGACCCGGCCCATCAGCTCGACGATGGACCGCGCGGTCTCCGTGTTGAGCGTCGCCACGACGTGCGGCTCGCGAGGGGAGATGTTTCGCGAGGCGGCGAAATCGGCGCACGCCGCACGGGTCTGGAGGATCGTCGCCAGCACCGACGCGTCCTCCTCGGCTTTGCCCTGCGAGTGGTCGGGCATGATCACGACGGCGTCCATGGAGTGCACCTTCGCTCTGTCCAGGTCGACGTACGCGGTCGGGACGCCGCGCACGACCCGCAGCTTGCAGTTTTTGGTGGACTTGAGCGACTCGAGCCCGGCGGAGACGTCGTCCGACAAGACCGTGATCTCGCTCCCCGCGGGCGCCATGCTCTGCGCCAGCGCCAGCGCGGTGGCGGTCTCGCCGTTCCAGCCCGCGAACAACAGCTTCATCGGGCCGGGTTTCGCGTCGGGCATAAGTCGCATGTAGTGCGTCTGCGAACCCGGCGCGGGGACGCCGGCGACGTCCGCCGCCGCCGCCACCGCCACCGTGCTCGTCTCCGAGAGCATCACAACCTCGTCCGAGTTTCGGATCACGACGTCGTCGCGCGGCGCCAGGGTGACTGAGCCGTCGGCGTGGCTCAGCCCGCACAGCGTCGCCTCGGGGAGCATGCGCCACGCCTCGCCGAAGGTCTTGCCCACCAGCTGCGGCGCGTGCGAGAGGTAAAACTCGGGCGTGTCCTCGGACTGCTTGAACAGCTCCTCGAAAATTTTGGACGTGCCCGGCTGAAACGCCGCAAAGGCCGAAATCTTCCCCGTGTTCTCCGAGCCGTGCACCTGCACGTACGGCGCGTGCGCCGCCGCGGCGTCCGCCGCGTCGGTGACGCGGAACGACCGGCCGCTCAACGTTCCGCTCGATCCGCTCGATCCGTCGGGGGTGGCGTTCGCGAGCTTCAGCGCGTGCGCCACCAGGTCCTGCTTCTCGGGCATCCGGTACGGCATCTGCACGATGACGTCCGGAAACGACTCGCGGCTGTGATCGGCGAGAAGGTTGAGCACCACGGTGGCTTTCAACGCTTCCTCGCGCTGTTGCTTCTGGAAATCGAGCTGGCGCTTTCCCTCCGCGCCGCCGACGACGGAACCGTTTCCGTCGCGGTTCGAGCCGCCGGTCCCGTCGAACGCGTCGCCGTTCCCGCTCGACCCCAGCAACCCGACGTCGCGCTCGTGCGGGTGCAGCACGACGACGCGCCGCGCTTGCGACGCGTTGACTCGCGCCAGGTCCTCGGCGTCGAATGGGCTGCCGCGTCGGGTGACGACTTCCAGAGGCGGCGAGTCCTCCAGCGCGCTCTCCACGAGCTCGTCCATGAGCTCTTTGTCCACGTCCGCCAACAACACGACGGGCTTGTCGAACGCGTCGGCGCGTTCGCGCTTCGCCACCGCCATCTGCTTCAACAGCGGCGTCAAGTTCGAGTTCCAGTTGAGGACCACGGTGTGGTCTTTTTCAATCACCCTGTTGTTCCCAGTCTTCACCTCCTCCACCTTCGTGGCGATCTCATCGGAGATGATGCCGATGATCACCGCGAACACGAACATGCCGACGAACACGATCGCCTGCGTCACCAATCCGGCGCGCCAGTCGTCGTCCGTCGTCGCGTCCGCGCCCGGGATGTCGAACAGGTTGAAGTACGCCGACTTGAGCTTCTCGCGGAACGTCTCGTCGTCGCTCTTCTCGCCGTCCAGCGCGTCGACGAGTTTGTACCCCAAGCCGCCGATGAAGACGATGGGGACGGTCATCAGAAACAGACACGCCACCTTACCGAGTAACGGCAGCGCGAACACCTTCTGCGCTTCGTACGCGAGGATCTCGCCCGCGCTGTATTCCTTGTACGTCGCGAGGGTGGACGCGACGACGCCGGCGTTGCTCTCGACCGATCGACGCGCGGCGGACGAGACCGCCGACGCGGACGAAGAGACGGTCGCGCTCGGCGAGGCGGTCGCGGGCCGCGGCGCGGCGGGAGAGAAACCGACCGGGAGCGCGGACGCCGCGGCGAACAGCGCCGCGCCGCCGACCGCGGTCGCCGCGAGCGTCGTCGCGGGTCCGCGTCGCGGTCGCGCGCGCGTCTCGTCGGATGAGGCGCGCTTCGGGCGCCGCGCGGTCTCGGTCGGTCCGTCGCCGTCCGTCAGGTCGGCGAGGATCGAGTGTGGCTTCCAGGGAAGCGCCTCGTGGCCGGCGTCGTCCGCATCCGCGGACGCGCGGCACAACACTCGAACCGCGCGCCGGCCGGTCGAGCGGCACGACACGCGCGAAACCCTTTTAACAACCGACGCGGAGACGAGCGCTCGCCTCGGTCGGGTCGCGCGCGCGGGCGCGATCGGGCGCACTCCCGGCACGGCGAGGAGTAACATAGGTGCGCGTGCGGCCTTTGCGAGCGCGTAGGAAAGGTACGCAACGCGCGCGCGGAACACAGGTGATGAGAGCCGGCGCGTTCGGGAGTTCGAACTTCGAACTTTCAACCGATCGTCGAAACGTTGGGAGGTTGGGTGCCGAAGTAGCCTTGGGAGTGGCGTTATTCCCATAAAACGTTTCTCGCCTCGCCGCCTTTGCAGACCGCTGCGCGTCGGCGGACGCGCGCGGAAGTGGTGCGTCACCTCGCGGAGACGCGTTCGGAGTCGTTCCGACCACCGGATCCTCTTACGTGATGGGCGTCTCAAGCGACGCAGGCGGCGCGCCGAAACCGCCCGGCGCGGCGCGCGTGATCCTCACGGTGTTTCTGTACCTGGGGCTCAACTCGTCTCTGAACCTGCTCAACCGGTACACGCTCGGCATGGCTGGGTTCAAGTTCCCCGTTTCGTTGACGTGCATGCACCTGACGTTCCAGATCTGCGCGCTGGCGCCGATCGTGCTGCTGCGCACCCGCGAAGGCAAAGAGACGCACCGCGCCGTCGTGAAGCGACTGTGGCGAGGCCTCTTCGCGATCGGGACGTTCATGGCGGTGAACATCAGCCTGAACAACGCCAGCCTGTTGCACTTATCGCTATCGTACAACCAGGTGATTCGCGCGAGCATACCCGTGGTGTGCGCGGCGTGCGCCGTGCTGGTCGAAAGGAAAATACCCACCGCTCTGGAGGCGGTCGGGCTCGCGCTCGTCGCGGCGGGCGTGATGGCCACCGTCGCCGGGTCGTCCTCGCGGGCGGAGCAGAGACCGAACGAAGTCGCGGGCTTGATCTTCTGCGTCGTGGCGACCGTCTCCAACGCGCTGATGATGACGTTCTCCGGCAAGATCATGGGTGGCGAAAAGCTGGACGCGGTGTCGTTGACGTTCTACACCAGCCCGGTGGTTTTGGGGCTGTTACTGCCCGTGGCGCTGACGCTAGAATGGGAGAAGATGACGAAACGACTGCGCGTCGAAAGTCTCGAGGCGGACCCGTTCGTCGCCGCCGCCGCGGAGACGCCCGGGCTCGTCTCCGGATCCACACTCCTGCGGCTCGTGCTGCTGGGGTGCTGCAACGCCGTGGTGTACAACTGGGTGCACAACAAAGTCATCGCGATGACCAGCGCGACCACCACCACTGTGCTGGGGAACGTCAAAGTCGCGATGCTGTTTCTGTTCTCGCGAGTGCTGTTCGGCGAGACGAAGGACTGGACGTGGGCCATGGCGTGCGGCGCCGGCGTCGCGCTGGGGGGGTTCGCGGTGTTTTCGTTCGCCAAGCTTCAAGCGGCGAGGAAAGCGAGCCAGACGCAAGGGACGTAGACCACGAAAAGGCGGCTCGCGCACCGAGTCGCCTTTCGCGGAGGGACTATAGCCTATAGCCGCGAGAGATGTTTTATGTACTTTCTACCTAGTAGCTAACTAACGCGCGCGCGGCGTTCTCGTCGTCTCCCGAGCGACGCGCCCTACTCTTCCCCGGCGTCGTTCAGCAGATACTCGAGCAGCGGCGCGACGCACGCGACGCTGAGCGAGTTTCCGAGGAGCGCGAACCTCTGCGCCTTCGTGATTCGGTCCGGGAACGCGAACGTCGCGGGGAACGAGTGGATGTTCGCCACCTCGCGGGGAGAGAAGTACCGCGTTCGAGGCGGACGCGTGTGCTCTGCATCTCGCGCTCGCGCCGCGCCGGCGTCGTCGCCGTCCGCCGCGTCGACGGACGGACGAACGGACGCCTCCTCCCGCGCGCGTTTCGGTGGTTCGGGACCGAGCGGGTCCCACGCTTTGAAGTCGAACGCGCTCTCCACTAAGAACGACCCCGTGCCCTTCGTGAACTTACCGTACGACTTGGTGAAGCAGTTACACTTCCGGTCGCCGGGAAGCACGGCGTCCACGCTGAGCCTGGCTTTCCGCAGCTCGGCGATCGAAACCTCGTGCTCCGACCAAGACGCGTCCGAGGTCGACTCGAGGAACCCACGAAGCGACGCGACGCCGTACGTTCGAGACGTTCGAGACGACCCTTCGCGAGCGCTCGCGTCGTCGCCGCCGTCTGGCGCGGAATTTCGGTGGCGCGCCTTCGCCGCCGCCGCCGCCTGCGCCGCTGTCTGCCCGTCCTCTCTTTTCAGCCGAGGCACGGTCGCCTCGGTGGGCTCCGCCTGCTCGAGGTCGTCCTCGTACCCGCGCGGCACCCAGTGCTTCGGGTGCGACAGGGACGCGCGCGGCGGCGCGCGGCGCACGGTTCGTTCCGCGACGACGTCGTCTCCGTCCGCCCACGGCAAACCGCGTCTCTTTGCCGCGCAAAAGTACCGCGGGCGGCTGTACGGGACGCCGAACATCCGCGGGGTCAAGATGAACTCTCTGTGACTGAACCCGTTTCGCTCGAGCGTCGTGAGCATCAGCTCGCGCGTCTCCGACGTCTCGAACCCCACGACGTTCTCGACGAGCAGGTACGAGGGTTTGCGCGCGAGCGCGGGCAGGACGTCGAGCAGTCTCAGGAACGATTCGCTCCGCGCGTCGCTTGCGTCGCGCTGCGATCCCTGGCGCGTGAACGGCTGGCACGGGGGCGACATGAGCCACAACGAGCTGTTGAACGCGTCCAGCTTCGCCGCGGGGACGGCGCTCAGCGAGTTGGCGATCGGCCGGGTCCCGAAGTTCGCCTCGTACACGTCGCACGCGTTGGGATTGATGTCGAACGCCCCGACGACGCGCGCGTCGCCGTTCGGTCGCGCCCGGAGGAGCGAGAAGTGCAGACCGCCCACGCCGCAGTAGAACTCCAGAGCGCGAACGGCGTCGGGTCCCTCGTCCGTAGCGTTCGTCTGTTCCGAGCGCGCGCGTCTCGCGCTTCCGGGCGAGGCGTCCGCCGACATCGCCGCGAACGAGCGACGACCGAGCCGGGAGGCGGGGGAGGCGGCGACGATCGGCTCGTCTCTTCCCGGGCGAGTGGAGGTGCCGCCTTTCGGGCGATGACTCGCCCGACGGCCGCCGCCGCTCACTTCTTCGGGCCCGACCCACGCTTCGCGAAGTGCTCCTTGAGGGGCTCGGCGAACAGGTAGTTGCCCGAGACCACGCCCACGCAGATCGCGACGTACGGGGCCAGGCCGGCCTTGCGTCCGAGGCCGAGCCAACGCATTTGTGGTTCGGCGCCGAAACGAGCGCGCGTTTTCGGAGGCGCCGACAGGTTCGTTTCTGGTGGAGGGACATTTTCAGAAAGGCGCACAAGCTTTTTAGTCGCAAACTTTCGTCCGTGGAGGACACGTGTCGTCTCCTAATCTTCTTTTTATCCCTCCTGCGATGAGCGTGCATCGCGCGCGTCCCCCCTCGCCGTGGTCCACACCCGCACGCGCCTCCGATCGCAGTCGTCGATTCGCTATGGCCGCCCTCGCCTCCGTCGCCAACGTCACCGCCGCGCGCGGCTCCGCTTTCGCCGGCGCGCGCCTGAACAAGCGCGCGGTGCCCGCCACCCGCGCGCGCCTCAGCACCGTGACGCGCGCCGGACCCGGCGAGACCTTGATCCAGGTGGAGAAGCCCCTGGGCGTCTCGCTGAAGGCGTCCAAGAAGGGCATCTCCGGTGGCGTCGAGGTTGCCTCCGCGAAAGGCAACGCCGCGAAGGCGGGCCTCAAGTCGGGCGACTACATCGTCTACTGCTCCTCCTTCTTCGGGGACGAGCTGTGGCCCGCGGACCAGCTCGGGTTCGTGCGCTCCGCCATCCAGGCGTGCCCCAACCAGGTGGACTTCGTCGTCGTGCGCGACCCCAAGATCGCGGAGACCATCGACGTGAAGCGCCTGCCCAAGCGCCCCTCGCCGCCCAGGTTCGGTAAGAAGCTCAGCGCCGCGCAGAAGGAAAGAGCCAGCCACATCTGCGTCGACTGCGGGTACGTCTACACGCTGCCCACGCCCTTCGGCGAGCAGGGCCGCGATTACGTGTGCCCGCAGTGCAATGCGCCGCGCTCGAGATTTGCCAGGTACGACGTCGAGACGGGCAAGGCCATCGGCGGGAGCAAGGCGCCCCTCCTCACCTCCGCCGCGACCGTCATCGGACTCGCGGGCATCGGCTACTTCCTCACGCAGCTGCTGTGACGCGAGAGTCTCCTGAAGCGGGCGGCCTTTTGTCTGAAAAATGTAACGCGTATGATAAAAGAGCCGAACGACGCCCCGCGCCGCGCGCGACGAAACCGCCCTCCGCGGCGCGCGTCTAAAGAACGTCCGTGCGCGTCGAAAACCCCGGTGCGACGCACGCGTCCGCGTGCGCGAACAGCTTGGGCATCGTCGCGAACGGTCCGTCGCCGCACTTGTGACATCGAAGCGGCGTCAACGCGACGACGCGCTCGAGCTCGGCGACGTCCCAAATCGCGCGCTCGCCTTCGCCTTCGTCGCCGTACCCGGCGTCAAGGAGACGTTCCAAATCCCGCGCCGTCTCTTCCGCCTCCTTGAAGAAGCTCGTCGCGAACGAGTTCCAGTGCCTGCGGGTCTTCATCCCCGAGCCGCGAAGATCGCCGGAGACGACGTGCATGTGCGCCGTGCGCATCGAGGGCGCGGCGTGGAAACCGCAGCGGATTCCCGCGTCGTCGTCCGTCGTCGTACGTCTCGCCCACGCCGTCCCGAGGCGCGCCATGCGTCGCACGAGGGGCGCGTCCGTCGATCGCATCGCGCTCGGGCCGGAGGCGAGCCTGGGGTCCCGCGCGAGCACCAGCAGGTGCGTCTTCGACTTGGGGTACGCGTCTCGCGCGACGACGAGCTCGTCGTCGAAGAAGAGCACCGCGCCTCGCTCGCGGAACGCCGCCGGATCCGCCGCCATCGCCGACAACGCGTCGCGCCACGCGCCGCCGCCGTTCGAAGCCGATCTCGCGACGACCGGCGGGGAACGAACCGACGGGTCGCTCGCGTTCGCCGCCTTCTCTTCGCGAGGCCTCGCGCTCGCCTTCGCGGCGGCCATCATCGCGTCGAACGCGTTCGGCGCCTCCGCGAAGCGATCGCGGGCGGGAGAGTTCGGGTTCGCGTCTCCGGCGGCGTGTCGCGCTTCTCTTTCGCGAGCGGGTGTTTCTTCGTCGGTGCCTTTTTCGGCGAACGCGTCGGCGGCGGGCGCCGCGGCGGCGACGACGCCGAATCCGCCGAACCCACCGACACCGCCGACCCCGCCGACACCGCCGATCGCGCCGCCCGTCCTTCTTCGGTACCCCGCCAGCGCCCGCTCGACGTCCCGCGCGTTGACGCACCGCGTGACGACCGCGAACCCCTCCTTCTTGGCGGGCGGCGCGTTGGCCTTGGCGCCAAGCATGCGCTTGCACACGCCGACGCCGCCGCCGTCCGCGATCGTGGGGTGGTTCCTCCGTTTCCGCAAGCGCTCGAACAGCGTCTCGCGCGGAAGGTCGAGCCACAGCGCGTGCGCGTCCGCGCCGTGTTCCGCCGCGAGACGCACGAACGTCTCCCTCTGCTCTGGGGTTAAACCGCAACGGTCGATCGCGACGTTGGACGACGTCGACAACGCCCGCCGAGTCGCCTCCGCGCACTGCGCGCGCGTGCCCTGCTTCCCGTTCCGCCCGACGGTATCCTGGTTCACGACGACCCAAGAGTCGCGGGGCAAAGAGGCGCAGAACGTGCTCTTCCCGGAACCGGGCGCGCCGCTCAAAACGAGGACGATCGGTTCCGGTTTCGGTTCCGGCGCGACGTCGCGCTCGTCGGATTCGGGACGCTCGTCGCGCGGGTCGACCACCGGCGCCACGTCGGGACCCACCCCGATCGGACCCTTCGACGACGGCATCGTTCGTCGTCGTTTCGTCGTCGTCGCGTCGTCCCCGGTCGCGAAAACGTTCGCGCCGCCGTCGAAGAGCGCCTCCGGCCCGAGCGCGCGCGCGGCGCGCGCGGACTGGAACCGCAACCGACCCGGAGGCGCGTCCGTCTGGCACAAGCCCAGCCCGTCGCCGTCGCGCAGCACCGCGCTTTGGCCCTTACGCAGCAGACGCTTGGCGGGTGGTGGGTGTACGCCGTCCGCGGCGCCGTCGAGACGCTCGGCGCCCGAGGGGAACCACGGCGTGGGGTTCTCGCCCACCGCCGTGACGCGGCATCCCGCCCCGAGACCGTCCGACACCAGTTGCACCTCGATCTGCGCCCTGGACACGTTCCGCGCGTCCGCGTCCGCCACCGCGCCCACGCGCTTGAGGGCCCGGCCGAGGACCGTGGGAGGCGGCTCGGCGTCGCCCGCGCCGGGAGCGGGCAGGTCCAGCGCCGCGTCAAGCGCGGCGACGACCAGGGGCATCGCGCGACGACACGCGCGCGCGCCGCGCGGAGTCGTGGCTTCGGTGCGGACGTGCGGTTCGAGGAAAAGTCGGCCGCGCGCGTTTTCGGGGCCATCGGAGAGCCGTCGACAGTGCCGTCGAAAAAAAAGCGGCACACGTTTCGTCAACCTTCGCACAGCACGGCGCGCGATGGGGTGCTGCGGCTCCAAGGGGGTCGCGGCGGACGCGGAGGCGCGCGAGGCACGCCGGGCCCGAGAACGCGAGCGTCGTCTCGCGAGCGGCGCGGCCGACGAGGACGGGGACGATGCCGTGTCGAGTTCGCGCGCGCGCGTCCAGGCGTGGCAGATGGAAGCGGACGAAGCCGAGGAGGAGGAGGATGCGCTCCCCGAGCCCGACGGGCTCGTCGGCGGGCTGGACGAGGAACGCGCCGGGAAGTGGGTCTCCAAGTCTGCCCGCTCGGCGATGCGACGCGCGTTCAGGGACGCGCTGCACAGCGGGAAGTACCGCTTCGAGCGAGACAAAGAGAACGCCGTGTCAGCGCGTCGTTTGGGGGAGCACCACCCGCAGTGCCGCGGCAATCCTCTGGCGGGTCGGATCCTCGCGAGTTTCTCGGAGCGGCGAGACGGCGGGTTGCGTTTGAAGGATTGGATCGCGGCGTGCGCGGTGTTGCATCCGGACGGGAGTTACCCGAACAAGGCGCGCGCCGGTTTCCACGCGTACGACGCGGACGGGGACGGCGTGGTCGACGAGAAGGACCTCGTGGCGACGCTCGAGCTGATCCTCGGCGAGAGCGTCAGCGAGCGGCAGGTGCGCCGCGTCGTGGACCAGCTCAAGAAGAAGTTCGACGAGAACGGCGACGGCGTGCTGGAGGAGAAGGAGTTCCGCGGGCTGCTCTCGAAGGACGACATCGCGCAGCGGTTCACCATGGACATGTACTCGGGAAGTTAGACGCGACTACTACTAGGCTAGCGAGCGAGCCACTACGAGCTTGCCAGAGAGCGTCGACGCGGGAGCGTCGCGACACCCGTCAGACGCGAGCGTAGCTCGTCACTATTAGACGCCGCCGCGAAGGTGACCTCCTTTAAAACGACGAAAAGTCTCTCTACCGCGGCGCTTCGTCCTCCTTCGTCTCCTCCTCCGCGTCCGCCTTGAAAAACGTCCGCTTCACGGCGGGCGCCAACGCGAGCGCGGCGGCGAGCCGGAACGGCACGAAGAACCGCACGCCGTTGATGAACACCGCACCCGCACCCAGCAGTTTGGCTTTGTCCGCGGGGAGGCTCAGGTCCAGCCACGTGCCTTCCGCGACGCGGTACCAAGCCACCGCCGCTGGAAGCGCCGTCGCCCAAAACAAAAGCTCCACGACGACGTACGAAGCGACGCCCGCGGCGCCGAACGCTTTGACCCGCGCGAACCCGCTCGGGGCTGGTCGCGACGCGTCTTCCTCAGACGCGTTCACCGTTAGTAACGCGTCGTCTGTCGTGAACGCGTCGTCGTCCGTAGACGCGCCGCTCACGCCGGAAGACGCGAACACGAGCGTCGCCCACAGAAGCGTCGGCGCCGCGATCATCGCGAGCGCTTTGTCGTACGACGGCTCGAAGAAAAAGTCCCCCGCCACGAGCGGGGTCACCACGCACGCGGCCGAACCCGCGACGACGAAGGACGCGAACGTCACCACGGACGACAGCGGCACGCCGCCGCCAGAGACGGAGGCGTCGGCGCTGGTGCGCGTGTCCGCGCCCGCGCCGTCGACGGTTTCCCCGGGAACGCCGCTCTTCTTTTTCTTTTCGCCGCGCGCGACGCCTTCGCGGAACACCACAAACGCCGCCGCGGCGCAGCCCGCGTTGCCGAGGAGCGTCAGGAGCGCCTGCAACGGCACGAGCGCGTTTATGGACGGCGGGTTGTAGAAGGCGTGGAACGTGCACGCGGCGAGGCCGGAGGCGAGGAAGGGGGTCATCCCGACCGGGAGGTACCGCCATTTTCCGTTCGGTTCGCCGTCGCCGCCGCCGTTGTCGGCGTATCGGGCGACGAGGCGCATGGCGACGGCCCACTCGGCGACGGAGGAGACGTGCACGGCCCAGGTTTGCGCGGAGAGGGCGTTGGCGGGCTCGGCGCGCGCGTGCGCCGTTTCCGCCAGGAACCGCATCGCGCTCTCGGAGTGGATCGCCTGGCCCGCGCCGAACGACCCAACCCCCGCGAGCGCCGCGAACGCGAGCAGAGCGAGCGGCGCGGAGAGCCGAGGAGACGCGTCGTCCTTCTTCTCTTCTGCTTCTGTTTCGGCGTCGGCGGCGAGCGCGTCGGCGAAGCCGAAGGCGAAGAGGAAGTTGGACACCGACAGCAGCGTCTCGCTCGAGCCGTGCAGCACGTCGACGTTCGCGAGGATGTCCCCGTACGTGGTCTTCGCCACGATCCCCGCGGGGATCGTGGCGATGACGAACAGAAGCAGGAAGCGCGCGCCGAAGAGCGAGACGCGCGGCGTCCCGGTTTCCCGCCGGCCGAGGAAGTACAGGTACGCGAGATAAGGCACCAGGCCCAGCTGGAAGAGGGTCGTCTCGACGCCTGCGAACTTCTCGCCGAACAGCGCCAGCGCGCTCCCGCCCCCCACCGACCACGCGTCCACGGGGTACGTCGCCGCCAGATCCATCGCCTCCGAAGGGAGCGCGCGCGCCTCCGCGCGCCTCCGCGCGCTTCTCGGTCGGCACCGAAAACGCGATCGCATCATGCGAGAGGTTTCCGTGTCGTCTCTCCGCGCGCGCTCGACCGCCGCCGGCGCTCGACGCGATCGCGTAGAGCGCGCTCCCGCTCGCAAGACGAAAGCCCACCCCGGGGGGGAGGAAGCGGCCGATCCCGCACCCTGCATGATAAGCGCCGAAGGCGACGCGTATTCTGCAGAGATAGGAGAGGACGCACGACGCGTGTCGGATCTCGCATCTCACGCGAACGAAAATTTCGGCACGAGATCTGGAAGGGTGCCGACTGGGTCTGGGACGCGCCGAAAAGCCACGACTCCCGTCGAGGGAAGCGACTCGGGCGCCGCTCTTCGCGTGCGCACAAGCGGAGGCGCGCGCGCGCGGAGTTCGAACGAGGCGCTCGACCGCGAGCGATGGGGGGGCGAAAGAGGTGCCGGCACGGCAAGCTGAAGTACAACTGCGCGGACTGCAACCCCTGCCCGCACAGCAAGCTGAAACGCGACTGCGCGGACTGCAACCCCTGCAAACACGGCAAGCTGAAACGCAAGTGCGCGGACTGCAACCCCTGCCCGCACCGCAAGGTGAAAGGCCGCTGCGCGGACTGCAACCCCTGCCTGCACGGCAAGCTGAAGTACTACTGCGCGGACTGCAACCCCTGCCCGCATGGGAAGCTGAAACACAAGTGCGCGGACTGCAACCCCTGCCCACACGGCAAGCTGAAGAACAAGTGCGCGGACTGCAACCCCTGCCCGCACCGCAAGGTGAAAGACAGCTGCGCGGACTGCAACCGCTGCCCGCACTGCAAGGTGAAACGCTACTGCGTGGACTGCAGCGGCTGCTCTCATGGCAAGGTGAAGTACAACTGCGCGGACTGCAACCGCTGCCCGCACGGGAAGCACAAATACAAGTGCGCGGCCTGCAAATCGGCTCGCGCGGGTCATCCGGCTCCGCCCGATAT
>MDSV01073261.1_pt1 | contig 20189 bp, 15 predicted proteins | sample 810851 | NCBI WGS metagenome assembly MDSV01 (sample SAMN05326640, study PRJNA326480) | marine metagenome | isolation source: seawater | place: Atlantic Ocean: North East | collected 2012 | reverse complement strand
TCTACAGCAAACCAGGGTCTTACAAGGATTGCCCTATTACATAAGATTTATTGAGAAATTTCCAGACGTACAAAGTTTAGCACAGGCAGACGAAAAAGAAGTACTAAAAATGTGGCAAGGACTTGGATATTACAGTAGAGCAAGAAACTTGCATTTTACAGCAAAATACATTTCCAATGAACTTCAAGGATTTTTCCCAAATAGTTTCAACGAATTGGTTCAATTAAAAGGGATAGGTGAATACACCGCATCTGCAATAGCTTCTTTTGCTTTTAATGAACGCAAAGCAGTATTAGATGGGAATGTATTTCGATTATTAAGTAGGTATTTTGGATTGAAAGATCCAATTGATAGTTCCAATGGTAAAAAAGCATTCAAAAAATTAGCATATCAAAATCTTCCGAAAATTAATTTTTCAGTATATAATCAAGCTATAATGGAATATGGAGCTTTACATTGCAAACCTGCGATTCCCAAATGCGAAATATGTGACTTAAAAAATAAATGTTGGGCTTATCAAAATTCAAATCAGAATAAATATCCTGTTAAACTAAAAAAAATTAAAGTTAAAGAAAGATATTTTAATTATTTAGTACTAACAGATAAACGGCATACATTGATAGAAAAAAGAACTAAAAAAGATATTTGGCAAAATTTATATCAATTTCCATTATTTGAATCAGAAAGTATTGAATTTCAATTTTCTAAAAAGATTACGAAAAATAATATACTAATAAATAAATTTAAGACTTCCCATAAATTATCACATCAGAAATTAAGTATTGTCTTTTGGCATTTTCAATCCAAAAAAATAAAAGACAATTTTAAATTTAAAAAAATTTACATCAAAGATCTATCTAGTTATCCAATACCTAAAATTGTTGAAAATTATATAATTCAAAATACTTCATTTTTTAGATTATAATTAAATTTGGTATATTAATTATTAATTCAATCTATGTCTGGAAGTGTAAATAAAGTCATTTTAGTTGGTAACTTAGGAAAAGATCCTGAAATAAGACATTTAGAAAATGGAGCTACCGTAGCCAATTTTTCAATAGCTACTTCCGAAAACTATAAAGACAGGAAGACTGGAGAGAAAGTATCTCAAACGGAATGGCACAATATTGTTGCATGGAGGGGTCTTGCAGAAATAGCTGAAAAATACTTAAAAAAAGGACAAAAAGTATACATCGAAGGAAAGCTTAAAACTAGAACTTGGCAAGATCAAGATGGTAACAACAGATATTCAACTGAAGTGATTACGGATAACTTAACGATGTTAGGTAGTGGCAACCAAAATGAATCTAAAAATAATTTTGTAGACAATTCAGCGAATCAAGTTTCTGAAAATAAAACATCAGAAAAAGAATTTTCAGCACCAAGCGATGAGGACGATTTACCATTTTAAATTCTAAAATATAAACTTGCCTCCCAACGAATTTACTTACATATTTAAACCACTATTTATTTTAAACATTCAAGACTTAAATTCTTGGATTTCTGTACTAATTATTTTAATTCTCATACTATTATCTGCTTTTCTTTCTGGTTCAGAAGTGGCTATTTTTGGTTTATCCAATAGTCAGAAAAAAAAATTAAAAGAAGAAAACAATAAAAATAGTGAGCGAATTCTTAAGTTACTATCCGAACCTAAAAAACTTTTAGCTACGATTTTAATTGGAAATAATTTAGTAAACGTTGCTATTGTAATTATTTCTTCTTTAATACTAAAAGATGTTTTTAGTAATTATTCTTTTTCTCCAATACTAAACTTTGTAATTCAGGTAATTTTAGTCACCTTTTTAATTTTATTATTTGGCGAGGTAATTCCTAAAGTTTATGCAAATAATTACAATATCAATTTTTCAAAATTAATGGCATTACCACTCACTATACTTAAAATTATTTTTAAACCTCTTATTAAACTATTAATTTCTAGTACTTCCGTTATCGATAAAAAAATAGATAAAAAAATTGAAATTTTAAATCCAGATGAGTTAGGACATGCCTTAGATCTAACAAAAGATAGTGTTCAAAATAAAGAAGAAAAAAAGATTCTAGAAGGAATCGTAAAATTTGGTAACACGGATGTAAAACAAATAATGACTCCAAGAACAGATGTTATAGCATTCGATCAAAATATCGATTATAAAACATTATTAAATGAACTTAGAGCAGTTAAGTTTTCAAGGATACCTGTATATGTAGATAGTTTTGATCAGATTAAAGGAATTCTTTATGTAAAAGACTTATTGGGTAAAATAAAAGAGCCTTCCACCTACAATTGGAACTTATTATTAAGAGATGCTAAATTTGTTCCCGAAAATAAGAAACTAGATGACCTTTTGAAGGAATTTCAAGAAGAAAAAACCCATATTGCCATAGTGGTTGATGAGTATGGAGGTTCATCTGGGTTGGTTTCTTTGGAGGATGTGCTTGAAGAAATTGTTGGTGATATTACTGATGAATTTGATGAAAAGGACATTTCATTTGTTAAAATTGACGATAAAAGTTATTTATTTGATGGGAAAACTCCTCTTATTGATTTCTATAAAATTTTAAACATTGATGGGAAATCTTTTGAAGTTGTAAAGGGAGAGTCAGATACAATCGCGGGGTTTTGTATAGAGCAAGCTGGAAAAATTCTTTTGAAAAATGAAAAGATTGTATTTGGGAAATATACTTTTATTGTAGAAGCATCTGATAAAAGAAGGATCAAAAAAATTAAAATTAAAATTGAATAAACCTTTTCACCTATTATATCTTCTGTTAATTGCAACAAGCTGTTCTCAAGACCCTGTATATCCAAAACCAAAAGGATATTTGAGGATTAATTTTCCAGTAAAAGAATACTACTATATTAAAGATTCATGTTCTTTTAATTTTCATATTCCCAATTATGCTTCCTGGGAAAAGAAATTTAATCATTTTTCAAATTGTAGTAAAACCATTATTTTTCCTGAGTTTAGAGCTGAAGTATTATGCGACTACATTTATTTAAATGATGATTTATATGAAATATCCGAAGAATTTAGAAAAATGGTATATGATCATAGCTTTAAGTCTTCTGCAATTATTGAACGAACATTTGAAAACAAACGAGATAAAGTATATGGTTTAGCTTATAAAATTAAAGGTAATACCGCATGTAATTATGCTTTTACATTAACCGATAGTACTAATCATTTTTTTTCTGGTCAGTTACTTTTTCAAACCAAGCCAAACTACGATTCATTAAGACCTAGTATAGATTTCATTATCAAAGATCTTGAGGAGCTAATAGCTTCTTTTAGATGGATTAATTAAATGCTGCAATACCTGTAATATCCATTCCTGTAATTAGCAAATGAATATCGTGTGTCCCTTCATAGGTGATAACAGATTCTAAATTAGCCATATGTCTCATTATAGAATATTCATTCATAATTCCCATAGCCCCATGAATCTGTCTTGCTTCTCTAGCAATTTTTAAAGCCATCTCTACATTATTTCTTTTAGCCATAGAAATTTGAGCAGATGAAGCTCTATCTTCATTTTTTAATTGCCCCAGTCTAAAAGTTAGAAGTTGTGCTTTAGTAATTTCCGTAATCATTTCAGCTAATTTTTTTTGAATTAATTGAAAACTTGCTATGGGTTTCCCAAATTGAATCCTTTCCCTTGAATATCTCAATGCAGAATCATAACAATCCATAGCGGCGCCAATAGCTCCCCAGGATATTCCGTACCTTGCAGAGTCTAAGCATGAAAGTGGTGCTCCCAATCCGTCCTTATTTGGTAAAATATTAGCCTTTGGAACTTTCACATTATTAAATATTAATTCTCCTGTTGAAGATGCTCTTAATGAATGTTTACCATGCATTTCAGGCGTCTCAAACCCTTCCATTCCTCTTTCAACGATCAATCCCTTAATTCTGTTATTTGGATCTTTTGCCCAAACTACTGCAATGTCAGCGAAAGGGGCATTAGATATCCACATTTTAGCGCCATTTAAAATCAAATGATCACCTTCTTCTGTAAAGTTGGTAATCATACCACCTGGATTTGAACCAAAATCAGGTTCTGTTAATCCAAAACAACCCATCATTTCACCAGAAGCTAATTTGGGTAAAAACTTTTTCTTTTGGTCCTCGTTACCAAATTTCCAAATTGGAAACATTACTAATGAACTCTGAACAGATGAGGTTGATCGTAATCCTGAATCACATCTTTCCAATTCTTGCATAATCAAACCATAAGAAATTTGGTCTAGTCCAGCGCCGCCATATTCTTCTGGAATGTAAGGGCCAAAACCACCAATAGACGCTAAACCGTCTAAAATTTGATTTGGAAATTCTGACTTTTCATAATATTGTTCAATAATTGGAGAAACTTCTTTCTTTACCCATGCTCTTGCAGAATCTCTTATTAATTTATGCTCATCTGAAAGCATTTCATCCATAAAATAATAATCATGTGCTTGAAATTGATCTTTACTCATAATGCTAATTTTTATAAAAGTATAAGTAATTAAAAAAATAGCACCAACTGTTGATGTATTTTTTTAAAATTAGAATGTGTACAATCAATCAATAGTATTTTTAAATACAAAAGCATATTTTTGAAGTAAAAAAATTTGATTCCTCAGGAAACCATAGCTAAAATATTTGATGCTGCTGATATCGTAGAAGTTATTGGTGATTTTATCCATTTAAAAAAATCAGGTTCTAATTTTAAAGGCTTAAGCCCCTTTGCTAATGAGAAAACACCCTCTTTTATGGTCTCTCCTGGAAAAAGAATTTTTAAAGACTTTAGTTCTGGAAAAGGCGGGAATGTAGTTACTTTTCTTATGGAACATGAGCATCTATCCTATCCTGAAGCTCTTAAGTGGTTGGCTAATAAATACAACATAGAAATAATAGAAAAAGAAGAGACTCACGAGCAAATAAAAGAAAAGCATCAAAGAGAAGCTCTTTATTTAGCCCATCAATTTGCTAATGATTTCTTCAAATTTTCTTTAAGAGAAACCGACGAGGGAAAATCAATTGGTCTTTCTTATCTAAAAAAAAGAGGTTATCATTTAAAAACTATTGAGACTTTTGAAATAGGGTATTCTCCAAATAATTACAACGCTTTAGAAAATAAAGCAAATGAAATGAATTACAGTTTAGAACCATTAAAGAAATCTGGGCTTATTAAAGAAAATGAAAAGGGCAACTATGACTTTTTTCGAGGAAGAGTGATTTTTCCTATTCATAATATAACAGGGAGAATTATTGGTTTTGGGGGAAGAACACTTAGAAAAGATGGTAATGTTGCTAAGTACTTTAACTCACCGGAAAGCGATATTTACAATAAAAGTAACGTTCTTTATGGTTTATATCAATCTAAAAATGAAATAATCAAAAACGATTGCTGCTTTTTAGTTGAAGGGTATACAGATGTAATTTCACTACATCATAATGGCATTCAAAATACCGTTTCATCAAGCGGCACTTCCTTAACTGATGGACAAATAAGACTCATCAAAAGATTTACAAATAATGTGGTCATTCTATATGATAGTGATCCAGCTGGAATAAGTGCCTCATTTAGAGGTGTAGATATGCTTTTGAAAACTGGATTGAATGTGAAAGTTGTCTTATTTCCTACAGGCGAAGATCCAGATAGTTATGCAAACCAGTTACCAAATGAAGAATTTAAATTATTTCTAAATGATAATCAAATTGACTTTATTTCTTTTAAGACAAACCATTTATTAGAAAAAACTGAAAATGATCCTGTCAATATTTCAAAAACAATTAGCGAAATAATTGCATCTATTTCTATTATTCCTGATGTAGTATCAAGGTCTGTTTACATAAAAAAAACTGCTCAAATTTTTGAAATGGATGAACAACTTTTAATTAATGAAGTTCAAAAAAAATTAAGATCAAAAAGAGTTACAAATTCATTTAATCCCAGCCCCGTACATTCTAAAAGCACTCTTCCTAGTAAACCTTTTGAAAAAGGGATAAAACATAATTTAATTGAACAAGAAAAAGATCTTATAAGGTTAATGGTCAATTATGGGGCTCACTCTATCCCATTAAAAGTTACAAGTGATAATGAAGAATCAATTGAAGAATATCCACTGGCTCAGTATATTATAGAAGAAATATTAACAGATAAATTATCTTATAATAATGAAAAATATCAGTTAGTATTTGATGAGTTTTATGATGGTTTACAAAAAGGGTTAGTATTAAATGAGCAACATTTTGTACAAAATAATGATTTAACGGGGTTAATAGCAGACTTAACTACTTCGAAAAATACTTTAAGTTACAATTGGAAAAAAAAGCATCAAATACATACAAAATTAGAATCAGAAATGTTAAAACAAGCTGCTCACCAATCTGTATATATTTTTAAATTAAGAGTAACAGAAAATTTAATTTTAGATAAACAGCAATCTTTAAAAAACCTGTCTTCATCGGAATCATCTGAATCAATTATGGAAGAAATTAAGGAATTAATCAAAGTACGCAATATATTTGCTAATGAATTAGGTATTATTGTAACTCAATAAAATTATGACTTTTATAAATTATTTTTCACTAGAACACCTTTTAAACCTTACTCTTTTTGGAATTGTTTTTCTGTTTTGGCTTATTTTAAACAGATGGATAAATAAAAATCTTGAAAGCTATTTAAAACAAAAAGGTTGGTTAGTAAAAGGAAGAGAAAAAAATATTAAAAAACTAATTAAACAAATTTTACTACTTGTATGTAGCATTTTAGCATTAGAAGCTTTGATAATCGGACATCAAGAATTTTCTATTAGTAACATATCACATTTAGAACTTTTTGGTTTTGATTTTGAAGAGAAGTCTAATGGAACTTACGAAAGATTTAGCTTTACTATTGGAAGTGTTTTTTACTTACTTTTTGTTATAATAATTTCTAAAATATCAATTAGTATTTTTAGAGTATTAATTCACAGGTCTACCAGAGAAAAAAAATGGATTGATGAAGGCGGAACTTATACAATAATTCAGCTTAGTAAATACGTTATATATACTATTGCCATTGTTGTTGGAATCCAAGGGGTTGGTATTGATATTACGTTTTTACTTGCTGGTTCTGCAGCCCTATTTGTAGGTATTGGATTTGGATTACAGGCAATTTTGGGAGATGTATTTTCCGGAATAATATTACTATTTGATGGAAGTATTAAAGTAGGAGATATTGTAGAAATGTCTCTTCGCTCAGAACAACTTAATCCTCAATACAAGGGTTACAAAGAAATTTGCAAAGTTGATCATATTTTTATTAGAACATCTCAATTGAAAACTTTAGACGGGAAAACAATTATTGTCCCCAATAGTTTTTTGACAAAAGAAAATATTGTTAACTGGACTATTAGTGATAAAATTACTAGATTTCACATTTCAGTAACTGTTGCTTTTGGGTCAGATACTCAATTAGTAAAAGAACTTCTCTACCAATGTGCCCTTAAACATCCCATGGTAGAAAAAAGAAGAAATATAATTATTGAGTTGGAAGATTTTGGAGAATATGGGTTGAAATTTAATGTCTATTTTTGGTTACAACAAACATGGGAAATAATTTCCATTAAAAGTGATATAAGATTGGCCATAGATCAAGCTTTTAGAAATAATAACATCAAAATACCTTTTCCACAAAGAGATTTACATCTTATTTCTGATACAAGAAAAAAGTAATTAAACGATTCTAATATCCTTAATTAATATTTGCATATTTCTATTTCCTTTATAAACGTTTTCATCAATAGTACCCACCACATCCATAAAATGAGCATTTTTAACCATATTGTACGAATCAATACTGTTAAACCAAATAGCATCCGTTAGGTGATTTGTTAAGTAATCTGTAAATTGAAACTTAATATGATTTTCACCTACTATTTTAGGCGGAATATTATTCATAAGCTTTTTAAAAATAAAAACTGGTTTGGGATTTCCAATTCCAAAGGGCTCCATTTGTTTAATTATTCGATAAATTTTTGGAGTATTATTTTGATTGCGATTTTCAAATAGTTCTTTTAAAGATAATTCAGAATCGATGTATATTTTTGGAATTAAATCTTCTTTTTTTATTACCTTTTTAATCTCAGCTTCAAAAGCTTCTTTAAATAGTTCTAGATTTTCCTTTTTCAAACTTAATCCTGCAGCATATTTATGCCCTCCAAATCTTACGAAAAAATGTTTTAATTTATTTAAAACCTTGTAAAGATCAAACCCTTTAACTGATCTAGCAGAGCCCGTAATTATTTCATTTTTTCCAGTTAAAACGATTGTAGGAAAATAATATTTTTCAATAATTCTAGATGCTACTATACCAACTACTCCTTTATGCCAGTCTGGCGAATACACAAAATTGGTAAATCTTTCAATAGATTGTTTACTTAATTGATCTAAAGCTTGATCTGTAATTTGTTCATCTATTGTTTTTCTCTTCTCATTTATTGACTCAATTTTCGATAAATTTCTTTTAACATCATCAATATTAGAAATTAAAAAAGTAGTAGCCATTGAGGCGCTGTCCAATCTTCCCGCAGCGTTAATTCTTGGTGCTATTTTGAAAATTAAATCTCCTATATTATAATTATTTTGAGTATTTAATTTTTCGAACAGTAGTTGAAAAGGGGGAATAGATGATTTATTCATTTCCTTTAACCCCAAAAAAACAAGCAAACGATTTTCATTGATAAGTGGAACTAAGTCAGCTGCTGTAGCAACTGCAACTAATTGAAAAAATGAATTTAATTCTATTTCTAAATTATACTTTTTTAAATAACATTGAATGAGTTTAAATCCAACACCGCAGCCACAAAGTTCTTTAAATGGATATTCACAATCGTATTGCTTTGGATTAAGAATGGAAAATGCTTCAGGTAATAACTCACCAGGTTTGTGATGATCACAAATTATTAAATCAACATTATATTCTTTTAAAGATTTTGAGGCTTTTAAGTCTTTTATACCACAATCTAGAGCAATTACTAAGTCAATAGAATTTTCTTTACACCAGGCTACACTTTTTAAGGAAATACCGTAGCCTTCAATTTCTCTGTGGGGTTGATAATGCATTACCTTGGCATTAATTTTTTTTAAAAACTCAACCATTAAAGCAACCGAACACGTTCCATCAACATCGTAGTCTCCGTAAATCAATATGGATTCATTTTTTCTAATAGCAGAATTTAATCGTGTAATAGATTTTTGCATTCCTTTCATTAAAAATCCATCATGAAATTGATTAAAATTAGGTCTAAAATAGTTTTGGGCTGCAGCATAATTATCCACTCCTCTAGAGACTAAAATTTTAGATATGATATTAGAAACATTTAATTCTGAAGCCAATTCTTTTACGAATTTTAGATTTACTTCATTATCGACCCATTCAAATTTATTGGAATTCATCATATAACAATAAATATATGTTTTAAGTACATAAATAATGTACGTAGACTTTAATTATTATGAAATAACATTAACAAATTCATTAGTAAGATTTATTTGTGGTAATTTTGAAGGATGAAAGAATTAGAGAGCTATAAATGGAGGTATGCGACCAAGAAATTTGATCCGAAGAGAAAGGTGTCAAATTCTAACATTGATGTGATAAAAAAAGCCATATCCTTAGCCCCTTCCTCATACGGATTACAACTATTTAAAGTGTTGATAATAGAAAATCAAAAGATAAAAAATCGATTAAGAAAAGTCTCTTACAACCAATCTCAAATTTCTGATGCCTCTCATATTTTCGTGTTTTGTAATAGCACAAAGATTGTTGAAAAAGATATTGATATATTTGTTGAAAACACATCAGTCATTCAAGAAAAAAAAATTAGCGAAATTCAAGGTTATGGTAATTTTTTAAAAAAAAGTTTATTAAAAAAAGACCATAGAGAAATAACTATCTGGACGACAAATCAAGTTTACATTGCCCTTTCTTACTTAATGACAATTTGTGCATCTATGAAATTAGACACCTGTCCAATTGAAGGGTTTGAATCAGAAAAGTACAATACTATTTTAAACTTAAATCAGACCAATTTTAGCTCTTCTGTGGTTGCTGCTGTTGGCTACCGATCTGAAGAAGATAAATCGCAACATGATAAAAAAGTAAGAAAGTCTTTTGATCAATTATTTGAAACTATTTAAATGGATTTATCAAAAAAAGTAAATCAAGTCTTAACACTTTTAATATTAGGATTTATTTGGGGAAGCTCATTTATTTTGATGAAAAAAGGACTAAATAGTTATCCCCCAATTGAAATTACATTATATAGAATTTTCATTGTTTTCATTGTTTTTTTGCCTCTGGGAATTAAAGATTTTTTTAAAATTCAAAAAAAAACCGGAATCGTATTATTAATATCTGCCATAATTGGAAGCGTAATTCCGTATTTTTTATTTATTAAAGCACAAACTAAAATTGATAGTTCTTTAAATGGTATTTTAAACTCTATCACCCCCTTATTTACATTGATTTTGGGGGTGCTTATATTTAAAAATAAAACAAATTTGAAAGCAGTGCTAGGAGTTTTTTTGGGATTAATGGGAGCATGTGGATTAATTTTTCTAAGTAAAGGAGATAGTGAGTGGACTGGCACATTTTTATATGCTATTTTTCCGGTGATTGGTTCTGGCTGTTATGCATTGAATATTAATTTAATTAAAAACTTTTTAAAAGAGATTCCTGCATTAAAAATTACAAGCTGGTCTTTTATTTTAATTGGTCCTGTAGCCGGTTTTATTTTGTTTTTCAATACCAATTTCACCCATAATTTAATTTATAACGATGAAAATTATATCAATTTTTTATACATCAATATTTTGGGAATCCTTGGAAGTGGTGTTGCGTTTTGGATATTTAATTTACTTATTAAAGAAACTTCTTCCGTTTTTGCATCAACTGTTACTTTCTTAATTCCCATTATTGCTATTCTTTGGGGGGTAATTGATGGAGAAACCTTTAGCCCACATCAAGCAATGCTGTGCTTGGTTATTTTTACTGGTATTTATTTAATAAAATCCAAGCCCTCTACTAATTAAAAAGCTATATTCTACTAATTAAATTAGTTATCAATTTTTTTAAATCTTCTACTTTATTTAAGGGTAATGTATTGGATTTATCATAGGGGTCGTGGTAAGCTTTAATACCACCCATAGTATAAATAAAAATAGCGGGTATATTTTTTTGAGAAAACCAGTAATGGTCTGAATTGGGGGCTTGGGCTCGCAACTTTATTTTAGAAAAAAACTCTAAATTATTATTGATTTTTCCTATTAGTTTAGCAGCTTTTTTTTGCTCAAAAGCATTTACAATTGCTATCCCATCTTCTCCTGTTCCTACAATATCTAAATTCACTAATAATTTAACTTTGGGTAACTTATTTAAAGGATTTTCTACATAAAATTTGGATCCTAAAAGACCTACTTCTTCAGCTCCAAAACAAATAAATACCATATTATATTTTGGTTTATTCTCTACATAATAGTTTGCTAAGTTTAATAATAAACTAATACCACTAGCATTATCATTTGCTCCAGGAAACATCACTTCTCCCATCATACCTAAATGATCATAATGAGCAGATATTATAATAGACTTTTTATTTTTCCCTTTTAATTGACCTACTACATTATGGGTCTCTAATAAAGAAATAAATTCATTATTAAGATCTATTTCTATCGAAGAGATGTTATCTTTTATTACTTCACTTTGAAGATATATTAGCGGGTAAGGGAGCTCATACTGAGATATGGACCATTGTAATTTTTTGGGGCTTATCCATAAAATTGGATAGTGTCTACTTAGTATTTTTTTTAGCTCATTATATAAAGAAAGCGTATCCTTATTTAAAATATTTGAAATATCAATTGATAGAAATAATTGTTCCTTATTTATACTGTTCCCTAAAAAAGATTTCCAATTATTTAAGTTAACCTTTACCATTTTGAATACCCCTTTTGATGGCCCTGAAGAAGGATCAACAAAATAATCTTGTCCAGGTATTAAAACTGAATCGTTAATTTTTAAAGTGATTTTTTCTGGGAAAGTATTTACACTAATATTGAATTTTTGCAAATAACCCTTGTTATTTAAGCTCTCTATTCCAATATTAGAAAACTCATTAGCTAAAAATGTTGCTGCTTTTAAATGTCCATTGTCTACATATCCGCGGCCTTTAAAAAACTCACTACAAAGGGTATCAACATATTTAGTATAATTAATGGGCTGGGAAAATATTGAAAATGAATAAAAAGTGCTTAATAATAAGAACAGTTTAATCATCGTGATTGATATCTTCTTTCTACCAATTTAAATAACCTTTTTACATGATTAGACTTTAAATTCCAGTTGTACTTTTTAGAAAGTTCTTTTTTTAAATAGTCCAGAGCGTCATTATGATTGTTTAATTGATTTAATTGAGTAATTGCGATAGTAAAAGCTTCACTGTCTCCAGAAAATAAATTTTCTGTCATAAGATACCTTTCATTAATCCCTATTTCCTTGTTTAAATCGATTATTGGTTGCTGTCCAAACTGATCCGCTAAAGAAATCTGAGGACTACCTGAATGAATATCATTTACAGATCTAGAAGTTTTTATTTCTTTTTTTTCTGTAATTTCTGCTTTAGCTTCTTCTTCTACTATAACATCAATTAAATTAATTTGATTTTCTTCGACTTTTTGATTTAAATCTTCTTGAGTGTTTGATTCATTATTTTTATCTACTAAGTGTTGTAAAATTACCAGTCTTTCGTGAAGCAATCTTACTGAATTTAATAAAGGTTGTATATGTTGAGTTTGAAGATCTACATTACTTAAATTTACAATACCTTCACTAAGGTCTTTTGATAGATTTTCAATTGAATTTAAATTAAACTCTTTCATGACTACAAGATAACAAAACAAAATTCAATATTTTTACACGAAATTTGATTTTGTTATTTGAATGTTATCAACACACCATTTTGATTAAAATCTTCGTTTCTAATTCTAATTAAGTAAAATTTGCAAATTAATAATTCATATTCATTACGAGAAATATCAGAAATAACTGGCGGAAGATGTTATGGGAATGTAGATGTTAAAATAAAAAATATTCATTTTGACAGTAGAAGATTTGTAAAAGATAATAACCATTTATTTATAGCTTTTAAAACTTTTAATGACGATGGTCATTCTTATATCAACAAAGTATATGAATTTGGGGTTAAACAATTTTTAACTCACAAAAAGCCAAAAAACATCCAAAAAGGTACTGGTTACTTAATTGTTAAAGATACATTGGTAGCTTTACAAACTTGGGCTGCTTACCATCGATTACAATATAAAATTCCTGTTTTGGCTATTACCGGAAGTTATGGAAAAACTATTATCAAAGAATGGATCTACTTTTTAATCCATAGAAAAATAAAAACTTTAAGGAGTCCTAAAAGTTATAATTCCCAATTTGGAGCAGCATTAACGCTACTCTCCCTTCAAAAAGAACACGAGCTAGCAATTATTGAAACAGGGATTTCTTATCCAGGTGAAATGATTAAAATGAAAAAAATGATTCAACCTACTCACACTATTTTATCTAACGTAGGCGATGAACATATTGAAAATTTCAATTCTTATAATGAACTAAAAAAAGAGAAAGAAATTATTTTAAAAAACACCCAATTCACCTACTTCAAAAATTACAGTGATATAGCTTACCGCAAATCAATAAAAAATAATGGGTCGGAAATTATAAGTTTAACAAACAAAAAGTTTTCTTTTTTAATTCATCAAAAAGATGAAATTTCTTTTAGAAATTTTATTTGTTGTTTGAATTTTTTAGATCAAATAGAATTTAGTTCAAAAGAAATTAAAAAATGGTGTTTCAATTTACCAGAAATAGCTTTGCGATTTGAGAAAAAACCTGGCATTAACAACTCTATAATTATTAACGATTCATATGCTAATAATATTCAATCTTTAAAAATTGCATTAGAAAATTTAAAATTAGAAAGTAATGAAAAAAATACTGTATTAATCTTATCAGATCCATTAGAAAAGAATTACGATTACAAAGAATTATCTAAAATAATTGGGACTTATAAAATATCTCAATTTATCGGAATTGGCAAGAAGCTATACATTAATAAATCGCTTTTTTTAAGTCCCCATCTTTTTTATAAAGACACTGCCGAATTTTGGGAGGATTTTAAAAATATAGATTTTCAAAATAACTTTATTTTAATAAAAGGTGATCGAAGTACCGAATTTCAAAAAACAGCTTTAAAATTAGAGGCAAAAAAACATCAAACCATTTTAGAAATAAACCTTTCTAACCTTATCAAAAATTTTAATCGTTATAAAAAATTACTATCCCCAACTACTAAAGTACTGGTAATGATTAAGGCTTCTGGCTACGGTACTGGATTAATTGAATCTGCTAAAGTTTTAGAACAAAACAAAGCTGATTATTTAGGTGTTGCCTATGCAGACGAAGGCATAGAATTAAGAAAAAATAATATAACATTACCAATATTGGTTATGAACGTAAGTTCTGATTCTATGGAAGATATAATCGATCATCAATTAACTCCATCCATACACGACTTACATCAACTCAACCATTTTACCAATATTCTAGTGAGTTTAGGAATTAAAAATTATCCAATTCATATAAAACTCAATACAGGGATGAATAGATTAGGGTTTGATGAAGATGAAATAAACAATTTATGTGATTATTTATTAGCTCAGCCTGAAGTAAAAGTAGAGGGAATTTTTAGCCATTTAGCAGCAAGCGAAATAGAAGAGGGAAAAGATCTGACCAAAAAACAAATTAACAGCTTTCAAGAACTATCTACTCTAATTGAATCAAAATTAAGTATTGACACTACTAAACATATTTTAAATACATCTGGAATTGAGAACTATTCAGATCATGAAATGGATATGGTTAGATTAGGAATTGGTCTTTATGTCGGCTCAAAGAAACCTTATAATTCAACTGTAGCTTCTTTAATAACCCGTATTGCTAAAATAAGAAATATTAAAAAGGGAGACCACCTTGGATATGGGCTGGATAGAATAGAAAAAAATATGAAAATTGCCATTATTCCTATTGGTTATGCAGATGGATTTAAAAGAAAATTAGGTAATGGTGTTGGTAAAGTCTATATCGAAGATTCTTTTCATAAAACTGTAGGAAATATTTGCATGGATATGTCTTTTATAGATATTTCAGATACTGATTTCAATGTTGGTGACAGAGTAGAGATATTTGGGAAGAATAACGACATCAATAAAGTAGCTAAATCTATCAATACTATAGCCTACGAATTAATTAGTTCTATTTCTAATAGAGTGGTTAGAGTTTATTTAAAAGATTAATGAAAAATAAATTTTTTTCCAACCTAATTCTTATTCTTTTACTCAATGTAGTAATTAAACCTATTTATATTCTTGGAATAGATGCTGAAATACTTAAAATTACAGAGTACAATAATCCGGGCGCTTACGGCACTTATTTTTCATTACTTAATTTAACTTTTATTTTCAATATTATTCTTGACCTTGGAATCAATAATTTTAATACAAGAAATATTGCTCAGAATAATCAACTTTTCACAAAGCATTTTTCTAAAATATTTACTCTAAAAATCACTCTTAGTATTATATATCTTATTGTATTACTTGGTGTCGGTTATTTTTTAAATTACAGGTTTAAAGAATTAAAATGGCTATTTATAATTGGGTTTAATCAAGTTTTAGTAGCTATTATTCTTTACATACGATCTAATTTATCTGCTTTATTACAATTTAAAAAGGATGGCCTCTTGTCAGTGGCAGATCGTTTGGTATTGATTTTATTTTGTGGGTACTTTATTTGGGGGATTAATAACAGTTCTGTAATTTCTATTGAATTTTTTATTTATTCACAAACTTTTGCATACTTATTAACCATTCTAATTGGTTTAATTTTTCTATTTAAGCATTCTTCATTTCCTAAATTACTCTTGGATCCACTATTTTTCAAATTGATTATAAAGAAAAGTTTCCCCTATGCATTATTAATTTTTCTAATGTCAATATATTATTATTCAGATGTGGTAATGGTGGAAAAAATGCTTGATAATATTGAAGTAGTAAACTATGCTCATGGATATAGATTTTTTTTAGCAGTAAATATGATTGGATATTTATTTGCTGGACTTTTACTTCCTATTTTTTCCAAACTTATAAAAGATCAAAAAAGTATTCAACCAATATCCTGGCTTTCATTTAAAACCCTTTTTATGATAGCATTAATTATAAGTGTATCTATCTGGACTTATAAAAGTCAAATTTTGAACTGGCGGTATGAAATCAATGGATTTAATTTAGAACATTCTAGTGATACATTTGGTTGGTTAATGATCTCATTTATTGCTGTTTCTTGTAATTATATATTTGGAACTCTTTTAACAGCCAATGGTAGTTTAAAATCACTCAATATTATTGCAGCACTAGGAATTTTTATAAATATTTCTCTCAATTTATTGTTAATTCCTAAATGGGGTTCTGAAGGAGCATCTTTTGCAAGTGCATTAACTCAATTTTTTATATTAATCTCCCAGATATTTTTTTCTTACAAATATTTCCATTTTACTTTTGATCTAAAACCTTCTTTGCAAATTATTTTTTCTACTGTATTTTTATTTTCTGTAGCTTACATTATTTCAAATAAATCCCCTTTAATTTGGGAATACAATTTATTTATGACATTTACATTTGGAATTTTTATAGGAGTTGCTCTCAAAATATTTAATTGGAAGGAACTCCTAAAACTTTTTAAAACATCTAAGCCATGATATTTAAATTTGCTTGTAGAGAAACATCCTATAACTTACATTTGTAAAGACAAAACACACCTTATGACATCTTCTGAACATAATTCATTTGACTTAATATCATTTTTATGGTTAAAAAAAACAACATTAATTAGTATTGGAATTTTAGCTTCTATAAGTTCCGCTATAGTCTCACTGATAATTGAAGAAAAGTTTGAATCTACAGTTACATTATATCCTACCAAAACAAGTTCAGTAACATTCAATCAAAATATTACAGAAGATCAAAGTGTTTCAAAATTTGGTGAAGATCAAGAAGCAGAACAAATGTTACAAATTTTAGAATCAAGTTCTATTCGTTCAAGAATAATTAATAAGTATGATTTAATATCGCATTACGAGATTGATTTATCCTCAAAATATGTAAATACTGATTTAACAAAAACTTACCTAAAAAATATCAATTTTAAAAGAAATAATAATGGTGCTGTTTTGATTAATGTATTAGATAAAAACCCTGATACTGCAGCATTAATTGCCAACGATATTGCTTCCCTTTTTGATAGTATTAAAAACGCAATGATTCACGAAAGAGCCTTAACAGATTTCAAAATCAAAAAGCAGAAACTTAATAAAATAAAGGCTGAAGTGCAAAGTTTAAGAGACACCATGACTTCACTATCTTCTATGGGAGTAGTGATAGACGATGCCTATAGAGCTCTAACCGAAGGCTATGTAAATGCAAAAGACGCTAAAATGAAAGAATCGTTTAGGGTTAAAATGAATATGACAGAAAAATATGGTTCTGTTCTAAAATCATTTCAAATAAAAGCGGGATTTTTGTCCAAAAGATTAGCTAATATGGAAACCTCCTATGAACAAGCTGAAAGTGATGCTAATAGTTATTTGTCCCATAAGTTTATAGTTGAAAAAGCCTATCCAGCAGAAAAAAAAGCCTATCCCATAAGATGGCTCATTGTAGTTTTATCTACATTCTCAGCTCTTCTTTTTGGAGTTACTGTAATTCTTATAAAAAATAGAATAGACCAATTTAGTAATTCATGATCAACGGATTTCTTACTAAAAGAATTTCCTTCTTTATAGTATTGTTATTTATTATTACAAATTCAATATTAATTTACTTTGATTTTTATTATTTATTAGCATTGCCTTTATTGGTCTTATTGGGATATTTATACATTTATCATCTTGACATAGTTTTTTTAATTATTGTTTTCTGTACTCCTCTTTCTTTTAATTTTGAAAATCTAGCAATCGGTGGAATTGGCTTTTATTTTCCTACAGAGCCCATGTTGTTAGTATTTAGCTTCATTTTTATTTTTAAATCTATTTTAAATACAAATCCAGAAAATAAAATAAACTACTTTAAAAATCCCATATTATTTATTGTACTAATTCAGATAATTTGGATCTTTTTTTCTTCAATAACTAGTGAATTTCCATCTGTTTCCTTTAAGTTTCTTTTATCAAGAAGTTGGTTTATAGTTCCTTTGTTATTTTACGGAATAGGTTATTTTAAGAAAGATAAAACATCTACTTATTATTTTTTTAGTTCCTTCTTAGCCTCCATGCTTATTGTCACTTTTTATACATTAACAAATCATATGCTCAACGGGTTTAGTGAAGAATCAGGTCATTGGGTTATGTGGCCTTTTTTTAAAGATCACACTTCATATGGAGCAATTCTAGCTTTATCCATTCCTATTAATTTTTGGTTAATTTATAACTCAAAAAACCAATTCATTAAAAATCTATTTGTTTTAAGTTTAATCATTTTTTTTATTGGATTGTATTTTAGTTATACACGAGCTGCGTGGTTAAGTATTTTAATTGCTCTAATCATATATTTTCTATTCTACTTTAAAATTAAATTTAAATGGTTAGTTGGATTAGTGATAATTCCCTTAATTTTTATTTTTTTAAACCTCACTGAAATCTCTTACTTAGTTCAAAAAAATGATGCGGAACACACCACAGAAAACTTTTCTGAAAGAATTGAATCCATGTCAAATATTTCATCTGATGCTTCCAACTTAGAACGTCTTAACAGGTGGAATTCGGCGTTAAAGTTATTTTTAAAAAGACCTTTTTGGGGTTGGGGACCAGGAACTTATTCATTTGTGTATGCCCCATTTCAAAGTTCTAAAGATTTGACTATTATAAGCACTAATTTTGGAGATGGAGGAAATGCTCATAGTGAATATTTAGGGCCATTAGCTGAGCAGGGACTTATTGGTTTTATAATTAATTTATTGCTTATTTCTTTCCTCTTTATCTACACAGGTCTCTTTTATATAAGATCTGAAAATTTATATTATAAAAACTTGACATTAGTTATTATTTTATCTCTTACCACCTATTTTTCTCATGGATTGTTAAATAATTATTTAGATACTGATAAGGCAGCTGTTCCAATCTGGGGTCTGGTTAGTATTTTCATTACTATTAGCTTTTTTTTAGAAGGGAATAATAATACGCAACGTAAAAAGTTTAAGTAGTTAAAACTTAATTTATGATATGATTAAAATAAAAAAGGTTTTTGAATGTAATAACTGCAACCATCAGAGCGGCAAATGGACGGGTAAGTGTGTAGAATGTGGTTCTTGGAATACGGTTTCTGAACAAATTATAAATCCTAAAAAAAACTCTTTTATCGAAAGCCTTAAACAGCCACAACTTTTAGATAGTATTAGTAGTGATAAAAGTGAAAAAATATTCATAAAAGATCAGGAATTTAATCGCGTCATTGGTAATGGACTCGTAAAAGGATCCGTTATATTATTAGGAGGAGAGCCAGGAATTGGAAAATCTACTCTCAGTTTAAAAATAGCATTAACATTAGAAAAAAAAGTACTTTATATCTCCGGAGAAGAAAGTAATGAACAAATAAAGTTAAGAGCAAATCGATTAACTTACACTAATGACCAGTGCTTTGTTTTTAATGAAACTGAAATAAATACAATTATAAAAACTAGTGAAGAAATCAAGCCTCAGCTTATCATTGTAGATTCTATTCAAACTATTTACAATAATGAAATTGATGCAATTCCAGGTAGTGTTTCACAAATAAAACATAGTGCTGAAATATTAATTAAATATGCAAAAGAAAAATCTATTCCTGTTATTATAATAGGTCATATTACTAAAGATGGAGCTATAGCAGGGCCCAAAGTTTTAGAACATATGGTTGATACGGTATTACAGTTTGAAGGTGATAAAAATCATCTTTACAGGGTTGTTAGAAGTATAAAAAACAGGTTTGGAAGTACTAACGAACTTGGTATTTATGAGATGAATGAAAGAGGATTAAAAGAAATAAGCTCTCCTAGTAAAATGC
>MDSV01028598.1_pt1 | contig 20190 bp, 8 predicted proteins | sample 810851 | NCBI WGS metagenome assembly MDSV01 (sample SAMN05326640, study PRJNA326480) | marine metagenome | isolation source: seawater | place: Atlantic Ocean: North East | collected 2012 | reverse complement strand
GTGGTGGTCCCGTCCCCGAGCTGGCCGTAGTCGTTCGAGCCCCAGCACTTCATCGTGCCGTCCGCCAGCAGGGCACACGAGTAATCGCCACCCAGGGCGATGCTCGTCGCCGTCGTGATGCCCGACACCTCCGTGAAACTATTGTAGCCGGGGGTGATGCGATTGGTGGTGGTCTCGTCCCCGAGCTGGCCGTAGCCGTTGTAGCCCCAGCATCTTATTATGCCGTTTGTCAGCAGGGCACACGAGTGAACGCGACCCATAGCGATGCTCGTGGCCGTCGTAATGCCCGACACCTCCACGGGGGTGGCGCGGTTGGTGGTGGTCCCGTCCCCGAGCTGGCCGTTGCCGTTGTTGCCCCAGCACTTCATCGTGCCGTCCGTCAGCAGGGCACACGAGTGGGAGCCTCCCAGGGCGATGCTCGTCGTCGTCGTGATGCCCGACACCTCAACGGGGGTGGTGCTGTCGGTGGTGGTGTTGTCCCCGAGCTGGCCCATGTTGTTCCTGCCCCAGCACTTCATCGTGCCGTCCGTCAGCAGGGCGCACGAGTGGTAGTTCCCCATAGCGATGCTCGTCGCCGTCGTGATGTCCGTCACGTTGACGGGGGTGAGGCGGTCGTTGGAGGTCCCGTCCCCGAGCTGGCCGTAGTCGTTCGAGCCCCAGCACTTCATCGTGCCGTCCGTCAGCAGGGCACACGAGTAATCGCCACCCAGGGCGATGCTCGCCCCCTCCACATTAAGCAAGAAGACGACGACGAGTAGAACCCTCAATACACTCCGTCGATCCATCGTCACTTCGTTCGATCTCGAAACCCCAGCTCAGCCAACGACGATGAGGGTGACAAGACGTGTTGCCCTATGTAAAACCACCACCAGCGTCGACGAAGAGCCTTGTGACTACCAGAAGGAAGGGTCGTGCCTGGTGCCCCGCGCCAGGCACGACCGTTTTTGTGATCCCAGGTATTTTTCAAACGAGTCCACCAGTCTGGTGACGTGACGTTCTTTGACAGTTGTTTCCCTCCGCGCGCAGAGCGATGCCGCGCGGCTCCCGGGTGGAGGCTGACATGCGCGCATCTCCGACAATGATGTCCGCGCGTGCGGGCGCGTCGTCCCCCGCGCGGCGCTCGTCGCGCCTCGCCGCGAGTGCGGCGTGCCCCGCGTCCCCCCCCGCGGCGTCCCCCCGCGCCGCGCCGAAAGTCGGCGCTTTGCGGCTTCGGAAAAGCGCCGCTCCCTCGCGACGTCGCCCGGCGCCCCGCGCGTCGCGGGACGAGGACGCCCCCGCGGCGGCGCTCGCAAAGACAGATCCCCTCTTGAACGAAGACGGCGCGTCGGGAGGGAGCGCGTCGTCCTTCGGGTCGTTCTCCCCCCCCGCGGTGCAGCGCCTGCAGACGCGCACGCTCGCGGTGATGTTCTTCACGTACATGTCCATCTACTTCGTGCGCAAGCCGCTGAGCGTGGTCAAGGCGCCCATGCAGGACGCGCTCGGGCTGAGCACCGGCGCGATCGCGGGCATCGACAGCGCGTTCCTCGGACTGTACGCCGTCGGACAACTCCTATTACCTTCCCTGGGCGATCGCCTGGGTGCAAAGAAGATGCTCGTCGTCGGGTTCGCGACGAGCGCGGCGGCGGTGGCGTCCTTCGCGTTCGCGTCCGACCCGGCTCTGCTCGCCGTCGCGTGGGGCGTGAACGGCGTGGCGCAGTCGCTGGCGTATCCGCTGCACGTCAAGGTGCTGACCCCCTGGTTCTCGCCCACGCAGCGAGGCACGGCGATGGGGCTCTGGGCCACCTCGCAGCAGGTGGGCGGGGTGCTCTCTACCGCCCTGGCGGCGTTCCTGCTGGGCGTCGCGGGGTGGCGCTTCGCCGTCGTCGGGCCGGCGGCGCTGACGTGCGTCGCCGCCGTCGCGTTGACGCGCGTCACGATCGACCCGCCGTGGTGCGCGTTGCAGGCGAAGGTGGTGACGGACGACTCCGAAGATTCCGCCGCGACGAAAAAAGACGTCGCGGTGGGCGACTGCGACTGGCGTCCCCCGGTGGGCGTGCGCGAAGTGCTGCGCATCCCGAAGCTCGCCGCGCTCATGGCCTCGTACTTCTTCGTCAAGATTGTGCGCTACTGCCTGATCTTCTGGCTTCCCTTCTACCTGGCGCGCGAGTGCGGCATGGGCGTCGCCGCCGCGGGGTACATGAGCTGCCTCTTCGACCTGGGCGGCGTTGCCGGCGGCGTCGCCACCGGCGTCCTCGGGGACAGACACTTCCCGGGGCGCCGCACCGTGCTCGGCGCTTACATGTGCGCGGCGCTCGCGCTCGCGGTGCTGTGCTACCAGTCCGCGAGCCAGATGAGCGTGGTCGTCAACGGAGCGGTCATGGCCGTCATTGGCGCGCTCGTCGCCGGCCCGGACGCGCTGCTGGGGTCGTCCAGCATCGCGGACACGTGCGAGGCTGCCGGGTACGGCACGGAGGTGCTGGGCACGGCGAGCGGGTTAGTGAACGGCGCAGGCTCGGTGGGCGCCGTGCTGCAGGGCGCGCTCACGGCGTGGATCGCGTCCACCTACGGCTGGGGCGCGCTTTTCGGCACGCTCGCGGTGATGTGCGCGCTGGCAGTGGGCACACTTCTGGCGAGCGTGCCGGAAACGTCCAAGGTGAGCGCGCGAACCGCGGCAGCGGCGTGACCAGGACGAGGCGGGCCCTTGAGCGCGCGAGTCGTAAAAGGTTCTTCAATAATACCTGTACTATTTTTTTCTCGACGCTCGCGCGTCTCGTCACACAAACGGCCTCGGATCGTACGCCTCCCCCGGCAGCCGCGCGTGCGCGATCTCTTCCACCAGGACGCACGACGCCGCGACGCGCCGCGTCGCGCGCACCAACGCCTGGTGGTCCCTCCTGGCGTTGAACGCGCGCTCGGGGGGGGGGACGCCCGTCCGCACGTAGTGCACGAAAAAGTCAGACAAGATCCCGAGCATGGCGGCGATGTAGCGGTCGTCCCTCCGCACGTAGAAGACCCGGACGCCGCGTGTCGCGCTCTGCATGCACAACAGCCCAGCTTCAGTATTCGCCGCCAGCATCTCCATCTGTAGCTGCGGCATGTGATACGCCGGCGGCGACGCGAACGGGTCGCGGTCGGTGACCTCGAACTTCGCGGCGCTTCCTCCCCCCGGCCCCTTGCGGAACGGAGACGAGTTTTTCACCTCCACCACCAGACGCTCGCGTCGCGGCGCCGCGCCCGTCGAATCCCCGTCGTCGCCGTCGTTCCCGACGAACCAAGCGGACGTGTCCATAGTGATGATCCCGTCCGGAGACGCCCCCATGGGGGGCAGAGGTCCCGGGTTCAAATCCCGCGGGAGCGCGGCGGCGTCCACCATGCACAGGCCCACCTCCTCGGCGACGGCGTCGGGATGGCGCAGCATCAGCGTCGCCACCGTGCCGTGCTCCTGCGCGCTCCCCCACGCCATGCGCACGCCGCCGTCCCCGCGCTGCGCCGCGGCGCGCGAATGCGGGTCGCGCCGTGCCAGCCAGGGCGCGTTCGGGACGAGTTCCGAGAAAACGTTTCGCGTCTCTTCGGACCGTTCGCCGTCGCCGGCGTCGCGTCGAGGCTTCTTTTTCTTTTTCTTTTTCGCCCCGCCGGCGCCCGCGCGTCTCGGCGCGGCGACTCTAGAGTCGCCGTTCGCCCCGAACACGCACGCCGTCTTCTCGCCCCCCGCCGCCTCAGGCAGCAGCGGCCCGAGCGCGTCCTGCTGGTCGTTGTACTCGCGCACGGTCGCCTCGTTCGCGCGGTCCGCCGCGGCTCCGTCCGCCTCGGCGACGAACGCGAGCGGCGTCTGTCGCAGGCGGTGGTACGCGCCCAGCATCGGGCCGTGCGATCCACCCCGGCCGCCCATCCCCAGCGAGCGGTGCACGCCGTCCTCCTGGAACCCCAGAGCGCCGGTGAGGCAGCCCGTGGTGAGCCGTCCGGCGTGCAGGTCATCCCACAACGCCGTGCCCTGCCTGACGAACCGGAACGACGCCTCCGACCCGAGCGTCACCGCGTCCGTGGGGGGGAGGCCGCGGAAACGCGGGTGGCGACGCAGCTGCGACTCGTCGGGGGCGTGCCAGTACAGGTTCGGCACGCGACCGCGCGCGCCCACGAATTCCATCTGGGGGCAGCGCGCCCGCGGCACGACCTCGTCCGCGTCGGTCTCATCCCCCACCGCGGGCACCGGCCGCGGGCGCACCCCGCCGTGTCCCGCGGCGTCCGCGAACTTTTCCAGAGCGTCATCGGATGACGTGGCCGCTGACACCAAAGCTGCCACCGTGCCGGCGGCTTCCGGGCGGTGCGTCGCGGGCAGCTCGTGCTTCGGCCCGCCCGGATCCACCGCGCGGAGGTGGCGCGGAAGCATCTCAGCGCGCACCCGCCGCGGTGCGCCTGAACGTGCGAGGGGAGACGGTCCCGAGAGGAGTCGTTTCTCGGAACGCCGTCGAAAAGCGTTTTCTAGCTAGTCTACTTCAGTCTGTCACTACTACATGTAGCGTGGATTTCCACCCGGCGGCGCGGCGCGGCGCGCCATCTCCCACCCCTCTCGTCTCGTCGGCGTATCAGTATATGGCGTTCTGCCCCGCGAGCGACGCCGGCGCGGCGCGCGCGAAAAAGCGAGCTTCGTCGGCGGCGTCGTTGTTGGCGTTCCACGCGGCGTACCCGCCTCCGCCGGTGGGCCACGCCTTTTCGTACGACGCGTCGTACGAAGCCGCCGGCGCGAACTCGGGGTTCCGGCCAGGCGGCGCGATGTAGCTCCCGGCGGTCCCCGGCGCGCCTCGGCTTCCGTCCGCGCGGCTGCGCGGCACGCTGAGCTGCGCGGCGCACTCCACCAGCGCGTGCAGCGGCCCCTCCACCAGACACCGGTTCTCGCGGAAGTGCGTGAGCAGGTCGTGGAACAGCGGCTGCTTGGACAGCGCCTTCGGGTTCCCCAGCGCGACGACTCCCAGCCGCGCTCGGGTGAGCGCGACGTTCAGCCGCCGCGGGTCGGCGAGGAACCCGATGCCCGCGCTCTCGTTGGACCGCACGCACGAGAGCACGATGAAGTCCTTCTCCCTGCCCTGGAACGAGTCCACGGACGCCACCTGCACGTCCGCGTAGAGCTCCGCGCGCAGCGGCCCCGCGCGCGCCATGTGCGCGGCGACGAACGCCCTCTGGCCCTCGTACGGCGTCACCACGCCCAGCGTCTCCGGCGCGCACCCCGCACGGAGCAGGTGCGTCACGACGCTCTCCACGCCGGCCGCCTCGCCTCGGTTCAGGTACGACGTGCCGGAGGCGCTCAGCTCCTCCGCGCCGAAGTGCGCCCAGAACATCGCGGGCCGCGACGGGTTGGGCCACGGGAAGGCGACGCCGCGCGAGGCGCGCTCGGACGCGCTCACGCCGTTCTGCAGCGCGCCCTCGTAGAAGACGTTGCTGGGGAACTCGGAGAGCGCCGGGTGCATGCGGTACTGCGTCTGCAGGCGGTACGGGCGCACGCCCAGCAAGATGAGCCGCTCGAACAGGGACTGGCCCAGCCCCGCGGCTCGGGCCTTTTTGCACGTCACCACCGGCCCGAGCTGGCAGTGGTCGCCGATCATCACCACCCGCTTCGCGCCCATCACCAGCGGCACGAGCGACTCCGGCTCGGTCGCCTGCGTGCTCTCGTCCATCAGCACCTGCCGGAACCGGAACTCCGCCAAACGCGGGTCGCCCGCCCCGGAGTTGGTCGCGCACACCACGTCCGCCGCGGACAAAATCTCGTGCTCCACCGCGCGCCGCAGCGCGCGGTACCGACGCTCGTCCTTGCTGTCCAGCTCACCGAGCTCGTCCTTCAGAAGCTGCAGCTTTCTGAGCTCGCCGTACCCGGGCGCCTCGCTCAGACGCGCGGCTTGGTAGTGCAGGGTGAGGTGCTCGACCGGGCTCCTCAGCGCCTCCCTGCTTTTGGCGGTGACCCGCACGACTTTCAGCCCCGTGCGCTCGATCTTCTCCGCGAGCTGGTCCACCGCCACGTTGGAGGGGGCGCACACGATGACCTGCCCCTGGTTCTGGCGCGCGAGGTGGTACACGACCGTCGCCGAGGTCACCGTCTTGCCGGTGCCCGGCGGGCCCTGGATCAGGCTCAGCGGCTGAGACACCGCCGAGCGCACGGCGGTCTGCTGCGTCGCGTTGAGCGTCGGCAGCCCGGGCGCGGAGACGTCCGCGCGCGTCCACTTTTCCGGGGGCGCGGGGGGGGGCGCGCCCATGTCCGACGTGTCGTGCCCCAGAAGCAGGTGGTAGATGTGCCCGCTCACCGAGGTCTCGTCGAGCGCGAACGCCTTCATGGCGTTTTGCGCGCGGTCGAAGGAGGTGCTCTTCCACACGAAATCCACCGAGAAGCCGTCCGCGTGTCGCGTCGGCGCGCCTCGCGCGCCCGCCCCCCGCAGCTCCAGCCCGATCTCATCTGTCTCCGAGAACTTCACGACGCTCCCGCGCGCGCTCCAGGCGTGCCGCGACCCGTCCTCCGGGTCGAACGACAGACGCCGCAACACGAGCTCCTCGCCGACGGCGACGCGCGCGGCGTCTGAGTCGCCCGCGCCGAGCGAGAAGTACGCCACGCGCCGTTTGTTCAGACCGACGTCCCACCGCACGCGAACGCTGTCCCTACTCTGCGCCTCCCGCTGCGCCTTGTCGTTGTCAGCCTCCAGCTGCGTCAGCGGGCCGAACACGTTCTGGTACTGGTACGCGTCCGCGTACCGAAGCGCCACCGGGCGCGCCGCGTCGGCGGCGGCGGCGTCGGCGCCGACGTCCGCGAGGCGCGCGTCGGGATTCGCGCGCCACAGCTCCTCCAGCTTGTTCACGCGCGACGCGGTGACGCGCTCGGCGCGGCGCGCCGTCGCGTCGTCCGGGACGTTCACCAGCCACGTCAGAAAGCGCTTCTCCGCGACGAGCGGCTGCCACTGGTCGAGGTCGAGGTTCAGCTCGCGCAGCTGCGCGGCGAGTTTGTGGTCGAAGCGTCCGACGCCTTCGCTCGATCCGCGTTCGCCCGAGGCGGAGACGGTCATCGCCGCGTCTCGCGCGAGCAGCACCACCGCGTCGTCGTTCCTGCACGGCGCGAACCCCAGCGTGAAGACGTTCCTGTTGCCGGTCAGGTAGCACTCCAGGACCATGTCCCCCAGCGGCGAGTCCTCGTGCAGCCGCACCTCGTGCGACCGCGTGCGCACCAGGTGGTACACCGCGCAGGACGCCGGCAGACCGTTGCGCTTGGAGTTGCAGAACCACTTGCCCGTCCCGACGCACTGCACGACGCACAACGCGTCGTCGATGCCGCAGTACGAGCAGGCGTGCGGCGGCGCCTCGAGGGCTTCGCGCGTCTCGTCCGCGTCGGCGAGATCCAGGACGCGCAACCCGTCCGCGATGGTGGCGAGGCTCTCGGTGTCGTCAGCGGGGGGCGGGTTCGCCCGCGCGGGAGCCCTCGGGAACGTGGGAACCGCGTTGTACCCGATCTCGCTCTCGCCGTCGATGGCGTCGTACCCCGACATCGCGCCCGGGGTGGGTCGCCCGAGCCGCGCCGCGCGCGTGCGTCGTAACAATCGCAATCTTGGGCACCCGACACGAGAATGACCCCGCGACGAAAAATGGTTCGTCGGACCGGTGGCGCATTTTTTTTCGTCGGGGCGCAGACTGTTTGCCCATACGTACAGTAGGCTATGGACCCATTTTACCGCGCAAATTTTAGCGTTCGAGAGTGCTACATCCAGGCGGAATGCTGCTCGACACGTCGAGGTCCGCGCTCTTCGCTTCCACTCCCGCGCGCGCCCTTGACGCACGACGCGCGGTGATTTTACCCTTCTTTCGATCACTCACGCCGCGACCGGGCGTCTTCATGGCCGCGGAATGCTAAGCCTGACGAGGCGACGGGCTTGGGAAACGAGTGTGAAGATGTTCGCGGGCGTCTCCCCCTGCTGGGCGGGCGCCACAGCCTCGCGCGGCTTCCCCGCGGCGGGCACCCGGAGCGCGTCTAGGTCGGCGTCCAGAGTGGCGCGCGCCACCTCGTGGCGCCACGATGTCACGCTTGGGGCGCGCGCGCTCGCCTCCTTCGACGGCGCCGGGCGAGGCGCGCCAGGCGACCGCGTCCTCGGCGCGCCGCACCGAAAGATCACCAACCGCGCGTTGTCGGTACCGAAAGGCGAGACGGAGGAGGAGGAAGGGGACGACCGGGGGTACGCCGCCGGTGGACCCAAGATCTTGCGGTTCAACGGGGACAAGATTAGCTTGCACCAGAGCCCCGCGAACGGAAGCACCAACGCGCGCAGAGCCGCCGCGGCGGGTGCGTCTTCTCCACGAATTTCCCACTCCTTCTTGGAAATATCGCGCGGTCCGAGAAACCAGTCGAAGAATGCGCCGGAAAAGCGTTCTCGCGTTCTCGCGCGCGGCGCCGCTGACGTCATTCCCTCTCCCGATCCCTCCTCCCTCCCGGAAATCCCCGGCACGACAAAAGGCTTCGATTTCGACGCCGCGGCCGTCACCGAGGACGACGGCGACGCGGCGACCGGCGTCTCCTCGAGCGTCTCCTCGAGCGTCGGCGAGAATGCCTCCAACCTGACCGGCCTCATCGACGAGGTGGCGGTGGTGGAGACGGAGGCGGAGGCGCGGCGCGTGCTGTCCATTCTGATGGACAACGTCGGCGACAAGGACCGCCCGGTGTACCACGCCGTGGACACGGAGGTGAGCCACATCGACGTGGCGGACCAGACGCCGGTCGGGCACGGAAACGTCACGTGCTTCTCCGTGTACTGCGGCCCGGAGGTGGACTTCTCCGCCACCCCGGGCGTGGGGAAGCCGAAGACGCTGCTGTGGGTGGACACCCTGCGTCTGGGCGAGGCGGGGTGGGATATTTTCCGGCCGTACTTCGAGAGCGACGACGTGAAGAAGGCGTGGCACAACTACTCCTTCGACAGGCACGTCATCGAGAACCACGGAGTGACGCTTCGCGGCTTCGCCGCCGACACCATGCACATGGCGCGCCTGTGGAACTCGAACCGCAAGCTGCAGGGCGGGTACTCGCTGGAGGCGCTCTCGAGCGATCCGAAGGTGATGTCGGACGCGGGTGAGATGTTCTCAGACGCGGGCGAGGACCTGATCCGCTCGAAAAGGTCGATCAAGAAGATCTTCGGGAAGCCCAAGCTGAAGAAGGATGGCACCCCGGGGAAGACGATGATATTGCCTCCGGTGGAGGAGATTCAGGAGGACGAGGAGCAGAGACAGACGTGGATCGAGTACAGCGCGCTCGACGCGCAAGCCACGTGGTTTTTGCGCGAATCGCTCGAGGCGAAACTTCGTGGCATCGACTGCGAAGCGTGCCCTGTGCTGTCCGCGAAGCCCTCGTTCCGCAAGTCCAACAACCTGTGGGAGTTCTACACGCACTACCTGCGCGAGTTTGCGGAGGTGCTCACGGACATGGAGAGCGCGGGCATGTTCGTGGACAAGGCGCACCTCGCGCGCGCCGAGACGCAGGCGCTGGCGGACAAGAAGAAGGCGGAGGAGTACTTCCGCGCGTGGGCGATCGCCAAGTGCCCCGCCGCCGAGCACATGAACGTTGGCTCGGGCATCCAGGTGCGGCAACTGCTCTTCGCCGGCGCCGCGCACAAGAAGCGCGACAAGCCGGGCGTCGAGCGGAGGAAGGCTTTCGCGATGACAAGCCCCGAGTGGATCGCGTGGGACGCGGGCGGGCGCGAGGGCAAGGCGCCCAAGAAGGGCGCCACCTTCGAGCTGTACGGCATCACCGAGCGCCCCCTGCGTCCTCCCGCGTACACCACCACCGGGCTTCCCGCGGTTTCGGGCGTCGTGCTGCGGCAGTTGGCGGGGAAGCCGGGCGCGGCGCGCGCCGTCGTCGACGAGTGGGACGCGCTTCCGGACGCCGAGAAGACGGACGACGCGCTCGCGAAGCGATGCGGCGGCGCGTTTCTGGCGTTCGGGGGGGGGAAGGCGGGCGCGGAGGCGTGCGCGGCGATCGACGCGCTCAACGACGTCGCCGCGATCGACACGCTCCTGTCCAACTTCATCGTCCCCCTGCAGAGCGACAACCTGCGGGGGCGGAACGGACGCGTGCACGCGGCGCTCAACATCAACACGGAGACGGGGCGACTCTCCGCGCGGCGGCCGTCGCTGCAGAACCAGCCCGCGCTGGAGAAGGACCGCTACGGCATCCGCAAGGCGTTCACGTGCGACCCCGGGAACGTGCTCGTGGTGGCGGATTACGGCCAGCTCGAGCTGCGCCTGCTGGCGCACATGGCGGGGTGCGTCTCGATGCGCGAGGCGTTTGAAGCCGGGGGCGACTTCCACAGCCGCACGGCGATGGGCATGTACTCGGAGATCAAGGACGCGATGGCGCGCGGCGAGGTGCTTCTGGAGTACGGCAGCGAGGGGTACGACGATACGGGCGAGGCGGGCGACGCCGGCGCGACCGCCCGGCCGCAGCTCGTGAAGGACGCGTTCGCGAGCGAACGGCGCAAGGCGAAGGTGCTCAACTTCTCCATAGCGTACGGCAAAACCGCGCACGGCTTGGCGAAGGATTTCGGCGTGAGCACCAAGGAGGCGGAGGAGACGGTGCAGCTGTGGTACAGCGACCGTCCGGAGGTGCGCGCGTGGCAGGAGGTGCAGCACCGCAAAGCCGCTGAGAAGGGCAAGGTGAGCACGCTCCTCGGGAGGCACAGGAACCTTCCCGATGCGTCCTCCTCGGACGAAGCGCGGCGCCAGCACGCGCTGCGCGCGTCCATCAACACGCCCATCCAAGGCGGCGCGGCGGACATCGCGATGCTGGCGATGATACAGATCCACAGGTGCCCGCGCCTGCGCGAGCTCGGGTACCGGATGCTGATGCAGATCCACGACGAGGTGATTCTGGAGGGGCCGGAGGCGCACAAAGACGAGGCGTTGGCGCTGGTCAAGGCGCACATGGAGAAACCGTTCAACGACCACGAGAACCTGTGCGACGTCGACTTGAACGTGGACGGCGACTACGCCTCGACGTGGTTCGACGCAAAATAAGCGAGTAGTGCGAGTTGTAACGCGAGTTCCTTTCCAACTTCTTCCCTTTTTCGTTCGCGCCGGATGTCGTCTCAAGATCGTGGGTCGAAGTCAAGGTCTTCGCGCGCGGCGAACGCGATGAGCTTGTCGATATCCCTGTCTCTATTCTGCCATTTACCCGCCGGCTTGTGATCGAAGAGGTCCGCCACGCCGCCCGCTGTCCACTCCTCGAAAGCGGGGTGTTTCTTGCCAAATTTTCCAAATCCAGTACAGATTGGTCTGCCGCCTTCTTCCCGGGCGCCATCATAAAATGAACAATTGGGTAATCCATTACTCGCTGCCCAACCCACCACATGGTTCCAATCCCCCAGGCTGCGGTGACGCGGAGGAGGTTTCGGTTTCGAAATCATCCAGAAACAACATTGACGTTGCGCGAAGAGCAGTGTCGCCAAGTTCCAAGGACACCCGTTGGCGCGCAAATACTTGAGCGTTTCGTGATCCCCGCTTCCCGCCGCCAGCGCACACGCGCTGGCGTTCCACTCGCATCCTCTCTCGCGCAACCACTTGATATACTCGATTTTCCCTTCCATCGCCGCGTACGCGGTCGCCTTATGGTCCATAGGGCAACCGTCTGCGTGCAACCAGCGCATGATCTCCACGCGTTCGTGCCACACGGCCAACTTGAAAAAGTCCACGTCGTGCGGGCACCCGTTCGCGTGTAGCCACTTAATCACGCCGAGGCTCCCACCCTCAAACGCGAATTTTAAGACATCTTTAGACAACCGAAAGCCGCGCGTGCCTTCGTCTTGGGGTTCGCCGTGCACTTCTTGAGCCCGCGAGAAAAACCAGTCCAGCATCTCGACGTTGCCGTGGTATGTCACATTTTGAATGACTCTATGGAAATCGCCCTCAGACCATGCGTTCATTCTCAAGCGGCCTGTCCGGTCCATGCTTTGCAGCGTGCTCAGACACCCATCCTCCACACGCTCATCGAACCACGTCCAATCCCAATTGAAGGTTTCTCTGTCATATTGGCGGCCAATCATTATGTCCCTGACCCTAAGAGTCGACCTTCGGTACCCCTCGAGTTGCTCATCGGTACCCCTGTCGACTTGCGCGTAGTCGAGGGGTAGGCCTGGAACGACATCGAGCGCCTCCGCGCGGGGCGAGGTGGCCGCCTCACTTCCGCCTTTAGGCGCGCGGCTCCCGGGAGCATCGCGGGTGCGAACCGTCTGAAGCCCCATCGCGGATCGCGGAGTGACGGCGTCTCGGCGAGAGGCGCGAGAGTGGGAAAACGTCGTTCGCGAAGGTATCATCTCGTCAACGACGACGAAATCTGTCGTCAGATCACGTTTTCACGCGTTTTCTCCGCTCGCCGCGGCCACCGGAACGAAACCATCGCCACGCGCCCCTCCATCTTCGCCATCTCAGCCTCGAGGCGGCACACGCCGATACCGGCGTCCGCGCTCGCCGCGTCGTCCTTCACACCCCTGAACGCCGTTCCGCCCTCCGCGGTCTCTTTGCGGTCTCTTCGCGCCGTTTTCGACGTCGGCGAAAACGGCGACGCGAGGACGGGCGCGCCGGCGCGCGCAAACGTCTCACCCCCCGCGACGCGCCACGCCTCGGCGCCCGGCGTTTCCGCGCGCGCGATGTGCCCCCCTTGCTGCTGCGCCAGGAGCGCGCGCTCCTCCTCGAACACCTCCAGCGCGCGCACTTCGAACCTCAGCCCCCATCGCTCGTGCGCGGCGCGGCAGAGCGCCGCGATGAGCACGCCGCGGCGCACGGCGAGCACGACGTGCGCGCGCGCGCGCTCCGCCCGCTCCAGCCGACGCGCCAGGCACGCCGCCAACGGCGCGCAGTGCGTCTCGTCGTACAGCAGGTCCGAGCCGATGATCAGGTCGAAGGTCTCGCGCTCGCCGAGCCGCGGCAGGTCTGCGAGCGCGCACGCGCCGCCGCGCAGCGAGTGCACCCAGTGGCGGGACGAAGGGGCGACGGCGTGTCTGTCTCCGCCACGCGCGAAAGACGAGGGCGTTTTTTTTTCGAGCGCGTCGACGTCTTCGCCGTCGGAGCTCGCGAGCTCGCGACGGCGAATCTCGAGCACGGACGTTCCCGACCCGACGCGCGGAAGCGCGCTGCTTCGTTCCGACGGTTCCGACGGAAACGAATCATCAGCAGTCTTCGTCGCGCGACTCGACCACGCCTCCGCCTCCACCTCCGCCTCTCTCTCCATCGCCGCCTGGTCGTCCCGCCAGTCCAAAAACGCGACGCGCGGCGCGCGCGCCGCCGTCGCCCGATTTCCGACGACATCCTCCGCGCGCCCGCGGGTGCCTTCGCCCGCCGCCTCGGCGCTCCGCGCGAGCGCGGCGAGCGCACCGGGCGCGCCCTCCGTGAGCACAACATGTTCGGCGCCGAGCTCGAAGGCGGCGAGCCCGCCGAGCCCGCAGCCCGCGCCGAGCTCGAGGACGCGCGCGCCGCGCACGCGGATGAATGGCGCATCCGCCTCCGGCGCCGTCTCGTCGTCCGTCTCGCGAAACGCGTTTTTTTTTCGACTCGCGTCGCCGCGCGTTTTTTTTTCGGGACTCGGCGACGACGCTCCGTCCGAGCCGCGCGTGAAACTCCGCTCGGCGTGCGCGGCGGCGTCCAGGGCGTGCGCCATGATGCGCGAGGCGCCCCAGATGCGCCACGCCAGGCCCGCGTCCGACCAGGAAGACTCGTGCACGTGCACGTCCGCCTCGGCCTTGTGCAGGCGCACCACCTCGACGCCCGGCGGGCGCTGCGACGCGGCTCCCACCTGCGAGCCGCCCACCGCCAAGAGCTCCACCGCGTCGGTGGCATCGGCGCACCGGCTGCGCGCGGCGACCGCGGCGCCGACGGCGTCCATGAGCTCCTCATCACCCACGCGCATCGCACCGTCCATGCTCTTAAGCAGGAGGTCGCGGCCACCGTGCCCATCCGCGAAATCTGCTGCGCGCACGTCCGCGGTGACCGCGGCCGCCAGCTCCAGGAGATACGCGCGCCTCGCCTCGCCGGGCGGCGTCACTTTCACGCGGTCGATGAGCTCTTCCAGCTTCTCCATCTCCGCTGTGTCCGCGTCTTCCGCTTCCTCGACAGTACTCGCAGACGCCTTGCGTTCTGTCATCCCGCTCGTAACGGTACCCGCGGCGTCGCGCGAAGCGCACGCGAGCGCGTCCCGCTGTGGCGTGCCGCGCGCGCAAACGCCAAGAATCGGCACCCCGAAAACGAAAACAGAGGCAAATGGACGGCTGAGAACGTCCGCCCGCACTTCACAACGCGAAAAGCACGCGACCTGAAAAAGCGCACGCGCTCGACGCGGCTCGCCATTCGCCGCGCGCGCTGACACATCGCAGCCGGCGAGCGCAGCGAGGCATAATCCTGCGAACGCGATCGTATCAGCGCTGTCGAGATGTCGTACCCCACGATCGGTGACGGCCACAAGCCCGGCGGCCGCGTCGTGTTACCCGGCACGACCCGCTTCGGGTGCCCCGAGGGCTACGACCCCGCCATCTGGCAGGCGCGCGTGGACCTCGCCGCGTGCTACCACTTGTGCAACGCGTTCGATTTCAACGAGGGCATCTGCAACCACCTGACGGTGATGGTCCCGGGCACCACCGACCGATTCTTGTGCATCCCCTACGGACTGATGTGGGACGAGGTCACCGCGTCCAACCTGCTTCTGCTGGACGAGAGCGGCACCATCCTGGAGGGCGAGGGCTCCATCGACGCCACGGCGTTTTTCATACACAAGCACATCCACGCCGCGGGCGCGGTGTGCGTGCTGCACACGCACCAGCCCTACGCCAGCGCAATTTGCTGCTTGCGAGGCGACGACTTCAAGCTCCACATGACTCACCAGAACTGCCTCAGGTTTCACGACGAGATTGCGTACGACCCCGTGTTCAACGGGTTAGTGCTGGACGAAAACGAGGGCGCGCGGCTGGCGTCGCTCATGAACGGCAAGCGCGTGTTGCTGCACCAGAACCACGGCGTGATCGTCTGCGGGAACTCCGTCGCGGAGGCGTTCGACGACGTGTACTACCTGGAACGCGCGTGCCAGTTGCAGATCTTGGCGCAGAGCACCGGCAGGCCGCTGTCCATCGTGGACGACGCGACGGCGCTCAAGTTCAAGGAGGACTGCGCAGCGGACAACGGCATGGCCAACTGGGCCAACCTGCACTGGGCCGCGCTCAAGCGGAGGCTCATGCGTGGACCGGGGAGCATATTCAGCACGTAGCTGTGTCACGTCGCATCGCGAAGGTAGTCATAAAAAGTGCGTGACACATGACGAGGTGTTTTTTCGACGAAGCAACGATCGCGCGCGACGAGCGACTTTTCCCGCAACAGGGATATCGAAACGCGAAAAAGTCATCCGTTCACGAGACGACGCACCCCGTCGGGGACGCGTTTCCGGCACCCACCTCTCCCGCGTTCACGACCGACCCACCGCGCCGCGAAACCCTTTTGCTTGGTCGTTCGCCGTACAGAACCGCGAGCGGGTTGAACGCTTTCCGTTTCCGACCGCGCGTTTCTTTTTCTTTCTCGCGCGCCGCCGTTTTCGCCCTCGCGCGCGTCGCCGCGACGAGCGTCTCGACGTCCACCCCCTCCGCGAGCGCGCGGTCGAGCGCCTCGGCCGCGCGCGTCGCCGCCTTCTCGGCAGCCTCCCTGCGCCGCCACGCGTCCAGGTCCACCGCATCCACGCGCGTGCCCAGGGCGAGCAGCCGTCGCGAAACCTCGGCGGCGAAGCGCGCGCCGGCGTCCCGCGAGAAGTCCTTCGCCGCACCCTCGCGGAAGGTGACCCGCAGCGCGTTTTTCCCGACCCACGCCGTCTGCAACGGCGAGCCCAGCCCCGCGGCGACGAAGAGAGGTGACAGCGAGCTCATGGAGAGACTTTCTGCGACGTCGGTGAAGACGACGACGCTCGCGCGCGTGGGCTCGGGCGGCTGCGCGCCGCGCAGTCTCAGAATGCGCGAATCCGACATCTGCAGGGGAACCGCGCCGTCCGCGTTGGCGAAGGGTGACGCTCCGAGGTCGCCCACGAAGTTTTCCGGGCGGAGCGCGCGGCCGTCGTTCGTCGTCGCGGAGAAGACGTTCGCGGCTCGCTTCGGGTCCCCGAACACGCTCACGACCCCGTCGCCGTCCACCGGGACGACGGACCGCGCGTGCAGCGTCATCGCCAGGAAACACACGCCTGTCATGAACGCGTCGTACCCAGCCTCGTGCGCGTACGACTCGGGGGCTCGGGGGGTCTCCGCCAGCGCCGAGGCGTAGCGCTCGAAGCCCGCTGGGAACTCGAGCCAGTCGAGCACGCGGTCGCCCGCGCCGCGCGCCGGCTGCGGCGCGCAGATCACGGCGGCGCTGGAAGGCCCGGCGGCGCGGCCTGCACCGGCGGGGCGCCCCCTCCCGCGCCTGCGCGAAGGCGACGGGCCCGGCGCCAGCGCCTCAGCCGCCGCCGCCGCCGACTTGTTCTCCGACGCCATCATGCAGGGCAGCGCGCACTCCGTCAGCGTCTCGTACAGCGGTCCCAGCGCCGTGTCCAGCGGCAGGGCGGTCTCCACGGCGGGTGCATCGCCGTCGCGCGCCGCCGCCGGCCGAAGCGAGCCCGCGGTGGCGTAGGCGTCCAGGAACGTCTGCGCGAGGAGCTTAGTGTCGTAGTAGGGGCAGCCGAAGGCGTCCCGAAACGCGGCGCGCGCGGCGTCGAGCGAGCCGTCCGTCTCGCGCAGGAACTTCTCGAGCGTGTAGCACGCATCGAACATGCCGTTGTGCCCCACCGCGGGGATGCCGCTGTCCACCAGCTTCTGGATGACGACCGAGAACCCACGCCTTAATCGCTCCGCCTCGGCTCGCGCCGCGTCCTCCTCCGCTCGCGCGCGCGCCGCGCTCTCGGGCGTCGCGCGCGTCAGCCGGATGCGCGGCGGGCCGCCGTTCTCGCGCACCGTCGCCGCCACGAACCCCGGGCCCTCACCCGGTGCCGACCCGAAATCCGTGCGCTCCAGGGTCTGGTACGTCAGCGCTCGGAGGAACCCGTTCACGGGCGCGAGCGTCAGCGCGTCGTCCGTGGCGTCGTCCGAGGAGGGGCTTTTCGCGAGCCACGACCCGACGTCCTCCGCGAGCTGTTTCACGAAATCGACGTCCCTCTCGTTGGAGGGGACGATGGGCGGTCTCTGCTCCGCTCTGGCGCGCCGCGCCTCCGCCCTGCGCGCGGCGGAGGGGGACGTGAACGGCACGCCTTGGCTGACGCACTTGTTGAAGTCGAAGTCGCAGCTCGACAGAAACCCCAGCGAGGAGGCCTGGCACGAAAACGTCTCCGTCGATCCCCGGGACGCGTCGGGGAAGAGCCAGAAGTTGAACGGCCTGACCGTCCACCGCCTGGACCTCGGGTCGAACGCGAAGCAGCACACGCCGTACTGGAGCACGGTGAACTGCGAGACGCACGCGTGCACTTTGCGCCACCGCTCGGGAAGGGTGTCGTACAGGTCGAACTTGGTCGACCGGTCCGCCGAGAGCCCCGTGAACTCGAGGTCGAAGCTCCAAAACGCGAAATGAGGATCCGTGATCGCGGCGTCCAACGCCTCGAGGCTTGCCTCGAACGTCTCTCGGGTCACGTCCATGGTTACGGAGAGATACCGCGCGACGTCGCCGCGGGAATCGACCGGCAAGTGTTTGCGCGGGACGATCTGGCGGGTTAGCGGGTGTGGGCATCTGATGCGTTAAAATTTTTGCGCCGAAACTCGAACGAGGCGCATTTGACATTCGACGTTTACGCCAGGCCTTCGAGCGCGACGCGTCGCCACTCCGCCAGGCGCGAGGCGGTCGAGGACCGCGGGCAGAGGCGACGCCGAGCCTTTTGCCGGTGTCCGTGAAAAACCACGACGACCGGTCGTTGCGCGGTCCACGTCGGTTTCTCTTTTGGATCCACGGGTCTTCGCCGTCACGATGGAAGCGCACCGCGAGACGCGCTTCGAGGACCCCGACTTCGACCCCGACGCGTACCTCGCCTCCGTCGTGAACCTGGGTTCGAAGCCGCCCACGGAATCCGCCCCCTTCGCGTTCGCCGCCTCGGCTTGCGACGCGTTCGGTGTGGCGCGCGACCGGCTCGGGTCGCACGCCGCCGCCGCCGCGCGCCGCGCGGCCGATCTCGCGGCGGTCGCGTCGGACGAGAACGACGTTTTCCTGTCGCGCGTCGGCGACGTCGCGACGGATGCGGTCACCCTCGAGGCTACCCTGGACGCGCTTCACGAGCGCGTGGATCGCGTCGCCGTGGTGGCCCGCGACGCGGGGGAGGCGCTGCGGCGCGCGGAGAGCAGACGCGTCGCCGCGGATGACGCCGCGCGCCTCGCGCTGTTCCTCGACAGTTTCGACCGGTGTCGCAACCGCGAGCGCCTGCGCTTCGCGGTGGACCCCCTGTTTTTCGACGAGGCGCGCGCCGCCGAAGCCGCGCCCCTCGCGCGGCGGCTGCTCGAACTCGCGACGGACGCGCGAGAGGCGGTCGTCGGGTCGGTCGCCGGGGGCGCGCGCGGAAAAACCGCGTCCGTCCCGAGCGACGGCGACGGCGAGACGCGCGGCGAGAAACGCGCCGGAAAAGCTTCTCGAGACGCGTTTTCCGACGCGAACGCGTTTTTGGCGACGGCGCGCGACAACCTCGAGTGGTACTGCGACGCGCTCGAGAAGCGGCTTTTGAGGACGTTCGAGGACGCCGAGCGACGCGGCGACGACGGCGCGGCGCGCGGTGCGGCGGCGGCGCTGGAGACGTTCGGGCGCGGCGGCTCGCTGGCGCGCCGCTTCGTCGCCACCAGACCGATGTTCGCGCGCGTCGAAAACGTCGAGGCGGCGACGGGAGAGGCGGACTTTTTCGGCGACGTCTCCGGCGCGCGCGGCGCGCGCGACGCGGCGGCGCGCGCGGTGAGCTCGCTTCGCGGCTTTTTCGAAACCATCAAAAACGACGTCGTCGCCGAGACGCGAAGCGCGCGGGCTCTGTTTCCCGCGGGGGCCGCGTTCGAAAATGCCGTCGCGGCGCTGACGCACCGCGTCGTCGAGCAGAGCGTCGGCGCCGCGCTTGACGCCTCGCTCGGCGCCGCGCCGCCGCCGTCGCCTTTTTTCGTCCCCGCGGAGAAAAGCGCCGACACCTTCGGCGCGCGCGTCGCGCTCGAGCATCCCGCGCCGCTCCGGAGCGCGGGCGCGCGCTCCGCGCCGGTGACCCCGATGAAACCGGGCGCCGCGGCGCGGCACAGACGCGCGGCGAGCGTCTCGGTCGCGACGACGTCCCGGCTCGGCGCCGGCGACGCCGGCGACGGCGACGCCGCCGACGCGGCGCGAGGCGCGGATCGTCCATGCGGTTCGCGAGCGAGCGACGACGGCTCGCCGCGAAAGCTCGCGTCGGAGGACACGGAGTGCTGCGAGCTGTCGGACGGTGCGACGTCGGAAGACGCGTGTGACGACGCGTCGCGCGCGACGCGACGCGACGTCGGCGGCGCGCCTCGCGCGTACGCCCTCGCGGCGTACCTCTCCGCTCTCGCCGAGGCGCACGCGCTCGCGCGGCGTCTGGCGTCTGACCTGCGCGCAGAGACGGGCGGGGTCGTGCGCGTCGCCGACGCGCTGGACGCGCTCCTCGCGGCCAGGCGCACGGGGTACGACGAGATGGAGACGATGTGTCTCTGCGGGCTCGTCGCCGCGGGTCTCGAGTCCGCGGCGGCGGACGAGGACGTCGGCGAGGAGCAGAAGACGGACCGAAAACGCGAGAGACGCGAAACGCCGCTCACCGATTCTCCGGACGCGGCGGAGGCGCGTCTGGCGGTTCGCGAGCGCGCCGCGCTTCTAGACATCACGAGGTGGTTCGACGCCGCCGCGAAGCGCGTGGACGCGGTGTTCGCGCCGCCTCTCGCGTCGCGCGCGCGAAACGACGAAGAAGGCGGGCGCGAACGACCGGACGCCGAAGACGCCGAGGACGAGGAGAAGGAACGAATTTCGGCGCGCGCCATCGCGGCGGCGACGTCGTTAGCCTCCGCCGCCGCCGCCGAGCACCGCATCGCGGAGGCGGCGTTCGAGGAGATGGAACGCGTCGTGGAGGCGACGACGGACCGCGCCGCCGCGCTCTGCGCGCGTCGAGCGCGACACCTGCCGCCCGCGACGAAGGAGGAGGCGGCCGACGAGGCGACCCGGCGAATCGCCGCCGCCGCCGCGGACGCGTGCCCC
>MDSV01189512.1_pt1 | contig 20195 bp, 24 predicted proteins | sample 810851 | NCBI WGS metagenome assembly MDSV01 (sample SAMN05326640, study PRJNA326480) | marine metagenome | isolation source: seawater | place: Atlantic Ocean: North East | collected 2012 | reverse complement strand
TCGAGGACAAGCCAAATAACGCTGTAGCCGGGCTCAAATACGGTTTAAAGCCTATATTAATAGACCATCCATACAACCGAGATTTTAATCATCCGGATATTATACGTGTAAGTAATTGGAGAGAAATACACGAACTAGTATCAGGAAGAAAATGAAAATATACGTAGGCTGGGATTCAAGAGAAGATATAGCGTACCAGGTATGCGAGCATAGTATCAAACGAAGAGACCCATCGGCAGAAGTAGTTCCATTAAAACAAAACGACATGAGAACCCAAGGCATCTACACACGTGAAAAAGACAAACTAGCATCAACTGAATTCACATTTACCAGATTTTTTGTTCCGTACTTGAACGACTTCAAGGGGTGGGCAGTGTTCTGTGACTGTGACTTCCTTTGGAAAATTCCTAGTCATATGCTTACAAAGTACATGGATCCTAGCAAAGCAGTCGTTTGCGTACAGCATGATTACACACCAAAAGAAACTACTAAGATGGATGGCCAAGTCCAGACTGTATATCCCAGGAAAAATTGGAGTAGTATGGTTCTTTGGAACTGCGAACATGAAAAAAATAAACTGCTAACACCAGAATTTCTAAATCAACAAACACCAAAATTCTTACATAGATTCAGTTGGCTTGAGGATTCTGAAATTGGAGAATTACCTCACAACTACAACTGGCTAGTCGGTTGGTATAGAGAACCCGAAGACGGCTCGCCTAAGATATTGCACTACACCGAAGGTGGACCATGGTTCGATGGATACAGAAATTGTGAATACTCGGATGATTGGAAGAAAGAAGCAATCAACCTATTCAGTGCATAAAAAAATACCCCAAAAAACCAGATAACTACAGTTAAGGTTATGAAAAAAAATCACAAGACTAGGATGCTTGAATGGATAGACCAATTAGGGTTAATTGTCGTGCAGTCTGAGATTAAACCATACGGTCCTGGGACACGGAGATATATGGTGGGCAGACATGTAGAAGAACCTGTGCATAATGCATGGCAAATGCCAAGTGGTAAATGGGCCTCGACCCCCGGAGTGCAGGAATGGCTGACCCCGGAGCCATTAGATGGTCCTGCTTTAGAGAAATGGTTAACTGATTATGCAAACAACAAAAACTAGATTTTTAGGATCACCTGAAGAGATTCCAAAAAAAATTAAAGGGTGGAATCACACGTTCGAATTAGCAAAACCTTATATCAAAGGTCGTGGTGTTGGAATTGACGTTGGTTGCAGGGAAGGTGGATTTGCTAGAGAAATGGAGAACTACTTCGAACACATACACTGTTTTGATTTCAGAAATAAAAAAAATATGTTCATACAGAATGTTATTAATATTAATAAATTTACATACCACGTATGCGGGATAGGAGAAGAAAACGGCACAGCCTTTACAACAAGCAATAGAGTAGGTCGTATAAAAGACGGTGGTAGTATTGCAATACCTATCAAAACTATAGACTCGTTTAACTTAAAAAATGTTACATTCATAAAATATGACATCGAAGGCTACGAGTACAAAGCACTGAAAGGTTCCGAGTTAACAATCAAAGAATACAATCCTGTAGTTGTTATAGAACAAAACAGAGGTAACAGTCATGCACAAGACTTATTAGAATCATGGGGGTACGAATGCAAAGGTATAGACAAAGTGTTTAATCAAGATTATATAATGGTGAAAACAAATGTATAGATCAATTCCACTACCAACATCAATAGCATTCGAACCTATCAATTTGTGTAATGCAAAATGTTACTGTTGCCCATACACAACCTTAAGTGAAGATAAAACATATCACGGTAAACTTATGACCAAAGAACAATTAGGAACTCTTTTACATGATTATGGATCTCTAATAAAGAAATACAAAGTGAAGGATTACACGTGTGCAATCTCGCCATGGAGATACAGTGATCCGTTAGTACAACCTAACTTGGAATACATAATGGAACTTTGTGACCACTATAAAATTAAGGTCGGCTTGTGTACCAATGGGGTATCTTTTACAAAAAAACAGTGTGAAATTTTAAACAAATACACACACCTATTGGGAAATATACACATGAGTGTGATTGGACACACAGCAGAAGAACTATGGGAGTTTATGAAAATTAAAAAAAATAAAACTCTCCAAAGTTTAAATTTTGTCAAAAAAAATTACCCAAAACTTTCAGAAAGAATTAGAATTGGCGTCAAACATAAAAATCAATCAGCGGTGGCCAGTGCATCGACAATTAGTGAATACCAAAATGCAACACTAGGTAAAGTCAAGTCTAAGAGAGATTGGGTCGAAAACAGAATGGGCGACGGAGACGGAGACTGGACCCAACCCTATGATGCTGTGGTAAATGAAAAAAACTACATGCAGGGTTGTGCAATGGGCGGTGGACGTATATTAAGGCAAATGGAAGTCCTAGTCGACGGACAAGCAGTTTTGTGCTGTGATGATGCAGAAGGAAAAACTAATTACGGAAACATTTTTGAAATTGGTATAGAAAAAGCATGGAACAACTTACAACTAGAACATGACATTATCTATAATAAAAAATATTCTGATAGTAAGAAAAATTTAATATGCAATACATGTTCAAGGGGAAAGTTTAAAGGCCAATGGACAATAGAGATGGAAAACAAATTGTTGTCAAGGCAACAAGGCGTCATTTCAAAAATAGAAAGTATGAAATGATCGGTGGTTATTTTATAGATAAATGTTTAGAAAGCGACACCATTAATGATCCATGGAGTCATCAGATAATAAACGACACATTACCACAAGATCAATTTGAGCACCTTAGACAACAGTGCCTAGGTATCGATGTGCCTGCCGATAAACTTGTGCATATACATCCAAAAGATTTCAAAGACTTTAATATAAATTTTTATGATCAAATATACGATATAAGCAAAGCGATATTGGACCACGCAAAATCTTTATGTGAAAAATATCCAGCGTACAGGTGGTTCAAAGACCTGGCAGTTAACGCCCACATATCTGTGACTCCGCCTTTACCATACAGATTTTACATACACCAAGAAGGCCTTGAAAAAATATGGAGCAGTGTAACTTACATCACGCCAGAAAAAAATGTTGGCACTAAAATGTACACTGAACAAAACGAAAAGTCATTTGTTAAAGAAGCAACATGGAAACCTAACAGCACTTTTATATTCTGTGGTCAGCAGGGTAAAACATGGCACAGTTATGAAAGCGATCAGACGGAACAACGGATAACTTTGAACTTATTTCTTATGAAGGAAAACAAACACTGTTTTTATAAAAATTAATTTATTATTTTTTCTTTTAAAGCGTTGACATCTGCTTGTAGGTGTCTATCTCTAACTTTAGTCCAAACAAAATTATCTCTATAATTGATATTGAAATTTTTCCTAATTTGCTTTCCTGCATTGTCGTTTATTATTTTTTTGGCTTTGAAAGTAACAGTAGGAAGGTAAAGACATCGATTAAGTTTACGTGCAACTTTTTGCGTGTACGTGTCAACGTGCCAATGCCAAAAGAAAGGTGGCGCTAGATATCCTAATGTTCTTACCCACTCCTTATGTACGGCAAAATGTGCCGCTGGCAAAGGTTCGTCTGGCCATAACGTCGTATTCTTAGTAAGATTTTTATTACCTTTTGCACGTCCATCGCTAGGCACTACCATTAAAATTTTATCTTCGTATTTGTCAAATTCCGTAGAAATAATACTGTCCCAATTTTTAGTTTGTACCCGAACGTCATCGCCCATAAGCATCACTATATCATTATTTGCTTTCTCGGCCATTAGATTCCAACTGTAACAAGTTGACTGATTCGGTCCAATAGTGTAATGTTTTTCGTTGAGCAAGTCTTTATACTGTTCTAACTTTTCATCGTCGTCGTTAAGGTAAAACAAAAATTCTGTGTTACCTTTTTGTGTTTCCGTTGCTGTATCGACTAATCTTTTTGCTAGTTCAGGTCTACCCCTAGACGGACAGCAAAACGATATCATATTAATTTTTTCTTCCAGGTATCTGGTGTTTTATCATTTATAATTTCTAAAGGCAAATGATATTGAAACTTTTTCGTTCCTCTTGTCCGTATATACTCCGCTGTTTTTTGAACTGACTGTCTTACATTTGTAGATGTTTTATAACCTAATAATTTCCTTGCCTTGTCTGAAGAACAAACTGCAATCTTCACCTCCTGTGGTCGGTCTTTGTGATATAGCGTATCTAAATTTAATCCAGTTTCGTTTGCACACATTTCTGCTAAATCGTTTATAGTGCATGACTCTTCGTCGGGCCCAATATTAACAACTTCACCAACTACATTATCTTGGAACGCTAGTGCGTTAAGACAATATAGGCAATCATCGATATAACTAAAACATCTTTTTTGTTCACCGTCGCCGTATATAATAGGTTGTTTGCCTTGTAACATTCTGTTCAACATTATCGACATCACGTTCCTAAATGGATCGTCATACTTCTGCCTTGGTCCAACAATGTTGTGTGGTACAGCAATCACGTATTCTACTCCATGTGTCTCACATAAGTTTTTCAGCACATCCTCTCCGGCCTTCTTTGCAATACCATATGGATCTTGAGGACGACATTCGTAATCTTCTTTGTATGGCATTTCATCATGATGACCATATCTTGCCATCGATGAACAATAAACTATACGCCTTACGTCGTTTCTTATTGCCGCTGTAATAGTTGTCACTGAGGCTTCAAATATATTTCTTGTCACAAGCACAGGAGAAAATACAGACAATCCTTCGTAGGCGGTTGCGGCAGTGTGATACACTATGTCACAGCCTTCCATTGCTTTGGTTAAATTTTCTAAATCACAACAATCTACCTGATGGAATTCTACGCCTTGAGGCACGTTGTCTGCATACCCACCAATCATGTTGTCATTACCGGCAACTGTATGGCCTGCAGAAATCATCAAGTCTGCTAAATGTGAACCTAAAAAACCTGCAACACCTGTGATAAAAATTTTCATTCAGCGTATTTAATTTAAGTTATGCACGGTGAAAAACTTTATCTGGCCAATGTGAAATAAGAGTCTTGAATCCTAAAGATGAAATGTGTTTTTCAACTTCAATATTACTACTACCATATTTTTTAGTGTTGTTATTCAATTCAATCATAAGGTATTCAACATTTTTTAATGTGTTAGAGGCACCTTTGAGAACTTCCATCTCAAATCCTTCTACATCAATTTTTATAAGATTCACGTCTTCTAATTCTAAACTGTCTATTGTGACCATTGGAATTTTTCCTTCACCAATTACTCTTTTACTTTGTGTAAAATCATCTTCTGATAATGAAATTAATTTTTGTTCAGCACCTATAGCCAGTTGGTGCGTTTCTATATTGCTACCAATATTTTTAATCAGACACTCGTAGTGTAAACTATCTGGCTCAAATGCAATTATTTTATCAGCAAAATCCTGCATGGCGATACTCCATGTGCCAACCCATGCTCCGATATCTAATACACATTTAAATTTTTTGTCATGTGCATTGCAGTACCTTATGAATTGCAATAGACATTTGTTTTGAGTAAACGGTTTGCCGGCCTGCCATTCATTGAAATGCAAGTCGTTCGTTGGTACCCAAAAGTCATTTACTTTAGAAATTGTCATAACATGCCTTTATCCATTAATATTTCAATGGCTGTTCCGTTCTCTATCTCTTCTGGTGTAAATTGTTGATAGGCAAGGCTGTACAACCACGGCTCAGGGCCGCCATAGTAAGGATTCTCTATATCTGACAATTCCGTGTTTGCCACGTCAACTGCAAAACTTTTTTGATCACAAAACACAGGTATTCCTTCACATATGGCCTCAACAGCGGCAATGGAGCAACTAGTAACCACACACCACGCCTCTTTGAGATCCTCGGACAGGGGCACTTTGGCCTCACTTGGCCCTGATGTGCCCCTTCCCCTAGGCTTGTGTCGAAGTTTGATAGGTCTGTCCGTGTACCTCTTGATTTGCTCAATGGTCTCATCAGTCCAGTTAGGTCTACCTAGATATGCATTGATTCCTGTAGAACTTGGACAAATCAATATGTGCTTGCCGGCAAAGTTAGGCGCCTTTATTTGTATTTTAAACTTATCAAATCTGTCAGACTTACAATCTTTCATATACGGAACATGAATTGCATTCTTACAGATACGCCAGTAATGGTTGTCTGGCTTTAAATTAGTATTATCAAATCTTCCAAAATAAGGTGTGTCAGTGAACCAATACGGATGATTTCTTAACTCTAATTTTTGTATCATTTCTCTATTGTTGTTTACAAATCCCCAAAACATAGCATTCGGCAGTGGATCGTTTGCCTTCATATTGTCTAAGGTCTGATATTGGTCGGGCCATGATTTCATAACTCCTTTGAAGACTTCCCAGGCCTTACTTTTCATATTATTAAATGGTGCGTAAATTGTTAACATCGATATAATCTTTGAGTTGCTGTGCCCATTGTATGTGTCCGTCAACAGACGGGTGTGGGTCTTCTGGACTTACTATTAATTGCTTTTCTTGTATGTACTCCAAATGACTTTGGTGTGGTTTGAAAAATCTTTTCATATCAATAGCATCACAAAAAGTTTTGAAATCATTAATTTTATTATTCACAAAATTTGGTAAACTATTATACATAACGTACGGTATACTATGCAATCTGAAATAATTTTGTAAATCTAAAACGTTATCTAAATATTTCATTATCAAAGTATTTTCTATGTCCCATCCTGTTTGCCTTTTTATGAATTCAATTTGCTCAGTAAGTTTCCAACTACGCCAAGTCAAATCCATGTTTGGTATTCTTCCCTTTTTCCAACCGTCATCTGTGATATAATCATTTCTCATCATACTAGACCATCCGATCACAGCAAAAGTATCTTTGTAGCCATTCTGTTCAAACCATAATTTAGTTGTGAAACTTATACGTTCATTTCCTCTTCCTCCCATGGCAAGATTAGATTTTAGGTCAATATCTAGCATAGACGCTAGTTCAATACCGGCATGAGTGTCTACTCCGTCCTTAGGCCTAGGAGTAAGGAAGGAACAACCATTAATGAACATATTGGTTAACATAATACAATAATTATAGTATACTTACTGGCAAAATACAATCATGAAGAACATAGATTCAATCAAGTATTTCTTAGATAGATGGGAGACCGTGGACAACAGTTACGATTACACTGTGCCTTACCACGATGACATTGACCCACACTTTACAAGTTTACCAACGTTTGTTGCGGAGTTTCACAACTGCAAGATACACAGTGCACCTATATTAACCACAATGGAAAACAAACTTATTACAAGTTACATCTGGGGACTGACACACGAAAGCAAATTCAAACCGCACAAGTCACATGATCTTTGGAGTGAATGGGGAGATAATGTTGAAATCAACATGTCTCCTGTTGACCAAGAGTTTCATGAACGATATACATACGTTTGGTTACCCATAGACGAAGCAAGTGTAAACAACCCATGGCACATTTGGATAGACGTTATCAGTAAATTTCGATTAATGGAGAAAAGGTGGTCAACAAACTTTGCAAGATATTGTTACATCCTAGCAAACGAAAGCAAGTACATGAAGAGAGTAATAAATGAATTGTTTCCTGACGTAAAAGTTGTAGTCATGCCGAAAAATAAAATATGGCAATTCAAACATTTACTCGTTCCTAGTTTAAGTAATTCTCGAGATGGTGTAATCACTCCTCATCTAGCACAATGGTTGCGTCATTTTAAAGGACTTACAGGACTTAAAAGTGTTAAGCCACATAGAAAAATTATTATTCTACGTCCAGGTGCAAAAACTAGAAAAATTAAAAACTCTGATGAACTGATACTAGCGTTGAAAGGATGGGAAACAGTTGCTCTCGAACACATGACCATTAAAGACCAAATGAGAACTTTTGCCGAGGCAACTCACATTGTTGCGGCACATGGAGCAGGATTAGTAAATCTACTCTGGTGCAAACCAGGCACCAAGGTGGTAGAGATACAGGATCCAAAAATGATCCATAAAAAAGTTTATCCCGTATTATCTCATCATTTAGATTTAGAACACAAATTATACTTGGCAAACACTGTGCCAATCCCTTTAGAGAAAAATAAAAAACCGAAAGGAATAAAGCGACTGTCTGACCTGATAGATTTCGAAGTAAATGTTGCAGACCTAGTCAGGCACTTAGATTAAATATTTGAAATGAAAATCAAAGTTATCACATCTTATAAACCCGGGTGTTGGAATGAATATGCCAAAAAGGGTATAGAGTCGATGGCCAAGCACTTTCCAGCAGAAATTGATTTAGTTGTCTATGCCGAGGAACCAAGACCAGAATGCAACTACGACAGGATCAAGTGGATTGACTTAAACACCGCTGAGCCCGAACTTACTGCCTTTAAGCAAAGACACAAAGATGATCCAGTGGCACACGGCAAACTACAAACAAAAGTAAACGGTGTCCGTAGAGTGCCGGAACTTCAGACACTAGGCGGTTCAGACAAAAATAAAGAATCCTTTCTATGGAATGCAGTTCGTTTTTCAAATAAAGTTTTTTGTGTTGTAAACGCTGTCCGCAATTCAAAAGATTATGACTATGTTGTTTGGATCGATGCTGATACTTTTAGTTTCAGACCAGTTCCGCTTGATTGGATTGTAAACCTATTACCAAAAGACACAATGGTAACATATCTTGGCAGAGAAAATCCAACACTCGGCGATGGCGGAAAATACCCAGAGTGTGGTTTTGTTGGCTATAATTGTAATCATTCAGAAATACAGAACTTTATTAATGACTGGGAACAATTATACACTACCGACAATGTTTTTAAGATATTAGAATGGCATGACAGTTACGTGTTTTGGCACCTTACGAAAATATATAGAAAAACAAAAAATATAAAAGTTAATGACATAGGTTATTGGAAAGGTGTAAAAGGACACCACGTGTTCGTCAACAGTGAACTTGGCTTATACATGGATCACATGAAAGGCAATCGTAAAACAAAAGGCACCAGCACCAAGAATGATCTTAGAAAAAATCCAAATACCAAAACTCCCGTGCATGACATAGATTATTGGAAAAAAGTACCACCGGCCTAGGCAACCATAATTACATTAAATGAAAAAAATTGCATTCGTTACCGGCATGACAGGACAAGACGGTCCTTACCTAGCAAAGCACCTTTTACAAAAAGACTATAAAGTTTATGGTTTGGTAAAAAGATACAGCAATCCAAATCTATCAAATCTTGACTATTTGGGAATCGAAAATGATGTGGAACTAATAACTGGAGACATCACAGATGATGCAAACATGAATCATCTAGTCAGAACAATAAGACCAAACGAATTTTACAACCTTGCCGCACAAAGTTTTGTTGGAGCAAGTTGGGAACTTAACAAACAAACCACAGAAGTCAATGCAATGGGTGTGTTAAATGTACTGAATGCAATAGTAAATCAAAATCCAATTACAAGATTTTATCAGGCTAGTACCAGTGAACTATATGGAAATTCAAACATCGAAGGAGTACAGGATGAGGACACACCGTTACATCCTCGTTCACCTTATGGAGTATCTAAATTATATGCGTATTGGATGACAATTAATTTCAGAGAAAGTTATAGTATACACGCTTCAAATGGAATACTGTTCAATCATGAGTCGCCTATTCGGGGTAAAGAATTTGTAACAAGAAAAATTTCAGATGGCGTTGCTAGAATTAAATTAGGACTTGCAAAGAAACTTACACTAGGGAACCTAGACGCAAAAAGGGATTGGGGGTTTGCTGGAGACTATGTTGAGGCGATGTACACAATGGTACAGCAAAAGGATCCAGGAGATTATGTCATATGTACAGGCGTGCAACATTCAATCAGAGAATTACTGACCCATGCTTTTAGAACAGCAGGCATTGAGGACTGGGAACAATATGTAGAGTCAGACCCTCGATTCAAACGTCCTGCAGAAGTACACGCACTTCATGGCTCATATGCCAAAGCAAAACAAAAATTAGGGTGGGAACCTAAAACCGAATTCAAAGACATGATTGCTTTGATGGTTACAGAAGATATAAAGAGATTGTCCCATGATATACGTTAGTGCTACAAAGAGAAAACTCACTGAAAAATATGTTGACTGGGCAGTAAAAGGGTTACCGAACGCTAGAAAACTTTCTCCAATCGAAATAATTAAACAAAAAGACTGTACTAAGGCAATAATGTTTGGTGTCCTACGTGGAACGCACCTAGTGTACAACTGGGCAAAAAAGAATCAAATTGATTTCTATTACATGGATCGTCCTTACTGGGGAGAAACAAGAAACGCCCCTTTCTTCACCAAAATAGTTAAAAACAATCATTTGAAAAATTGGTATGAACCCAGGCCAGACGATAGATTCAAAAAAACATTTCCATGGCCTATAAATCCTTGGAAAAAAGATGGAAAGAACATAATAGTATGCCCACCGTCGAATGCGATGAAAGAATTTTTTGGTGTGCATGATTGGCTAGACAAAACAGTATCAACCCTACAAGCCAACACCGATCGTCCAATAATAATCAAAAACAAAGGATACAATCCTATCATGGGTTATGACAAGGATGGGGGAATGATAGTGACAGGTAAAGACGACAGTGCACCAAGCGGACCTATTGAGTGGAATGAGGCATTTGCTATCGTAACTTTCAATTCAAATATTACCCTAGAGGCCACAACAAGAGGCATACCTTGTTTTACAGATAAACATAATGCATGTGCACCTATATCAGAAACAGACTTTAGCAAAATTGAAACACCAAAATATGCTGACAGAGAACCGTTGTATCATTCAATGGCGTATGGACAGTTCACAGCAGAAGAAATTAAAAATGGATACGCATGGAGAATACTAGATGAAAGTTGAAATATTTAGAAGGACAGTAAAAGACAGACGTAGGGGAGCAAGTTGGGACTTACTACAATACATGGCAGAAGGAGTAAAGGCATGCGGTGACAATCCTGTTATTGTAAACGAAAGCATGACTGGCCCTTGGCAAAAAGACGAAATGGAACCAACAGCGCCGATAGGTTGCATGTTTGGGTATGGTGGATCTAATCAAAGACATCACACCAAAGGAAGAAGATTAGACCTTGTTGAACGGGCTAAAAAGAAAGGCATATACATTATAACATTCGACGGTGGATTGCTTTCTAGTTTTGGTAATGTACATGGGCCAAATCATCATTGGAGAGTATCATTATACTCGCCCATGAACAACGGAAACTTTCTCAGTGATAACTCACCCGCAGACAGATGGGAAGCGGCACAAACCAGATGGAATGTGAAAAACGAACCATGGAGGAAATCCAATCAGACAGATCCAATAATGTTTGTGCTTCAACCAAAAGACAACTGGAGCATGAACGAACTTGATCCAATCGATTGGTTCAAAGGTGTGTATGACAAACTGAGACCAGCCACAGATAGGAAGTTTATTGTGAGGCCACATCCTAATCATGTTGTTGCAATAGAAAACAGATTAAATGAATTTCCAGACGATGTCGAGGTGCATATTGGACAAAAATATTTCCAAGGTGATGAAAAAAAATATTATAGGTTTCATTTCCAGGAAGCAATTAGTAACTGTCATGCTGTGGTTACACACAATTCTACTGCAAGTGTAGATTCATGCGTTAGAGGTATCCCAACTTTTGTTACTTCGGATCTGGCATTATGTTGGCCTGTCGCCAACACAAATTTAAATGATATAGAGACTCCGAAGTACCCCGATAGGCAACAATGGCTGTATGACTTAGGTTACAAGTTATGGAGTGAAAAGGAAATAAGAGATGGTACCGTATTTAAAAGATTCAAAACAAAGTTAGGACTTTAAGATGTGTGGAATATACGGAATAACCACAGGTGATCAAAAATTTATAAACGATTACATGCACACTTGTAATCATAGAGGACCAGACGGTGCACATAAAATTGAAGTAGTAAACAAAAAGTCAGGCAACACTGTAACCCTAGGGCATAATCTTTTAAGCATAATGTCTGAACCAGGAAAATCGCAACAACCTTGGCTAACTCCAAAACACAACTATCTGGTTTACAATGGTGAAATATTTAATTACTACGAACTCAAAGACAAATATAAAGAATTTGTAGACACAACAGGTTGCGACACAGAATTGCTTGCCTGGGGGTTGGACAAATTTGGGTTGTCATTCATTGATGAAATAGATTCGATGCATGGCTTCGCCTACTACGAAGTTAATAAAGACACACTGACCTTAAGCAGAGACCATGCAGGTATCAAGCCTGTCTACTATGCACAAATAAAAGAAGGATTGGTGTTTGGTTCTGAGATAAAGGGTATGTTAGATAAAGTTCCTGGAAGTAGGAAAATTGATAACCTTGCTGTAAGTTTCATGGCTAGGACAGGAATCAATGCACTGCGTAATACTTTCTTCACAGGTATAAAAAAATTATTGGCCGGAGAAACAATAGTGTATGATATCGCAAAAAGGCAAATCATAGAAACACACAGAGTACATATCAAATCTACCAATCTGAAAACATTTAATCCTAAAGAATTCAGGACCATGGCTAAAAAGACTGTAGAAATGTGTTCAATAGGACGAAGGAAGATCGGAGTGTTCTTGAGTGGTGGGCTGGACTCTAGTGTAGTTGCATACGAACTAAAACAGATCAAGGGAGAGGCAAACACATTCACAAATAGAATGAATCCCAATGTACTTGTAGACGAGGACTACAACAGTGATGCAAATTGTGCCATGGCCCTTGCTCTGAAACAAGACTTCAACCATACGGAAGTTGAAATCACTCCAGAAGCATACATGGACAGTTGGGAAGACAGCGTGTATTACATGGAACAGCCTGTTTACAATCCGAGCATGTCTATGTATTGTTTCACTAATAAGTTTTTGGCTGGCAAGGACATAATTGTAACTCTGGCCGGCGACATGGGTGATGAAATATTGGCCGGCTATCCAAAATATTGGAAGATGAGAAACCCAAAATGGTTGAAAAAACAAATAGGAAAAACAGAAATAGAGAGTTGGGATGACGTGCTACTGCTATGGTTGAATAGAATAAAACGTCCTTTAAGCCTGACAGATAATCCTATCAGTGATGAAATACTTTTACAAGAATTCAAAAAATGCTATCCTGGAGATTTATGGAATCCAAATGATCCTATAGGTTCTCACATGGCCTTAGACTGCGTAGCACAGGTACCTGAAGAAATGTTTAGTAGGAATGACAAATACGGCATGGCCTACAGCATGGAGGGGCGATTTCCATTAGCCACTAAGACATTCATGAGGTATTGCATGAGCATACACACAAATGAAAAATTAGGTCTAAATAAGTCAGACACAAAAATTCTAATTAAAAAGGCATACAAAGGAATACTGCCAAAAGTAATCTTGAATAAAACAAAAACAGGATGGACAGTTCCTGTTGGGCATTGGCTGACTACTAACACCAGTGCCAAGTTGTCAGACTTCTATCAGGCCAGAACAGGAAGTAATTCAGGATTGAATGTTACAAAAGCAAGTCAGAAGGCCGGTAAGGCCCTTGTCCCGGCGTGGATAGTCAGTGACTGGATTAAAAAATATCACATGACGAGGTAAAGTAAATATTTGCTATGAAGGTAAAAGTAATCACATCTTATAAACCCGGATCATGGAATCAGTACGCCAAAAAGGCAGTGGACAGTGTGTTGAAACACTGGCCCGAAGATGTGAGCATTACAGTATATCATGAGACTCAAACCAAAGATATATTCGAACATCCTAGACTAGAATGGATTGATGTACATCATGCTCAGCCAGAATTAGTAAAATTTAAAAACAAATACAAAGACGATCCAGTTGCAAACGGAGAAATACAAGAAATAGATAACGGTGTAAGACGCCCTGGACCTATGCCATCTAAGGGATCATTTCAATGGAACGCGGTAAGGTTTGCGAACAAAGTCTTTTGTGTTACCCATGCCCTCAGAAATTCTACAGGTTATGATTATGTAATATGGCTAGACGCAGACACATATTCATTCCGAGACATGCCTGCAAGTTTCCTGAATAAAATATTGCCCAAAGAAAGTTTACTAACCTATCTGGGCAGGGGTGATAAGGATCCAGAGTGTGGATTTGTTGGATATAATTTGAATCATCCCGAAGTGCAGAATCTTAACAGTGAATGGGAAGACCTATACATCAATCACGGCATATTCAAACTGACATCAGGGTGGACAGATTGTTCATCTTTGATATATTTGTCTAACAAATATCAAAAAGAAAAATCAGTGCAGATTACCGATATAGGACATGCCAGTGGTGTCAAGGGACATCACGTTTTCATTAATAGTGTGTTAGGTCTATACATGGATCACTTCAAAGGCAACAGGAAAAAATCTGGAACTAGTTGGAAGAAAGATTTTTGGCCGCAGTCACACGCAGAAACAAAAAACATTTCACAACTAGATTACTGGAAAAACATCAAATGAAATTAGAAGTTTGGACACAACACGGCCCTCTTAACTCGGAACCTATATTCGACGCATTCATTAAAAGTTTACATAAGGAAGGCGATACTGTGGTGCTTAACAAAGAAAGTGATGCAGACGTGGCTGTGATCTGGAGCGTATTATGGCTAGGAAGAATGCGTAACTATCAAAAAATATGGCAGAGATATAGGCAAGCAAATAAACCGGTAATAGTTTTAGAAGTTGGGGGACTACGTAGAAATAAAAGTTTCAAAATAGCAATTAATGGTGTAAACAGGAAGGCCGACTTTGGAAATCAAATAGTAGACGATAAACGATGGCCGTTATTTGGGCATACCATGAAGCCCTGGCAACAACGTGGACAAACAATAATAGTCCTTGGACAACACAATGCATCAGAGCAGTGGGCAGGATTGCCGGATATGAGGACATGGGTTGAATCACAGATACACCAAATAAGGAAACACACAGATCGTCCAATACAAATACGTCCGCATCCAAGGAACAATATTGGTTTGAACGTTAAGAAATATTCAAATGTGACTATTAAAAATCCAGTAATTGATGTAAGCAAAGTAGACGACACGGACTTTAAGGATACTCTAAAAGACGCATGGGCAGTTGTAAATCATAGTTCTAATCCTGCCATGGAAGCAGTGATAAATGGAATTCCTGTTTTTGTGTCGGAGGCTAGTCTATGTTACGAAGTTGGCAATAAATCTTTTGAAACAATAAACAATCCTGTCATGCCAGACAGAACAGCATGGGCAAATAGAGTGTCATATACAGAATGGTTTCCTGATGAAATAGAAAAAGGACTGCCATGGAGAAGAATCAAGGCTAGACTAAAGGAGTCATACCTTTGATTCAACCAATAGAATACAAACCATACGTTGGCGAAACTGTTAATACAGTATTGCGGATTAAAAATGGCAAGAAGACACAGGAAACTGAATACTATCCTGATAAGGTGAAAGCAGTGCCTAGGGGTAACGCATATTGCATAGGTAACGGTCCTTCACGTCAAGGTTTCGATCTTGATAAGTTAAAAGCGACAGGACAGACATACGGTTGTAACGCTCTGTATAGGGACTTCGTTCCGGACTTCATATTCAGCGTTGATGCAAAAATGACTGCTCAGATGTGTATAGACAAAGTTGGTCGACAGACAATACATTACGCACCATCGATAGAAGTAAACAGGAAACATGCCAAAGGCATGATACATCTGATCCCAAACAATCCACACTGGATATCAGGCAACCAAGCATTCTGGACCGCGGGTGTTCATGGCCATAAGAACATTTACTTAATTGGATATGATTTTAGGGAGTACGGAAAAGGACAACTGAACAACATATACCAAGAAACCGAAAACTATGGAGAAAGGCACAGTGATGCGATAATGGACGGTTGGTTGAAACAATTTCGAGACATGATTAAAATGAGACCTTACGTGAATTATACTGTGGTACATGACAATCCTCCAGAATACCTACACAATCTACAAACAGGCACGGATCTCGGTAATAGTAAAGTTATAAGTTATGCTGAATTTGAAAAGGTATTAACACCTAGCAAGGCTTAGGCCAGCACGTTCAAATTTAGTTCGCCACGCAAAAAAGTTTTTGTTGTGGTTAGAATACGGATCTTTCAGCCATGTCATCTGATAAAGATGTACCATTTCATGTGCAAGTGTTTCTATGAAGTCTTTCCATTTTGGAAATTTACAATGCAATTCTATATAGTAGTCGAGCTCGATATGATACGGAATAATCCTTTGGTCAAACATTCCTTTGGGAGTTTTCCTGTTATCCCAATTTACAACACATCTACCCCAGTCCTTGTGTAATTTCCTAATATGCAAAGGTACCATTGGTAATCTGCTATTGAACAACGCTCTATTGATGTATCTAAACCACTGGTAGGCTTGTTGCTCAGTTGGTCTGAAACCTTTTTTATTTTTGTATCTTGTTTCAGTATTTTCCAACTTAATTTTAAGTTGTTTTCTTACATTTACTTTTTTGCTTTTAGTTTTTTTCATGGTTGACAGTATTACCAATTATGTTATAATATACTAATAATTACCTAAAATACCATGACTAATATGCACACAGATTTACCAAAAACAATTAACGACGCACTCAAAATATTAGCATATAATGATTATTTTTGGTCAGATCCTTCGAATCCAGCAAAAATGAAGATCAAACCCCACCCCAAGGATCAGGAGACTGTAAGATCACTAGCAGAATCTCAGTACGCATGGACGGAAAAGCAGGCAAGATTAGCCGTAGTAATCCTCAAAAGATATCTAACAAAATTTCAAGCACACGGCATGGACATAAAAAAATTACTAGACAATCCAGCATACGATGACGACTTTAGGGTGATCAGTTTTGATAAAGTGATTGAAAAATATGTTGATGACAACAATAACACAATGATTGAGATCAGATTTCCGTACCACAAGAAAGTAATACAACTTATACGTTGTATGAAAGACAGGCGAGATATGCCGGCGGGTTATTGTCACTACGACGGCGAAGCGAAGAAATGGACATTCTTACACACTGATGTGACCGCCTACTACCTTACATTGATAGCAGTAAGATACGATTTCAAATTCATGGATGACAGTCTATTAAACGACTATGAAGAAATCAAGAAAGAAATAGTTGGACATCGTCAACCAACGGCAAGATTGATTGGTGGAGAAGTTGTGCTAGACAATGCCCCTGAGTCTTTACAAGAATATTGGGACAAAAATTTTAAAAATAAAACTGCATTAGAACAAGTAGACTCTTTGAAGAACTTTACTATATCTACAAAAGGAATAAATGTTGAAACGGAAACTTTGTTAGCCAAAAAAATTGCACACAATAATCATCACAAATTATGGATTGACTCTAAGACTTTTACAAAAAATGAAGTGGTAAAAGGAATAATCGAGTTAAATTGTTTTCCATTAATGATGCCTGTGAGTGGCGACATCCACATGGAAGCAGACGTAAAAGAGTTCTGGGAATGGATGAATGCATTCAAGGCACACGGCATAGATTTATTACATGAATGCAGTTGGGGATTTGATGTTAAGGAACCTATTTTCAAGAAAGATGTAGACAGGCATAACGATAGAACCTATCTTTTAGATAACCAAAAGTCGCAGGAATTCTTTGAGAACCTATATGAATTACATCAGATGAGTAAACAGTTTAAACTTATAAATGATAGAACTAAGATAATTTTTGTGAGAAACAGAATACCAAGAGCACTTATAAAAAGTAAAATAAAACCAAAAGCCTCATTGGTAGCACTAGGAGGTGGTTATTATGCAACAGGTACCGATAACCTAAAAAGACTTCTTGAAAATCTTCCAAAAAAGTTGTATTATAGTGATCACCAACCAAGTAGTTGGGATTGGCATGATCATATTATAATAAAAGTTTAAATGAGCAGTTGTAAACTAGTAATAAAAGACGAAGTGAACGTAAAATTTGAGAACTTATCTCTCGAATGGAGGAAACGTCTATCTAATAAATTTAAGTACGAAATACCTTATGCAAGACACTTACCAGCAGTTAAGTTGGGCAGATGGGATGGCAAGGTCAGTTTCTTTGGTCTAGGCGGAACAACTTATCTTAATCTTGTTGACCAAATACTTCCAATACTTGAAGAGGGCGGAGTGTACGTTGACTTCGAAGACAAAAGACTACAGCACAACTTTGAATTTAAAAGAGTGGACAAAGATTATCTTTCACACATCACATGGCCAGACACACATCCATGTGCCGGACAGCCGATACAGTTACGTGACTATCAAGTAGAAACAATTAACAAATTTATAGAAAACCCACAGTGCATACAGGAGATTGCCACAGGAGCAGGTAAAACAATTATTACAGCGGCTTTGTGTCAATTGGTGGAGCCATATGGTAGAACATTGACAATAGTACCAAACAAAAGCCTTGTGACACAAACAGAAGAAGACTTCCTTGCCTGCAACTTAGATGTTGGTGTATACTACGGTGATCGTAAAGAGTTAGGAAGATTCAATACAATAGCAACATGGCAGTCGTTGAACGTATTGGAGAAAAAAAGCAAAGACGAACACACAACAGATTTCTTAGAGGCAATACAAGGCATCAACACAGTAATCATAGACGAGGTACACATGGCAAAAGCAGATGTACTCAAGAGATTATTAACAGGGCCATTCGCCCACTGCGGTATACGTTGGGGACTTACAGGTACGGTGCCAAAAGCAGATTATGAATTTATGGGATTGAAATGTAGTATAGGTGAAGTTGCGAACAGGATACAAGCCAGCGAACTACAGGATAAAGGCGTGTTGGCTAACTGTCATGTTAATGTTTTACAAACACAAGATCATCCACAGTTCAAAACATATGGTGAAGAACTCAAATGGTTAACTACAGATACTGCACGAATGACTTGGGTGGCACAAACCATACAAAGTATTGCTACGTCAGGTAACACATTGATACTTGTTGATAGAATATCGGCAGGGGAAATATTAGAAAAGAAAATAAAAGATGCGGTATTCGTTTCAGGATCAACCAAAAACACAGACAGAAAGGAACAGTATGATGAAGTATCTACTAGCCAAAATAAAGTTATTATCGCCACATATGGAGTTGCCAGTGTTGGTATTAATATTCCTCGTATTTTCAATCTTGTTCTCATAGAACCAGGCAAGTCGTTTGTCAGGGTGATACAGAGCATAGGACGAGGTATTAGGAAAGCGGAGGACAAAGACAGTGTGCAGATATGGGACATTACCAGCAGTTGTAAGTTTGCAAAAAGACACCTCGGGCAAAGGAAAAAGTTTTACAAAGAGGCAAATTATCCGTATAATATAGAAAAGATAGATTATGAAAATCCTAACATTAGATAACAGGACATATACATTAGAAAAAATACCTGAGTGGGTTGATGAAAAACTTAGGTTTGCGGTTTTAGATAATTCGGATCCTGCTAATCCTGATTTCTTTTACATACCGTTAATATTCTTAGAGAGTTTTAATGCCCCGGCGGCTGTGTTGGAGATTGGGCCACACAAGATAAAAATGCCTTTAGATTGGAAGATGCTTATAGGAGAAGCAGGACAACAAGAAATGCACGTGTTATCTATAACAAGTTTAAATGATAGAGGGTTTGATGCATTTACGTTCAATCCACTATCTAGTCCAAAACCAGATTTCTATCCAATAGACGTAGTGGACATATACACAGAAGTAAAGTGGTACTTCCCAAAAATTAAATCAGGACAGATGTTGGCTGTGCCATTGAGCAATGGTGCAAAACCTATGTGTGCCTACTTTGTGAAGGACATATCAAGGCAGTGTGAACAGGTAGACTATGGCTCAGTCTGGTAGAAGGTCTGTAACAATTGAAGCACCTATAATGATAACCAGCAACAAAATTGCTGTTTGGATGGACGAAAACTGGATGCATGATTTTTTTGACTTTTTGAAAAAAAATAAAATCAAACTTTCCGCTTTACATCACAAACAAAGAAAACTAAAATTAACATTTGTAACACCAAAAGAATGCACAATGTTTGGATTAAAATATGCCAGCAGAAAAAAATAGAAAATTTTTTGATCTAAGAAATGGACT
>MDSV01030949.1_pt1 | contig 20199 bp, 18 predicted proteins | sample 810851 | NCBI WGS metagenome assembly MDSV01 (sample SAMN05326640, study PRJNA326480) | marine metagenome | isolation source: seawater | place: Atlantic Ocean: North East | collected 2012 | reverse complement strand
TGTCCTGGGTTGCCCTGAACACCAACAACTGAACTAATGTTGATGATGGATCCCGCTCTAGCCTTAAGCATAGTTCTCATAACGGCTTTAGTCAAGTTGAAGCAACTCTTTAGGTTGACGTCGACAACTCTATCCCACTGCTCCTCAGTCATTCTCATCAGCAGAGTGTCGTCAGTAATTCCTGCATTGTTTACTACGATGTCAACAGTTCCAAACGATTCAAGAACAGCCTTGACTAAATTTTCAGCATCGTCAAATTTAGCAGCGTCTGATTTAAAACCCTTAGCAGTTCCGTTATTTGCAGTAAGCTCCTTCTCTAATGCAAGAGCCTGCGCTTCAGAGCTCCTGTATGTAAAAGCTACAGTAGCTCCTTGAGCGATAAACGATCTAGCTATTTCTTTACCGATACCTCTTGAAGCACCAGTAATAATTGCGATTTTTCCTTCTAATAACATTTTATTAAATAATATCGGTTGCTGTAGCGATCATCTCTGCCAAATCCTGCACGTCTACAGTTCCCTCTTTTTCAGAATTCTTAACTCCGTCCGTCATCATAGTGTTACAGAACGGACATCCGGTTGCGATAGTTACAGCCTTAGTTTCTAAAGCGTCGTCAGTACGCTCGAAGTTTACTTCTTTGTTTCCTTTTTCTGCTTCTTTGAACATTTGGGCTCCGCCAGCGCCACAGCATAGACCGCGGTGTTTACAACGCTTCATTTCTACTAATTCTGCATCGAGAGCTTCGATTACAGATCTAGGTGCTGCATACTCACCATTTCCTCTACCTAGGTAGCAAGGATCGTGGAAAGTTATTCTTCTTCCCTTGAACGGATTGTCGTCAGCAAGTGTTAGTTTTCCTTCAGCAATTAGCGTGGCAATGAATTGGCTGTGGTGTTGAACGTTGTATTCACCACCAAGTTCTGGGTACTCATTCTTCATTACGTTGAAGCAGTGAGGACATCCGGTCACAATCTTTTTTATACCGTATCCATTGAGAACGGCGATGTTTTGAGCAGCCTGCATTTGGAAAAGGAATTCGTTACCTGCTCTTTTTGCTGGATCGCCAGTACAAGTTTCTTCTGCACCCAGTACAGCAAAACCCACCCCAGCTTTATGGAGGATTTTTGCAATTGCCTTAGTAATGCGCTTTGCTCTATCGTCGAAACTGCCAGCGCAACCAACCCAAAATAGTACTTCAGGACTCTGGCCTGAAGCTAGCATTTCTGCCATAGTAGGTACTTTAAATGCTGACATTATGATTCTTCTTGTATCCAGTCACCTCTACTTGACGCAGCGAAAGCCCAAGGTGCTCCGTTATTTTCAATATTGTTAAACATAGATGTGATAGACTCTGGTGACTTACTCTCCTCCATAATTAGGGATCTTCTCATATCGATGATGATGCCCATAGGGCTAATGTTGATAGGGCAAGCCTGAACACATGCTTGGCATGAGGTGCAAGCCCAAAGTTCTTCTTCAGTTATATAACTCCCCACTAATGACTTTCCATCTGGCTTGAACTCTCCGCCGTTAGCATCCATGTTGTGACCAATCTCGTCGATTCTATCCCTAGAGTCCATCATGATCTTCCTTGGCGAAAGCATCTTGCCAGTAATATTTGCAGGACATTCTGAAGTACATCGTCCACACTCCGTGCACGAATATGCCTCCATCAACTGTTTCCAACTTAGGTCAGTTGCGTCCTTAACACCAAACCTCGGTGGTTCTACTGACGCATCGGATGCTGGTGCCACAAAAGAGTCCGCGTTGGGGTCCATTATCAAATCCACCTCCTTCTTTACCGAAACCATATTATAAAGCATAGACTTTTCGTCAAGGTTCGAGTAGTAAGTGTTCGGGAATGCGAGGAATATGTGAAAATGCTTAGAGTAAGGAACGTAAACCAGGAAGCACAGAACGCCCACAATGTGGAACCACCAGCAGCTTCGCTCAATAAGTACGATTGTAGATTCAGAGAGCCCTTCTAGTGATGAAGCAATCAATCCGCTAATGGGGAATGCTAAAGGGTCTATCGATACATCTGCATAGTGATGAAAGTCCTTTGACATGGCAACAGAATCAGCTGCATTCATAATCAGGAACGCGCTCATGAGTAGAATTTCTGCTATCAAAATGATGTTCGCGTCAAGTGACGGCCAACCACCCATTTCAGGAGATTTAAATCTTGCGATTGCAATAACATGTCGTCGAACGAGAAAGATTACACATGATGTAAGAACTGAAAATGCTAGAAATTCAAATGAAGCGATAAGAACGCTATAGAATGGAATCCCTGAGAAAATTCTGTGAGTGCCAAACAATCCGTCAACTATTATTTCTAGCATCTCGAGATTGATGATCACAAAGCCTAGGTAAACAAGTATATGCAGGATTCCGGCAACAGGTCGTGCTACCATTTTGTTTTGGCCTATTGCAACTCGCAACATAGTAATCCACCTTTCCTTTTTTCTATCTCTTAAATCAATATCTCTTCCTAGGAGGATGTTTCTACGGATAAAAAGTATTCTCTTAGTAAAAAAGAACCCAGCTGCTAGAAATAGAAGTGCAAAAATGACTTGTGCTAACATTATTCTGCAGTGTCGTTTTGTTCAGCTTCAATCTCTTCGCGAATCATCTTTCTCATTTTCTTTAGATCTCCCTTAGACATCTTAGCGCTTTGCTTTCTTCCAAAAAGGCTAACTCGAACGTATTTCCATGGGTTTAGTTGTAAATCGTCAAGAAGTTCTTGAAGTTCAATATTAGTTGAGACAAGTCCAACATATAGTGAGTCATTAACAAAAAGGCTTCCTAAAGTTCCATCGCCATTTTTAATCTTTTCTGTTATGATTGCTATATTTTCAAGGGCAACATCAGCTTTCTTAATAGTTTTAGAAAAATCTGCAGCTGCAAGGGAGTCGCTTACTTCAGAGAAGTTCGTGATGATGTTTGTTAACTCGTCGTTATGCTTGTTGAGATTTGACGCAATACCATTGATGTTTTGCATAATGCTTTTAAAGATTGCTCGATTTTCTACGACGAGAGAGTCAAACTGAAGAGCTGTGTTTTCAAGAGTAACGACTGTTCTTTGAAGATTCTTAAATGCTGCAGGTAATCCCTGTGTTGCTTCGTCTTCAAAAACGGCTTTTACATTTGAAAGTATTTCATCTACATGAGCAATTAGTTGGTCTGTTTTCCTGCGAAGTGGTTCAAGTTCTTTTCTTACTGCCTGCGTAATATCTTCTTGGTTACTGGCAATTAACGTATCACCATCAACAGCGAATGCAGATGAGTCACCTCTGAGTATTTGTATGGCTTTCGAGCCAAACAAATCTGAAGAAAAGATTTGGGCTTCTGAATTGACTGGGATTTTAAGTTCACTCTGGTCAATTGTGAATTCTACTAAAAGAGAACCGTCACCAGTACTATGGAACTCAACTTTGGTAACTTGACCTACTTTGAATCCATTTACAAGAATTGGGTTAGAAACAGAGAGTCCTTCTACCTTTTCGTAAACAGCGAAAAAGTGATCTTGTTTAGCTAAGATGTTTATACCCTTTAGATAGTTTATTCCAACAAAAAGCATAAGTGCCCCAATAATCATTAGGACTCCAATTTTAAATTCTTGTGAAACGTTTTTCAATCCTTTGTTTATTCAGGAACTTCTGACATTGGGATTCTCTCCCCATCTCTGAAGGCTGCTACAAATGCCCCTTTAAATCCGCCAGCTCTCAGAGCTAGTTTTTTCTCGTGTGCTTTGTCCGCAGTAGCGTAACTTCCTATTGTGTATTTGTATTGTCCATTGCTAATATACAAGTCTACCTCTTGTTGCCCTCTAAAAATCGGGTCTGTTTTTTCAAGTTCTACTGGGGAAGAAACGATTTGGACTTTAAACTCAATAACAGTCTTAATGACATTTGGTTCTGTAGGTTCTTCAGTCTCAATGTTTTTACGTTCTGAATCCTCAGGTTCATCAGTGTTGGCAACTTCATCTTGTGTAAGATCTTTTCTATACTCACGAACAGCTCTATAAATAGCGGAAGCCATGTAAGATTTCCCATCTTCACTATGAAGGAAATCTTCCTCGTCTTTGTTTGTTAAGAACCCTAGCTCGACTAAAACACTTGGCATTGAAGTGTATGAGATCACATAATACCCAGCCTGTCTTACTCCTCTATCTTTTCTTCCCACTCGATCTCTGAATTGGTTTTGTATTAAAGCACCTAATTCTAAACTTTTATCTAGATAGATATTTTGCCTAAGGGCAAGTGCTATGTAGGTATCAGGATCTTTTGGGTTAAAACCTTCGTAAGTATTGGTGTAGTCATCTTCCTTGTAAATACTAGCGTTTTCCTGCATCGCTACTCTCAAACTTTCTTCAGTTTTATGCATTCCCATTACATATGTTCCGCAACCTCTAGCGTTAGGAGAGGTAAAAGCGTCGCAATGAATTGAAATAAATAGATCTGCCTGTGCTTCGTTGGCAATTTTTACTCGAGTATTGAGTTTAGGGAATGAATCATCTTTGCGTGTGAGAATTACCTCTACGTCATTCATGTTTTCCTCAATGTAGTTTGCTAATTTGTTTGCAACATCGAGAGTTACATCTTTTTCAGTCACCTTGTATCTGCCAGTGCCTAAGTTTCCAGGATCTTTACCTCCGTGTCCAGCGTCAATAACTATTACCATAGCAGGTTCTATTGGTAAAAAAGCTGCTGAGGTGAAAACCACTATCAATGCTAGGGTAAGCACCCCATGTTTTGCTAGCTTTGGACGTTGTACAAAATACTTCATGTTATCTCTCAAAAATAATTCTACTAATAGTGTGTTGAGGAAGTTGGTGAATTTCCTTTTCCTATTGCTTCTGTTGAAAAGCGGAGTTGTTTTAGCTCAAAATATTGAGGGAGAATATGACGATTTAAACTACTCAGCAAGAGATAGTATGGCCATGATGGTTCAAGATGAAATCGTAACATTTTATGGTGACGTCAAGCTTACCAGTTCAGACATCATGCTGACTGCTGATAGGGTGATATATAACACAAAAAAGAACGAGTTATGTGCTTACGGAACGAAGGATACGCTCGGAAATTTGATTGGAAGTCCAGTTTTTACACAAGACGGATCGAGTTTTACTCAGGATGAACTTTGCTATAACCTCAGAACTTTAAAAGGATATAGTAAAAATGCTGTAACTACTGAGGGTGAGCTTGTCTTTCATGCAGAAGAGTCAAAGCGCCATCCGTCAAATGAACTTCATATCACAAACGGTAAACTTACCACTTGTGATGCAAATAATCCCCATTATCACTTTCACTTAAAAAAGGCGGTTTTGTTGCCATACGATAAAGTCGTAAGTGGTCCTCTATATATGAAGTTTAGAAAAATCCCCACACCTCTAGCTCTTCCATTTGCTTGGTTTCCAATCAAAAGAGATGTTCGCTCACATGGAATTCTACTTCCTAGCTACGGAGATGGCGGGAACTTAGGTTTCTTTTTAAAAGATTTTGGATACTACGTTCCTTTGGGAGATCATTGGGATACGAGGGTTCTTTTTGATATTTATTCAGGAGGTAGCTGGGCAGTAAAGAATGTAAGTCAATACAATTACAAATACATAGCTTCAGGGAATTTTGAGATTAGTTATAATAGACAAGCAATCGGTTTTGAAAGTCTTCCAGATTTCCAGGCTATAAACAATTTTTTTATAAGATGGTCTCATATTCAAGACCCTAGAGCAAGGCCCAACCAAACTTTTAAAGCAAGTGTTGAGTTTGGGTCGACTGGAAATTTTCAGCAAAACCTTAACTCCTCACTTGAAGATTATCTATCAAACACTTTCCAGTCTAGTGTTCAATGGAGCTACTCTTCACCTAGAAAGCCATATTCATTAACAACTTCAGCCCTTCATTCGCAGAACTCAGTAACTGGACTCGTTACGATGACCCTTCCGTCTGTTACTTTCAATATGTCCAGAAGGTCTGTAAGTGATATGTTAGGGTTAGACAGGGGTAGAGTGAAAATTTTAGATGATATCAGCGTAAGCTATAATTCTAGATTTGAAAACCTAGGATCAATTAGCGACACAGCCTTATCAGTACTCGATTTATCGCAATTAGACATAGAAAATGGATTTAAGCATAACATCAGCGCTTCGTTGAGTAGAGCGCTAGGATTTGTTACTATTTCTCCCTCTTTTCAATACAACGAATACACTGCTTTTAATCAGCTTGAGAAGTTTTGGTCTTACGACGATGAAGGATTATTAGTAGAATCAATTGACACACTAGGTGGATTCTTTGCTGACAGAGATTGGAGTGCTTCAATAAGCGCAAACTCGAGGTTTTATGGAATGTTTACCTTCAAGGAGAAGTCTAGGGTTAAATCGATAAGGCACGTGTTGACTCCTAATATCAGTGCTAGATACACGCCGGAAAGGTCTAGGATTAGAGCGCAAGAATTAGGACAAGATGTTTTAGAGTGGAATCCTTGGGAAATAAATAGATTTACTCCCATTGATATTCGAGAAAGTGGTTCTATTAATTTTTCCCTAAATCAAAATCTAGAAGCAAAGGTCACTGATAAGAATAAAGAGAATATTAAAAAGGTAAAAATCATAGAGAGTCTTACTACCTCAACTGGATATAATTTTCTCGCAGATTCACTTCAGCTAGCTGATGTGTACACCTCCGGATTTACTAGCCTTTTTAATCTAGTGAACTTAAACTTTAATTCTTTTCAAAGTGCTTACGCTAGAGATTCTAGCGGTAACGAGATTGGTAGGTACTTAATTGAACAGGGAAAGGGACTATTACGGTTAAAGAGAGTTACTGCGGCAGTAGGAACATCTTTTAGCGGTGGAAAGAACGCTGGTATGCCTTGGAATACTAGAGTGGATTACACAATGAATTTGGGTAGGAATTGGGATTCAATATTGCAATCTGACACTACCGCTATCACACATAGTATAGCTGTAAATGGGGGTATAGATTTATTTAAGAAATGGAGTATAGACTTCCAGTCTGGTTATGATTTGGTCTTGAAAGAAGTAACTCCCACGGCGATCAACTTGCACTGGGATCTTCACTGTTGGGAGCTAACGTTTAATTGGATTCCAATAGGTATACGCCAAAGCTTCGCCCTCAAGATTAATATAAAATCTCCATTACTTAAGGATATAAAATTCGAGGCAAGGGGATCCGATGGTCAATTCCTTTTCTAAAATTTAACAAGATGTTATTTTGAATGAGCAATAACGCTTATCTCAATCCTTGCACCCTTAGGAAGACCTTTCACGAAGATGGCTTCTCGTGCAGGGTATGGTTGAGGCATTATCTTAGCATACGCTTTGTTCATGCCAGAGTAATCTTCGGGATTTATAATGAAGACAGAGGCTTTTACAACGTCGTTTAAGCTTAAGTCTGCACCTATTAAAACGTTGCGAACGTTTGTAAGGCTTTGGGCTGTTGCATTTTCAATTGTATCAGATATCAATACGCCAGTTAAAGGATCAATCGGAATACATCCGCTAACAAAAACTAAATCTCCTGCTCTTACAGCTTGCGAGTATGCTGCAATTGGTTTTGCTGCTTCGTCTGAATTGATTTGATTTGACATGTCTAATTAGATTTGAATAGATAACTTTATCAACTCAAAAGTAAAAAGCAGTGCGCATTCTTCTGTTCGATAATCACGATTCATTTACTTGGAACCTTGCCCACGAGATGGAAAGGGTGGAAGAATCTTTAGAGGTAGAAGTTAAAACTGCTGAGGAAATGAGTTTAAATGAGATTGCTGTTTACGATGCGGTAGTTCTTTCTCCTGGCCCTGGAATGCCTTCTGATGCTAATATGTTGTCAGAAGTTCTAGATGAGAGTCTTAAATGTAAAAAGCCAGTATTAGGAATATGTTTGGGACTACAGGCTATAGTTGAGCACTTTGGAGGGAAACTGGAAAATTTAGACGAAGTTCTGCATGGAAGAGTTACCGACATGGTTTGGGAAGCAGAAGGTGAACCTTCAGGTTTTTTTAGAGACATAAATTTCCCTTGTCAGGTAGGACATTATCACAGCTGGGTGGCTTCTAGAGAAGGTTTTCCAGATTCTCTAATGATTGAAGCCTCAAACAAACAGGGCTTAATAATGGCGGTTCGCCATCGTATCCTGCCTGTTTCAGGCTTCCAATTTCATCCAGAATCTATTCTAACACCGGATGGAAGATCTATGCTTAAAGCTTGGTTAGATTCTTTGAAGTAGAATTATTTCTGTTGATTCATTACTTCTTCAAAAGTCTGTTTAAAGTTTTCGTAGTTAAACTCAGCCATGATCCGCTCATCCTGAGAAAGTCTCTCATTATATGCTTGAGCGATTTGGTCTCCGCTAAGTTCAATTGCAATGTAGCTTACAAATGAACCGTCAGGCTTTTGAGTTAGTTTTTCACATTTGATGATAGCTCCTCTAAGCTCTTGGTCTACGATAGTTCTGGCAAGGTTGTTGAACGTTTCAGTAACTTCTTCCTTGTTGTTAAACTTAGTGCTGTTTACGTAGTTGTCAGTTACAATCTCGATAGTAGCCTCAACAGATCTAGCAAGTTTATCCTCTGCATTTGAGCGAGACATTTTCTTTGCTGTTTCTCTGCTTAAAGATGTTCCTGTAGCAGTTGCTCTGAAGTAATCCTTGTCAGTGTTGTAGTCAGGACCTGTGCAGTATTCGATGATTTCAACTTCTCCTTGTTCTGCTGGAGTTAATTGCTTTGAGCCTTTACAACCTACAAGCATCATTGCTGAAGATACAATTGCTATAGCTAGTGTATTGAGGTTTTTCATGAGTTAGAAAATTTATTTCGTTTGTAGTTCGAAGTTAATCTAAGACTGTGCCAAAGTCTAATTTATTTGTAAAGTGATTCAATGAATGATTCAATAAATCGGCCTAATACCTTTTTACTGGCTTTTCTATATGCCTCTTCACCGGCACGTCTTTTTTCTGTTTGGACTCCCTTAACATTGTCAAGAGTCTTCTGCATCACAAGAATCCCTTCAGAATTCTTAAGCGATAGAGTTGCGTTTAAATACGCAGTGTAGAACCCATCTAAGACCCCTCTACCTTCACCACCAATCCTTGTATCAGCTGTCACTCTTAAAACAAGAGCGTCTTCAACTGATGCGTCAACCACTTCAACACCGTGTTCAATTAGAGAAGTTGTAATTGCAGGTATTAGAGTTTTAGATTTCACCTTTAGGCCAAATAGTTTTTCGTTGCCTACAACTCTAATTATAGGTGCTTCTAATTCAATGGGAACAAGAAGTGGAGTTGCGTTTAAGTTTTCAGCAAGAGGCTTAAGAGGGCTTAGTGGCTTTAGTATGTGTATAAGGCCCTTAACATCAACTTCTACCTGTAATTCAGAGTGAGTTGTTCCAGGGTAGAAACCCTTTAAAACAATATTTGCTAATCCGTCATTCGAAGTGCTTGTGGTACCTCTAATAGGAACTCTACCTCTTGAATACTTATAAGCTAGAGGGACGCCTCCAATCTGTTTTCCTTCGTGGCTTACGCTAACTTTAATTGTTCTTGTGTAATTGTCTGCGAGTTTAAGATCTATTGAGCTGAATTCGTAACTAATGTCAAGCATAGTTATTCCACTTGTGAGGCCATTGAAAAGTGCTCTGTCAAGCATGAATTCTAAACCGTCTTCATTTATGTACAGATTTTCTTCAGCTAGATACTTACTCATTGCATCTAGCCCCATTAGGTAGCGTTCTATTGCTAAAGGGATAGATCCTTCAGAATAAAATTTATTAGCGTCAAGGTAGTGTCGGTAAGCAATGCCCAGTGCTACTCTTTTTCTTTCAGCTAAAATTCTTCCGTATTCAGCTTTAGAAAGTTGGTAGTATACGTGAACGTAGTTTTCATCTTCAAAACTGTCAACAAGAGTGTAACCTTCGAGGTCTTCAGCAACAGTAGATGTAATGCTAGAAGCAAAACTTTCTTCCACCCAATGGTTTACTTGAAGAGTAGATAGTACAGATTCAGAGCTTACGTTTACTCTGATTTCTCTAGCTAAAGAGTTTAAGGCGTTCTCCCTTGCAACATCCATAGCATTGTATGGATAATCGTACTTCGATGCAGAAGCAATTCCAATGTAATATGCTGATTTAATGGGTCTTTCACTAATCCAAGATGGAGCAACAGGAACATTTTTTTTACTCGCGCATGAGCCTAATGTAATTAAGCTGATAACTAGAATTAGGAGGCTAAAGCGCGAAGGTGTGTACATGTTACTTTACAGTTTTAAGCAGAATTGATTCAACTTTAGACTGCACTTTTGATGCCAAGTTTTTTGTAGCGTCGTCAACCATCACATCATTAGACTTTAAATCACGTCTTGACCCTAGTAGCTGTATTAGCAAGTTGTGTCCTGATGTAGAAGAATCTACAGCGCCATTTACTCTAGCAGGGTAAAGGTTGTTTTTGTTACCTCCGTAGTAAGCGTAGTTGATGTTATCTGAAAGGCTAACGGTCACAGTTTCAGAGCTAAGAACAGATCCAGTTTCCATAGAAATGAGCTTTAGATTGAAACTTAAGGCTGTTGAGCAATTTTGGTTATAAACTCTGTAAGAAGTAGGACGGTACTTGGTTTCATAGTACTTCTTTCCCTCTGAATTGATTGCCTCAATTCTGTACTTTTCAAATCCACTTCTGTTTTCTTGGTGTAGTGATGTTCTAGAGTGAGAACAAGACATTACAGTTCCTTTAAGAATTGCTTTAGCACCAAGAAGTGAACCGATTTCAAGTTCAGAGCCTGATGTAAGTCCTGAAAGTTCCATTTGTTGTTCTTGAAGGATTAATTCAAGGCTTTCTCTGTCAACAATTGTAAGAAAAGGATCGTCTGATCCCATAAGTCTTTGTTCAACGTAAGCTGAAAGCTTTTTGTGAATGTTTACAGTAGTTGTACCGTTTTCAAACTTCATTAGTGCAACAGTGTACTTACCCTTGTCTAGAGCTTCTTGAAGTAGGTCTGTCGCGTCTTCATATCCTGAATCTCGTGCAATGATTTCTGAATAAAGTCTGTGGGCAGAACGATACATTTCATTTTCCATGTGGCTTTTTGCTTCAACGTAACGAGGCTTACAGTAGCAGTAGTCAGCAAGTTGCTTAGCGTCTTTAAATCCAGGGACTAATTCTTCGATTCGTTCAAAAATCAAAAGAGCTTGAGTGAATTCTTCTTTTTCAAGGTGTGAAGAACCTTCAACGTAAATTTCTTCTACGTGAGCATTCTTTACAGACTCATACATAGACTTCTTCGAAGCTGGGAAAACAAGTGTTACTCCGACTGAGGCGACGAGATTGTTGTATTTGTTAGCTTTTTGGAATGCGTCAATTGCTGCTTCTCTTTCGTTTCTATGGACAGCTTCGTCAAATTTTGCTAAATGCTTTGCAAGTACGATTTGGCCAGTGCGCTTTAAACCTGTTAGAGCGTCTAGATTGTCCGACTTCTTGCGAAGAGCAGTCATATAATGCGCAGCAGCTTGCTCATTCATGCCAGCTTCCTCCATTTTACGAGCCTTTTTAACGTATGCCTTTGCTCCGTTACAGCTTGCGAAAGTCATTGTAATGCCTAATCCCAGCATTATACAAAGAGTGATTCTAATTAGAGTTTTCATGTTATTCGTGTTGCAAAAGCAAATAATTCAATCTGCAATTTAATCAACCTTCTGTGTTTGTGGAGAAAAAAGCTTGAAGATGTACCTTGCAGGCATGAAGTCGATACTCGTATTAGGAGCGGGAAGGTCAAGTAGTTCTCTCATCAGAAGATTATTACAAAGAGCAGTTGTTTGTGACTGGAAAGTAGTGGTGGGTGATATAGATTTAGATGTTGCAAAACTAAAAGTAGGTGAGCATAAAAGAGGTGAAGCGTTTAAGCTTTCTGCTAGTGAGAATGAAGAAAGAGATAGGAGGATTGCTGAGAGTGATTTAGTGCTATCTATGGTTCCGGCATTCCTACACGTTAGTGTTGCTAAAGTGGCGATTGCTAATAGAGTGCCGGTAATTACGCCTAGTTATGTTAGTGAGGAGATGAAGGCGCTTGATGGTGCAGCTAAAGATTTAGGAGTCTTAGTGCTGAACGAGATAGGTCTTGATCCTGGGATAGACCATATGAGCGCCATGAAGGTGATAGACGAGATTAAAGCTGATGGAGGGAGATTGATAGGGTTTGAGTCATATTGCGGAGGGCTTGTAGCGCCGGATTCAGACGATAATCCATGGCATTATAAGATTAGCTGGAACCCTAGAAATGTGGTTCTTGCAGGCCAAGGTGGGTCGGCAACGTTTAAGGAAGAGGGAGTGGTGAAGGTGGAGCCTCCACATAGGGTGTTTAAAAAGCTTAGGCCTGTTGAGGTTGATGGTAGGATGTACATGGGATACCCAAATAGGGACTCGCTTTCGTATCTAGAGACATATGGAATTGATGGGGTAGATACTTTGATTAGAGGAACGTTAAGAGGAGAGGGTTACTGTGAGAGTTGGGATTTGATAGTGAGGTTGGGTATGGTGAGAGATGATGTGAACTTGAATTGGGCTGAGGGGATTAGCTGGGCTGATTGGACCAGAACTTTTATTCCTGCTGGAGCTAGTGAGGGAACTTTGAGAGGTACCGTGAAGGGGATGTTGGGTGCTAGTGATGAGGAAGTGGACAGGCTTGAATGGTTAGGGTTGTTTAGTGAGACTGATGGCCCCCAGAGGGTTGAAGGATCCCCGGCTGACGTGATTCAGGACTTGATTGATGCTAAGTGGGAACTCGTAGAAGGAGATAGAGATTTGATTGTGATGTGGCACAGGTTTGAATTCGAGAAGGATGGGAGAAGGCAGGAAATCACTTCTGAAATGGTGTTAGAAGGTAAAGATCAAACCTACACAGGCATGTCAGATACCGTAGGACTTCCCATGGCACTTGCAGCTGAACACCTTCTTAAAGGACCAGGTTTTAATGAGATAGGAGTTGTAGTTCCAGTTACTAAAAACTATTACAAGCCTATTTTAATGCAGTTAGAAACTCTGGGAATTTCATTTAAAGAAAAGCATAGATATGTTTAATCCTTGGTGGTGTTTTGCGTGTCTCTTATGTGGAGGTTCTCCAGACTGGCCATCTGACGGAGTGGCTCATCGTGATTGGGTAGTTGATGCGATTGAGTGGAGATTGCAAAAAGGAGCAAATGGATGTGAGGAAAAAACACCTGCAATAGATGCTTGGACTTTAGAATGGATAGCGAATTCTGATGAGTTGAGAGTGGAAGTGGAAACTTCTGAATGGCCAGTTTTTACAGTAGAACCAAGGCTACAAGGGGCGCTTATCCAAATTATAGCTTTAGAGCAGCTAAACGGGATGGTTCACAATCCTAAAAGGTGCTTAAAAACTTTAAAAAAGTACGCCAAGCGATCGGTGGAGGTTTGGAATGAAGAATTAGAAAAAATATTTGAGGAAAACGAACAATTAATAAAATCTAGCGGAGTTAAGAAAGATATAAATAATTAAGAATAGAAATGCGTAGTTTCAACATTCCAGATCACTTTCGCAGCCCCATAATATCTAGGGTGAAGGCAAAGCGTAAGCAACTTGACCCTAGGAAGAAGGACTTCTCTCCGGCAACACTAGACTTTGGGCCCGTGAAGATTCAACTTGCGAGGCATTTTGGATTCTGTTTTGGGGTAGAAAATGCCATCGAGATTTCATACAAGGCTATTGCTGAAAACCCTGACAAGCGTATTTTTCTGTTAAGCCAAATGATTCACAACTCCGAGGTTAACGAGGACTTAGAAAGCCGTGGAGTGAAGTTCTTGCAGGATACTCTTGGGAATGAGATTACTTCTATGGACGATTTGAAAGCAGAGGATGTAATGATAATTCCGGCATTCGGAGCCACGCTTGAGATTCAAGCAAAGCTTGTTGAAAAAGGGGTCGACGTTCTCAAGTACAACACGACATGTCCGTTTGTAGAAAAAGTATGGAAGAGGTCAGCTAAATTGGGCTCTGAAAACTACACAATCATTATCCACGGAAAGCCTGATCATGAAGAGACAAGGGTTACTTTTTCCCATGCCGCAAACGAAGGTCATGCCATAATTGTTGCTGATATCGCTGAAGCAAAACATCTTGTTGACCTATTAAAAAGGCAGGGTAAAGGTGAGAAAATATCAAAAGAATTCTTTAGTCTATTTGCTGAAAGGACGTCAGATGGGTTTAATCCTGATTCTGATTTTGAAAAGGTTGGCGTTGTAAACCAAACCACCATGATTGCAACAGAAACCCAAGAAATAGCTGATATGGTTAAGGATGTCGTAGGACAGGAAAGGTTTGCAAATACTAAGGATACGCTATGTTACGCTACAAATGATAATCAAAGGTCAACACTGGGAGCTCTAGACGAATCGAGTGCTGACATAGCAATTGTTGTTGGTGGATACAATAGCTCAAATACATCTCATATAGTGGAATTATGCGAAAAGCAAATGCCCACTTTCTTTATCAGAAACGAATTAGAGTGGGAATGTAACGGAAGTGTTAATCATTTCAATATTCATTCAGGATCTATGAATAGGAGTTCTGGCTTCTTACCGAAAGATGGTACAATCTTGATTACCAGCGGCGCATCTTGCCCCGATGCGTCGATGGAGAGAGTGCTGATGAAGATCTTAGATTTTTACAATTGTGAAGAAAACGTAGTTAAGGATGTTGAATATGTGTTGAAGACTTGGGAGCAGACTCATACGACTTAAAACAGGCCCCCTCGTACATTCGTTACATGAAAGCTCCTAAGCTCAAAAGCATATTTAGGAACGTGCGCGTTAAGCCCAGGCAGTTCTCTTACAAATCGCGTTATAAGTCAGAACTAAGAGAGGATTGGGAAGAGCGTAAACGTCGAATTGAAGGAGGTCTTCCATCAAACATCTCATTCGGAAAAAGAAGAGAGAGTGTTAACAAGGCGTCCAGATCTGCTATGATAAGAACAGCAACTATTGGAGCTATCCTAGTTTATGCAACGTATAGGATGATTCTTTGGGCTGAAGCTACTGAATGGAATAAGATGTTAGAATTTATAAGGGAAAATGGGTAGTATAGTTCAACTTCCAGAACATGTGTCAAATCAAATTGCAGCCGGTGAGGTTGTGGGTCGACCAGCTTCTGTGATAAAGGAGTTGATAGAGAATTCCGTAGATGCTGAATCTTCAGAAATCGTTATTGTAGTTGTTGACGCTGGCCGCACGTTAATTCAAGTTGTAGATAATGGAAAGGGTATGTCTGAAGAAGACGCTAAACTCTGCTTTAAGAGGCACGCGACTTCTAAAATTTCTACTGCTGATGACTTGCTTTCCCTAGTAACTAAAGGGTTTAGAGGTGAAGCTCTAGCTTCAATTTCAGCTGTATCTCATGTTGAACTTAAGACAAGGGAGACTGACTCTGAGATGGGAACAAAGGTTTTCTTGAACGGTTGTGACATTGGAGGCGTTGAATCTGTCGCTTGTCCCAAGGGTACTCAATTTGCAGTAAAAAATCTGTTTTTTAATGTTCCAGCTAGACGTAATTTTTTAAAGTCTGACCAAGTAGAGATGCGTCATATCATTGACGAATTTCAAAGGGTGGCCATGGCCCATCCTGATTTAAGCTTTAGACTTCAAAGCAACGGAAGTGATTTATTCAACCTAAAGCCTGGTTCACTCAGGCACAGGGTGGTTGCTATTTTTGGGTCTAAACATGATGAGAGGTTAGTGCCAATTGAAGAATCGACAGACGTAGTTAAGATTTATGGGTTTGTAGGTAAACCTTCATTTGCGAGAAGAACAAGGGGGGAGCAGTTTTTATTTGTTAATGATAGATTTATTAAACATCCCTTGATGCATAAGGCCATTATGCATGCCTATGAGGGCGTACTTTCTCCGGGACATTTTCCTCTTTACACGATATTTTTAGAAGTAGATCCTAAGAGGATTGACGTAAATATTCATCCAACTAAGGCTGAGGCTAAATTCCAAGAAGACCAAGCGATTTTTGCCATTCTTCGTTCAACTATTAAACGTGGACTAGGAAAACATAACGTAGCTCCGTCTCTTGATTTCGACACAGAACTCTCAATCTCTATAGATCCACTACCATCAGATAAGATTCTCGGTGAGCCTCAGGTTGTGATTAACCCTGACTATAATCCATTTAAATCAACGAGGTGTTCATCAGGCGGCACATCAAACCATTCTTCAGAAAGAAGTATGAAGTCTATAGTTTTCGGCTCTGGAGAATCAGAGGATAAAAATCCTGATGAATTCTTTAGTGCAAATGATTCTAAAGAAGTTCGGGAATTAATTGATGCTACAGAAGCTCCAAAATTCCTTCAATATGCAAATAGATTCATCATTACATCACGGCAGGGGAATCTTTTGATGATTGATGCTAGACGTGCACACCAAAGAATACTTTTTGAACAGTACTTAAGCGAGGGAAAGGGGACTGCTAAGGAAACACCTCAAAAGCTTTTATTCCCTGAACCTGTTGATCTTCCTAAAGCAGATACTATGCTTTTAGTTGAGGTTTCTGAGGTACTTGCCACCTATGGGTTGGAGCTTGAAGAAAGGGTAGAAGGAGGTGTAGATATCATATCAGTTCCTAATGGTCTTGCAGACAAACTTCATGATTGCATCGATTCTGTACTTGAAGCATTGAGGGATGGTACATGGGCAGACGAAGACGGCAGAAGGGAGAAGTTGGCAGGTGTTTGGGCTAAAGCTGCATCAATACCTAAATCGAAAAAACTAACTGATGAAGAAATGTCTTCAATAATAGGAAGGCTTTTCTTATGTGAATCTCCAGCGGTAGATCCTTGTGGCCAAAGCGTGTTAACAGTGTTCGATGAGGGCGCAATTGATGATATATTAGGCTGATGTTAGAAAGGATGACCCCCGTCGTAAAGAACTTGGTAATTATTAATGTTCTAGTGTTCTTAGCTCAACAAGCTATGCCTCAACTCACGCCACAATTTATGGGGCATTATCCTCTAGGGGGAGGATTTGAGCCTTGGCAAGTTATCTCTCATATGTTTATGCATGGAGGATTAGGACACTTATTCTTCAATATGTTTGCTCTTGTAGTATTTGGCAGCTCATTAGAAAGGGTGTGGGGGTCGAAGAGATTTCTACAATATTATCTTCTTTGTGGAATAGGCGCGTTTTTAATTTTTGAAGTCACTATTGGTTACAGCTTGTATTCCCTCTTAGGTTTTATTTCTACTGAAAAATCAATAGGATTAGTTATAGGTGCAAGTGGTGCAGTTTATGGACTTTTGCTGGGCTTTGGGATACTTTTCCCAAACACTGAATTAATGCTTCTTTTTCCACCTATTCCAATTAAGGCCAAATACTTCGTCATCGTATATGGAATAATAGAATTAAGTATGGCAATGAGTAATAACCAAGGTGATAACGTAGCTCACGTCGCGCATCTTGGAGGTATGGTTATAGGTTATATACTGATAAAAAAGTGGAAAAACAGTAGAGACATTTTCTATTAATATGTGGGAGGATTTAAAGAGAAGTTGGAATTCAGGTAGTATGCTACACCGTTTGATATATCTAAATATTGCGGTATTTCTTACAGTCAGTTTTATAACAATTTTCATAGAAGATGTAGGGCTTTTGTGGCTCGAATCTTCACCAAACCTCAAGGTATTAGCAAAGCGACCGTGGTCTATTGTAACCTATATGTTTGTTCACGGGAGCCTATGGCATCTAATTGTTAATATATTTCCGTTGTGGTGGTTTGGCAGAATATACCAAACGGAGGTAGGCTCTAGGAAATTACTTAGTACTTATGTCATGGGTGGATTCGCTGGAATTGCTACTGTGATTCTAGCTGTAAATTATTTAAGTTCGTTTGAAACCTATTCTGACAAGGGTATAGTAGGAGCTTCTGCGTCAGTGTTTGCGCTTATGACAGCAATTGCGTCTCTTTACCCAAATAGAAAGGTCAACTTCATTCTATTTGGGTCTCTACAATTACAACACATTGTTTTGGGAATAATCATTCTAGATTATTTCGCAAGAAGAAACCATGATCTATCTGCGATGATGGGTCACCTTGGAGGCGCATTCATGGGATTCACCCTAGTTCACTTAAATAAAAGGGGGGTTAATCTTTCAGCACCCATTGAGTGGTTATTCGACTCATTTATAAGTCTAATACCTACTGATGGTAGTAGTAGATTTAAGGTTAAACGCGAAAATAAATCTACACGTTCAAAATATGTAAGGCCTAAATCTGATGATCAGTATAATTCTGAAAGGAAAGAAAACCAAAACAGAGTTGACGTCATTCTAGATAAGATTTCTAGACAAGGTTATGACCATTTGTCTAGAGAAGAAAAAGAGTTTCTGTTTAAACAGTCAAAGAAGTGAAGCGCTTATCGTTAAACGGAATAATCTTACTCTTAACATCCATGATTATGCTTTTAGGGAGTGTTCTGCAGCACATTTCTCCTGAAATTTTATCACTAACGGCACTTGTGGGGTTACTGTTTCCCTTTGCTTTTTTTGTGTTCTTGATAGGTTTGGTTATCCGTGTTATTCGTGGATTTTGGAAGGGATTAGTTTGGCCTTTAATAATTATTATTAGCACACAATCAAGTATAAAATCAACAGTAGGAGGATTGAGCAGTAGCCCTGAATTAGATAGTACAATTGAATACGAATCTTCTTTGAAACTCACGTCATTCAACGTTAGGAGAATGGATGAATTCAAGTGGTTAGACGGAGCAGATACAAGAGAGTCTTTGTTCGATTGGATGGCTGAGGATTCTTCAGATATTTTATGCCTACAAGAGTTTCCAGAAAATCTTAAAAGCAAACTAAAGCAAGTTCTCAAGAACTACCAAGTAGTTACTACAGGATTTTCTTCAGGGCCTGTTATTGCAACAAGTTACAGAGTAATAAGTCAAAACTCGTGGTATGCAGTTGAAGAAAAGTATCCGCGAGGATTAATAGCTGATTTGATTGTTAATAAAGATACCATTAGAGTGATTAATGTCCATCTTCAGTCAGTGGGATTAGGTAGAAAGGATTATGATACAGTAAAAGAGGTTACGGATACTGATGATAAGAAAAGATTACTAAGTCGGTTAAGCTTTGCTTATTCAAAAAGAGCAAGTCAAGCCGACCAGCTAAAAGATATAATTTCTAACTCACCCTACAGGGTTGTTCTCAGTGGTGATTTTAACGACACTCCAGTTTCTTATACTGTAAATACTGTTAAAAGTAGCGATAGATTTCTTTACGATGCTTTTTCCATCTCTGGTTCAGGTTTAGGCGCTACCTATGTAGGTGATCTACCAGGCTTAAGAATAGACTATATTTTGCATTCTGAAGGGATAATTTCATCAGAATTTACTACTCACGATATCAAACTTAGCGACCATAGGCCGATTTCAGTAAAATTGAAATTTTGACTAAAAAAGTTAAATTATAATCAAAAATGATTAAATAATGTCAAAAAAAATAGATAAAAGTGTGCTTATTGGAGTTTTTGAGTTTTTAATTTCATGCTCAAAGAAATGATCATATCACTCATTATAGTTCTGACTGTATTTATTTAGATCCTTATCGATATAATAAGGTCACTGTAAATGTAGGTTTGTAAATTCGAAGTATGAATAAAGAATTAGACGTTTTAGTATTTGGTGCCCATCCTGATGATGTTGAGCTTGGTTGCGGAGGTGCCGTAGCTAAGATGGTAGCTGCTGGTGCTAAGTTGGCAATTGTTGATTTAACTCGTGGGGAATTAGGCACAAGAGGATCAGCTGAGTTAAGAGATAAAGAGGCTAGGATATCGGCGGATATTTTAGGTGTAAAGACTAGGATTAACTTGAACCTTAAGGATGGATTTTTCCAGTGCGATGAAGAATCCTTGCTTAAAGTAATCGAGTTGATAAGAAAGTATAAGCCGCTTGTCGTAATTGCGAATGCAATACACGACAGACATCCTGATCATGGGAAAGGGGCAGAATTAGTCGCTCAAGCATGTTTTCTTTCGGGTCTAGTAAAAGTTAAAACACCGGCCTATCCTGATCCATATAGACCTAAGTCTGTTTACCACTACATTCAGGATTACGAAAGGAACCCTGACGTTGTAATTGATACTAGCGAGTTTGTTGAAGTGAAAATGAAGGCA
>MDSV01220677.1_pt1 | contig 20201 bp, 23 predicted proteins | sample 810851 | NCBI WGS metagenome assembly MDSV01 (sample SAMN05326640, study PRJNA326480) | marine metagenome | isolation source: seawater | place: Atlantic Ocean: North East | collected 2012 | reverse complement strand
TTCTATTGATTCTGCGTTATATTCTCTAACCATTGAGGTTTTCGCTTATTATACAGCTAGATAATTAATCAATGAATTCGAAAATATGAAAGTTATGAGCTTAAAACTTTCTTTGCTAATCGTATTGTTGATATATTCTTGTAGTTCATCCGAAGAAACAATGAAAATTGAAGTTAGAAAGTTAAAAAATGGTCTCATTATTCCTCCAAGCTTGGAAAAAGAAATTGGTGATAATGTTCAAGGTCCATCTTTAATAAAAGTTCCAAATTGGATAAAAAACCCTCTAGGAAAGTATTATTTATATTTTGCAGATCATAAAGGAGACAGAATAAAGCTTGCCTATGCAGATAATCTATATGGACCTTGGAAAATTTATAAAGGCGGAACACTTACACTAGAGCAATCAAAATTCTTAACAGAGAAACCCGATATACCTGAAAAAGTAAATCTCGAGGAAATAGAAAAGAAAGTTAATAGGCCAACGCCGCATAAGGATCAAATACATCATATTCCTTCATTGCTAGATGATATGACCATCCCACATATAGCTTCTCCTGATGTCCATGTAGAGCATGAAAATCAAAGGATATTGATGTATTACCATGGGCTGAATAGTTTTGGTGTTCAAGTAACGAGAGTAGCAACTTCATCAAACGGATTAGATTTCATTGCATTAGATCCTATCATTGGGAGACCCTACTTCAGGGCCTTCGTTTATAAAAATAAAAATTATGGAATGGCTATGCCTGGGTATTTTTATGAAAGAACAGGAGAAATATCAGAGTATGAGCCAATAAAAAAACTCTTTGATGACAATATGAGGCACTCCGCTTTATTAGTTAAGGAGAATCAGTTATTAGTTTTTTATACTCGAGTTGGAGATAAACCTGAAAGAATACTTCTATCAATAGTTGATCTTAGTAAACCCATTTCTGAATGGAAAGAATCTGAACCTATTGAAATTATAAGGCCTGAAAAAAAATGGGAAGGAGCAAATCTTCCCTTGCAACACTCCTATAGGAGTGCAATAAATATACCTGTAAATCAAATAAGGGACCCTGCTATCTATGTTGAAAGAAATAAAATATACCTTTTATACGTTGTTAGAGGAGAGAACGGAATAGCTATAGCAGAACTAAATATTATATAAAAAGAGTATCTTTAATATTATTCATAGTATTTATATACAGATATAAATTTAATTGATATAATGCATATGCATTTTTATTAACTATTAATTTATATAAACACATGAAACGTATTGAAAGAAAAATTAGACCTGCATTGAAATTATTGCTACCTGCAATTGCTTTCATGCCAATGATCGTTGGTGCTTGGGGGCTGGTTTCTTTTATGGCTTACACAAGCTAAAAGTAATAATTCATAGAGAAATATATGAAACCAGATATTAGCGTAATGACTCTCGATATCATTGAGGCTATAAAGAGTCAGGAATCTGTATTATTAAATAAAAGACCTAGTAATTCACAGATAAAGTTATTGCCTAAAGGTTTTTATGGCGATTTTGATGGCTTCAGAGCATATAACTTTAAAGGCAAAGAGGTTAATGTCTCTTTTAACGAAATCTCATCCTGGTCAGGAATATCAAAAAGATAGATTAGTTTATAGCTTGCAATAAGTGATTTACTTTCCTATTTTGATGGATAATCGCTAAAACGTTCCAAGTATCCTTTAGGGCAGAAAATTGATTCATTTCTTCAAACTCTGAATGAGCTTGAATTAGTAAAGTCTTTAATTTTTGATTGAATTCATCTAAAGAAGAAATTTTTATATCAATTGGTTTTGATTCTTCTATGTTTTCAATTTTTTTAGCTAGTTCTTCTGTCAGTTCAGATTTGTATTCAGTTAAAAGAGAAAGTATTTCCTTATTTTCATTAAAGAGTCCATCTGCTAAATCGTCGATTTTCATGGACGCTATAAATAACATTCCAGCCCAGGCTCCTAATCTAGATTTTTCATATTCATCTTCTACTAAAATAGAAACTCTCTCATTTAACTCTTGAGCTAATACAATTAAAGATGTGTTTATGGATGGTTTCATTGTTCAACTTCTTTCGATAATTTTTCTAAAATAATTTCAGTGTGTATGTCTCCAGGCAACCAAGCAGAGAATAAATTTATGGGATCTGGATTTTTAAATGTATTGAACTCGTTCCCTGCTGAAATCCAAATAGCTAATCCCTTTACACAACTAAACAACTCCCACCATTCTAAATCTTTTAGATTTAAGGCAAGTCCAGAAGTTTTTTTCCAAATTTCTAAGGCGTCATCTCTATCAATAAGATATGCGGGTCTTGAATGATCTGTCCAACTCCAGATGGGCGAAAGAGCCCAGGCTAAATCTTCTAAAGGATCTCCAAAGTGAGCCATCTCCCAATCTAATATCCCGGTAATTTTATTTTCTAAGTAAAGAAAGTTTCCATTTCTATAATCTCCGTGAACCATGCATAAATTCTTTGTTTCACTAGGCGGAATCTTCTCTAAACTTCTTATTGCTGCCTCTAATATAGGCTCTTCGCCAATACTATCTTGCCTTATGACATCTACCCATTTGTCTAGTTCTCTCTTCCATACGGGTTTCTGATCTTTTTGATAAAAATCTTTTAATATTGGATCAGAAATATCTTTTTTTACTATATTGCCAAGAATTTCCCAGAATTGTTTTCCTAGATCAATTTGGTGAGGCATATAAGCATCTTTATCAAATGGTGAGGCTGCTTTTCCAGGGATTTCTTCCATTATTATGAAAGGCGCCCCCAGTTTATTAGAGTCTTCTTCTAAAGCTATGACCCTAGGTACAGGGACTGGAGAATTTTGATAAGCTGAATAAGCTGAATACTCTGTACTCTGATCTGTCTCTATCAAGGAACTATCTTGTGTTCGTCTATATATAAGATTCCTTTTTTCGGAATTATTTCCTTGGAGAACTACTTTGTAAGTTTCCCTTGAAGCACCTCCAAAAATTCTTTCAAATGAATTAACAGAAAGCTTAGTGCTTTCAAGGTTATTAAAATAATCTAAAAATTGATTTTCAAGATCTTGTAGTGTCACTCTTAGTTTGCTCCATCAAACAAACCTTCCAAGCCACTGATCTTATGAGGTCCTACAAAAAGCTGCTCAATAACACCTATGCCTGAAAAAGAATTTCCTTGTTCTGTTAATTCGAAATCAGAGACAGCTTGTATATGTAGAAAAGGAGGATCATGAGGGTCTTCATCTAAATCATAAAAATCATAATGAGATTCCTCTTCACCCTTAAAAAAACCATGGCCCCACTCAGGATGCATATAGCCCAGCCCACACATAAAAATGTGATATTTAGGAGTAATTGTTAAAGAGATTTCAGATCCATCTTTTCTTTGGCTATTAATGGACAAATTTGAGATTCTCCGAGTACCTTTCGAATAAGTTAAGCTCTTCCTCACATTGACTAGAGTTTCTTCGCTTTTATCAGCATCTTGTATAACAGAATGGCAGCTTTTTGAATATCCTTCTTTGTCATCTACAAAATATACATGGGTAGAGAATTCCTTAAAATTAGCTGGGACCCATAGCCAATAAAATTGTGGTATTTGAACAGGTACCAACATCTGAGTATCTGGCTGCCCAACTGGCCTTATACCCCATGATCTATCTCTTGTTCCGTAGTATTCATTATCACTTAAATCGATAGTTATACTTTTAAATTCTACCTTTCCTGACCATTTCCCATGTTGAGTCATTCTTGTTGAGTCCATGGAAACTCTTGGTCCATTCTTAATAGTCATTCTTGGCTCCTCTACAGCAGAGAATCTAGATTCAAACTTTAAGTCAGCTTTTATTTGTTTTTCCTTATCATCAACCAAGATCTGTAATACCTTTAGAGGTTCTAATATTTTGACTTCTAAGGAGCCAACTTTTGTGTCTAATCTTTCTTGATTTAAAATTCTTGAATATCTGAAATTATGCTGTATTCCGTCAACAACCAGTACGAAACTTCCATCCATGATATTTAAATTAGGATACAAACAAAGAGCTGTTGCAAAGAAAACTTTTCCATCTGAACTATATCCATTAAAAAAGTATCTATCGTAGAAATTTCTTTCTGTCCCTACTTCCGAGACAGGAGTTGGTAGCTGATGAATAGGATAATCGTCTGCCTTAGTTAGCATATCAAGAAGTTACTTGTAAATCAGATACGGCATCAAGGAAATTTGATGAAACCCTTACTGGTTCAGAAACAGAATGCATACTTGGATATGCCTTAAGTAATTCTTCAAATAAAACTCTAATTTGCATTTTCCCTAGTTGATTTCCTAGACATAAATGTTGTCCTGCTCCGAAGGCTAAGTGTTTATTAGCATTTTTTCTATCGACTAAAAACTTCTGGCTCTCTTCAAAAATTTCTTCATCTCTATTGGCTGCTCCATACCACATTGCAACCTTTTGGCCTTCTTCAATTTTCTGACCTCGAATTTCGGTGTCTTGAGTAGCAGTTCTTCTGAAATAAATTACAGGACTTACCCATCTAAGCATTTCATCAGTAGCATTTGCTACTAAAGATGGATCTTTTAAAAGTTTTTCTCGCTCTTCTGGATTTTCTGTAAGCGCTAAGAGTCCGCCTGTAATTGTATTTCTAGTAGTTTCATTACCTGCTATAACCATTAGTAAAAAGAATCCATCTAAAAGTTCAGGAGGTAGACCCTCTCCTTCAACTTGTGTATTTGCCACCATACTCATTAAATCATCAGTGGGGTTATTTCTCCTTTCTTCGATCATCTCCCTGCCCATTTTGAACAACTCCATATAGTTCAACCATACTTGCATCGACTTTTCAGGATCACTATTGATAGAAGCGTCTGTTAGGTTATTAACTAAATCTCGAACTTTCATTCTTTGTGATTCTTCTATGCCCATCATTTCACAAAGAACCCAAAGAGGTAATTGCTCAGCAATTTCGGTAACAAAATTAAATTGACCTAACCCAGAGACGTTTTCTAATAATTCTTTAACTTTATTTCTTATACCATCTTCCATAGACCTCACAGCCTTTGGAGAAAATCCAGGAGAAACCATCTTTCTATAAACTTGATGTTCTGGAGGATCCATTCCAATCATGTTCCCTATAATTGCTGCTACTGCAGTAGGATCAACAACCTCTGGATCTCCCATTGTTAATAAATGACCTCCTTTAGCAGATGAAAAAGTTTGAGGGTCTTTAGATATCCTAATAATATCTTCATGTTTTGTTATTGCCCAAAACCCTGGTTCAAAATCTAATTGCTCTTCATGCCAATAAACTGGTGCTTCATTCCTTAACTTGGTGAAAATGTCATGAGGTTGACCACTTTCAAAGGCTTGATATTGATCAAGATTACATATCTGTCCTATGTTATAAATTGGCTTTGCCATCTACTACATCTCCTTAAGTATTGATTCAGCTGAACTAACTTCTAACTTAGGACCTGCTTCCACATTCAATATAGACACTACTCCGTCATCCACTATCATTGCATACCTTTGAGACCTTTTACCTAAACCAAATCCACTTCCATCCATTTCTAAACCTATGGCTGAAGTAAATTCGCAATTACCATCAGACAGCATAAGTAACTGATCATTGACCTCTCTTTCTTTTGCCCAAGCATCCATAACAAAAGGGTCATTTACTGAAATACAAGCTATCGTATCAGCTCCCTTAGCTTTGATTTCCGAAGCAGAAGTTACAAATCCAGGAAGGTGCTGAACACTGCAAGTGGGGGTAAAAGCTCCTGGAACAGCAAATAAAACTACTTTCTTCCCAGAAAATATTTCTTCCGTACTAATTGATTGAGGTCCTTCTTCCGTCATTGTTCTTAATGATAAAGATGGTATCTTGTCACCTATTGAAATAGTCATTTTTTTCTCCTTTTTCAGTTATCAAATTTGTTTATATAGTTTAGAGCCTTGATTTTTAAATTCCTCTGACTTCTCTTTCATTCCTTCTTCTATTTCATCCAAATTTAAAGTTTTAATTCTCTCTTCATTTTTAGCATAGTCTCTAACTTCTTGACTAATTTTCATTGAACAAAATTTAGGTCCACACATTGAACAAAAATGAGCAACTTTTGCAGAGTCCTTAGGCAAGGTTTCATCATGATATTCACGAGAAGTATCAGGGTCTAATCCCAAATTAAATTGATCTTCCCATCTGAATTCAAACCTTGCTTTAGACAATGCATTATCTCTTAGCTGTGCAGCTGGATGACCTTTCGCTAAATCACCAGCATGAGCAGCTATTTTATAAGCTATCAAGCCTTGCTTTACATCTTCTTTATTAGGCAAGCCAAGATGTTCCTTAGGGGTGACATAACAAAGCATAGCACACCCATACCATCCAATCATTGCAGCACCAATTGCTGAAGTTATATGATCATGAGCTGGTGCTATATCTGTTGTAAGAGGACCGAGAGTATAAAATGGAGCCTCATCACACACCTCAAGTTGTTTGTCCATATTCTCTTTAATCATCTGCATAGAAACGTGCCCAGGACCTTCAATCATTACTTGCACATCATGTTTCCAAGCTACCTTTGTTAATTCACCTAAAGTTTGTAGTTCAGAAAATTGAGCTTGGTCATTAGCATCCGCTATTGATCCTGGTCTTAACCCATCTCCTAAAGAAAAAGAAACATCATAGGACTTACAAATTTCACATATATCTTCAAAATGCGTATATAGAAAGTTCTCTTTATGATGAGCCAAACACCATTTGGCCATAATGGAACCACCTCTTGAGACTATTCCTGTTAATCTATCAGCAGTCATTGGAACATATCTCAACAGGACTCCTGCGTGAATCGTAAAATAATCCACTCCTTGCTCTGCTTGTTCTATTAGAGTATCTCTAAAAACTTCCCAAGTAAGATTTTCAGCTACGCCATTCACTTTTTCTAAGGCTTGATAAATGGGAACAGTCCCAATTGGTACTGGAGAATTTCTAATAATCCATTCTCTTGTTTGATGAATATGCTTGCCCGTTGACAGATCCATTACAGTATCTGCACCCCATCTAGTTGACCATGTCATTTTATGTACTTCTTCTTCAATAGATGAAGTGACTGCTGAATTTCCTATATTTGCATTTACCTTAATTTTAAAATTTCTACCTATAATCATTGGCTCTGATTCAGGATGATTAATATTTGATGGAATAATTGCTCTTCCTTTTGCAACCTCATTCATTACAAATTCTGGTGTTATTACTTCAGGTATTTTAGCCCCGAAAGCCTCTCCTTGATGATGCTCCGTTAGTAATCCTTTTTCTCTAGCCTCCTTTAATCCTTGATTCTCCCTTATGGCTATATATTCCATTTCAGGAGTAATTATTCCTTTTTTGGCGTAATGCATTTGAGTTACATTTTTTCCTTCTTTGGCCTTTCTTGGCTTTGGTATTTCTGGGAAGGTTATCTCTCTTAATCCATCTTCATTAGCTTGTTCATTTGCATAATAAGAAGTTCTTTCCTCAAGTCTATTAGTGTCTCTTCTTTCTTCTATCCATTCCTTTCTTATATGCCGTAAACCTTTATCTAAATGTATTTTTTGGTCCGAATCTGTATAAGGGCCTGAAGTGTCATAAACCCAAATAGAAGGATTGTGTTCTTCAGAGTCATTATTCCTGGTGGAAGTCTGTTCAATCTCTCTCATTGGTACTCTTATTGAAGAGATTGAGCCTTCAACATAGATTTTTTTTGAATTAGGAAATTGCTCTACTGCAGCATTTTCAGGACTTGTAGGTATATTATTTAATTTTTTATTCACTTGTCTAATTATTATATATTTTCCAAAAGGCTATGGGTAAATTGATAAAAGTTTATTATTAATTACAATAGGTGTTATACTTTAGTAATACACCTTGAAAAGGTTACTAGGAGCAAGAAAGAATTGCAATTATAAAATGACCTAAGGTAATAAAAAAATTTTAGAGCTAATTATGAAGACACTAAATATGAAAATACTAAATAAAGGCTTGATGCTTATTTATTTTGTCTTAGTTTCACCTTTATCATTTGGAGAAGATTTAAAAGATATATATGAATTAGCTCTTAAAAATGACCCTAATTTAAAGGTTGCTCAAGCTAGCTATAAAATAGGAAAAGAATATAAAGCCCAAGGAATAGCAGGACTATTACCTAGCCTCTCAGTTTCAGCTCAAACTTCTTGGCAAGAATTTAGATTAGAGGACACTCTACTAGATCAATACAATTCAAATTACTATTCTGGTTCTCTGTCCCAACCATTATTTAGGTTAGATAGATGGTTCCAATTTCAGAGAGGAAAGTCTTTAAGTAAAGCTGCAGAAGCTGAATTTGCCTATCAACAGCAAGAAACAATGATTAGAGTAGCGACTAGTTACTTTAATGTCTTAAATGCCATGGACGCATTAAGTGCTGCAAAAGCTGAAGAAGAAGCAATTGGCAGACAAAGAGATCAATCCAAAAAAAGGTATGAAGTAGGTTTAGCTTCTATCACTGAAGTACAAGAGACCCAAGCGGCTTATGATACAAGTGTAGTCTCTAGGATAGTTAGAGAGTCACAACTAGATACAGCAAAGGAAGCACTTTCTGCAATTATAGGAGGTCCAGTTCCCTTACTCTCACCCCTAAGGGAAGATTATCCAACTCCGCCCCCTACTCCTATGGATAGAGAGACATGGGTGAAAATTGGACTAAAAAATAACCTTCAATTAAAAGCAGCAAGATTAAATGAAGAGGCTTCAAAGCACACCGCAAGATCAGCTAAATCTGATCACTTACCTAAAGTTGATATAGTTGGAAATGTAACAAGAAGTACTAGTGGTCAAGGAAAGTTTGGGGGTTTTATAACTAACCCACAAATGGATTTGGAATCAGACAATAGACAATACTCAATTAGGTTTTCAATGCCTATCTCTCAAGGAGGATACATCAATTCAGCGAGAAGACAGGCTAATGCACAATATGAAAGAGATAAACAGAGAACGGTTGTAACTGAAAGATCTGTCACTAGTGAAATAAGATCAAATCACTTCAATGTTCAAACTCAATCTGCAAATGTAAAGGCAAGAAAACAATCGTTAATTTCATCTAAATCTTCTTTAGAAGCTACTAAAATTGGCTTTGATGTTGGAAGCAGGAATGTAGTTGATCTTCTTCAATCAGAAAGAAGTCTATATGCAGCGCAAAGAGATTATCTAAATTCTAGATATGATTATATTGTTTCAAGACTCAGATTAAAGTCATCAGTTGGTTCTCTTACTCCTCAAGATCTGTATCAAATAAGCGATTTGATGGAATAAATTAGTGCCTGAACTGCCAGAGGTAGAAACAACTCTAAGAGGTATAGAGCCTCATATAATAAATAAAGAAATAGATACAATAAATGTCAGGCAATCCCAATTAAGATGGAAAGTGCCCGCATTGGAATTAAAAAGAAATCTAGTAGAAAATAAATTTCTTTCTATAAAAAGAAGAGCTAAATATTTACTTCTTAATCTTGCTGAAGGATCAATCATTATCCATTTAGGAATGTCTGGCAGTCTAAGATTGGTAGAAGATAAGACAAAATTTAAAAAACATGATCATATAGACATACTATTTAAAGATGGTCTTATTCTTCGTTATACTGACCCAAGAAAATTTGGTTCATTTCTATGGACTCAAAACCCAGAAGAACATACATTAATTAAAAATCTAGGACCCGAACCGCTGGGAAATAAATTCAATGCCAATTATCTTTTTGAAATCTCGAGAAATAGAACTGTTTCAATTAAGAACTTGATTATGAACTCTAGAATAGTGGCTGGAATAGGAAATATTTATGCTTCTGAAGTATTGTTTGAATCTGGGATAAGGCCCAATAGAGAATCTAGAAAAGTAAGATTAGATGAGTTCGAGAGTCTTGTTCTAAATATAAGAAGCCTCTTAAATAAGGCTATTAAAAAGGGAGGGACAACTTTAAGAGATTTCGTAGGAGGAGATAATAAACCTGGGTATTTTAAACAGCAATTAAAAGTATATGGAAGAGCAGGCGAACCTTGTGTTAAATGCAAAAAACCTCTAGTAAACCTGAAGATAGGTCAAAGAAGCAGTGTTTTTTGTAAAGAATGTCAAAATTAAACTACTTAAATTTTTCTTTAAGGGCAGCTTCAACTATTGGATCAACAAACTCTGAGACCTCGCCTCCCATAGATGCTATTTCTCGTACAAGAGAAGAGGATAGAAAAGAATATTTTGCTTTAGGAGTCAAAAAGATGCTATCTAAGTCAGGAGACATAGCTCTATTCATGCTTGCCATTTGAAATTCATATTCAAAATCCGAGACAGCTCTTAAACCTCTAACTAATACATTAGATTCTTCATCTTTTGCTAAATCTACAATAAGTCCAGAGAAACCTATGGCTTTAATCCTTTTGTCATTATCAAAAATTTTCTCTATTTGATCTATTCTTTCTTCAAGAGAAAAAAGAGGAATTTTTTTTTCGCTAACCGCGATTGCTATAGTCACCTCATCAAAAATATGAAGAGCCCTTTCAACTATATCTATATGGCCTAATGTTAGGGGATCAAAGGTTCCTGGATAAATAGCTTTTGACATATTTTTCTCCGTAGATGAGCACATTTTCCCACATTTTCTTGAAAAAACAGAGAAAGAATAAAAATCATCGCTATTTTTCTTAGCTTTAAAAATAAAATAACCTAAAATTACACCTAATTAGGAAATAAAATTTAATTACATGGAAATAAAAATTGGAGATTTAGCTCTACTAACTTTTATTGATGACTTTTCAGAAGACAATCAATTAAAAGCTATTCTAAGCTTAGATTCAGGGAATAACCCATCAACAAAAGATGTGCTATTAGGTATAGAAAATAAATCCTGGATACAAGTTGGAGGAAACGAAAGAATATTTGGAAATCCAACTTTAAGTAATTCCTCCTCCACAAATTCAGAGCCACATGCTTGGGTCCTAAAATTTGGACTCTCATCTCTTATGTCAAAGGAACTGGTTAATGGGGAGACTTTGTTTGCAGGCATAGAGCACCAAAATTACAACGTAAGGACGCAAGAAATTCCTTTATCAATTTCTATATCAGTAGCTCAAATTATAGATAAATAGATAGCTCTAAATTTAATAAACTAATCTAGCTAGAAGTAAAAAAAGAACTTAGAATAGATTTAGGTTTACTTAAACGAGGGAAATTATTTATGAGTGATAATGACAACAAATGTCCGGTTATGCATGGTTCTTTAACCAGCAATAGTAATTCTGGAACTTCCAATAGGGATTGGTGGCCAGATCAGCTAGATCTGAATATCCTGCATCAACATGATAAAAAATCTGATCCAATGGATGAGGGCTTTGACTATGCAGAAGAATTTAAAAAACTTGACTATGATTCACTAAAAAAAGATCTAAATGATCTTATGACTGATTCACAAGATTGGTGGCCTGCCGATTACGGTCATTACGGTCCTTTCTTTATAAGAATGACTTGGCATGCTGCTGGTACCTATAGAATTGGAGATGGTCGAGGTGGAGGAGGAACTGGCGCACAACGCTTTGCTCCGCTAAATAGTTGGCCCGATAACGGAAATTTGGATAAAGCAAGAAGGCTTCTTTGGCCAATAAAACAAAAATATGGGAAACAAATTAGTTGGGCTGATCTTTTAATTCTAGCTGGTAACGTCGCAATTGAATCAATGGGCGGAAAAACCTTTGGGTTTGGAGGAGGACGTCCCGATATTTGGGCTCCAGAAGAAGATATTCATTGGGGTGCAGAAACAGAGTGGCTTACTAATGAACGTTATAGTGGAGAAAGAGACTTAGCCAACCCTTTAGGTGCCGTCCAGATGGGTTTAATTTATGTAAACCCGCAAGGTCCTGATGGTAATCCAGATCCTAAAGCAAGCGCCATTGATATAAAGGAAACATTTGGCCGAATGGCAATGAATGATGAAGAAACAGTTGCATTAGTTGCTGGAGGTCATACTTTTGGTAAAGGACATGGTGCAGGGCCAGATGATAATGTAGGAGCTGAACCTGAAGGAGCCTCAATGGAGGAAATGGGTTTTGGTTGGACCAGTTCTTATGGATCAGGTAAAGGAAGCGATACCATTACAAGTGGCCATGAAGGAGCTTGGACTGCCAATCCTACGCAATGGGATAATGGCTATTTTGACCTCTTATTCAAATATGAATGGGAACAAGTTACAACTCCAGCAGGTGCTATTGTTTGGCATGCGATAGATCCTGCAGAAGAAGATCTTGCTCCAGATGCTGAAGATCCTAGTAAAAAAGTTCCTACTATGATGACGACTGCCGACATGGCTCTACGAGAGGATCCAGATTACAACAAAATATCCAAAAGGTTTCATGAAAATCCAGATGAGTTTGCCGATGCTTTTGCTCGAGCTTGGTTTAAACTTCTTCATAGAGATATGGGACCTAAATCAAGATATTTAGGACCTGAGGTACCTCAAGAAGAATTAATCTGGCAAGATCCAGTTCCGGCAGGTAACTCTGACTATGATATTAGTGCTGTTAAAGCAAAAATCTCTGAATCGGATTTAACTATCCAAGAAATGGTGGAAACAGCTTGGGCAAGTGCTTCTACTTTCAGAGGCTCTGATATAAGAGGCGGCGCAAATGGTGCCCGTATCAGACTCTCTCCTCAAAAAGATTGGGAGGTAAATAAACCAGAACAGCTATCTAAGGTGCTTGGAGTACTTGAGAATATAGCGTCTGAAACTGGAGCTTCGATAGCCGATACTATAATACTGGCAGGTAATGTTGGCCTTGAGAAAGCTACAGGAGCAGAAGTTCCATTTACTCCTGGAAGAGGAGATGCTTCACAAGATCAAACAGATGTTGAGTCTTTTGCTGTATTAGAGCCTATTTCAGATGCGTTTAGGAATTTTCATAAATCTGACTGCCCGGTGAATTCTGAACAAATGATGCTAGATAAAGCACAATTATTGGGCTTAACAGCTCCAGAATTAACTGTGCTGGTTGGCGGAATGAGATCATTAGGCATTAGTTCAAGCGGAGATGGTGTATTTACATCAAACTCTGATGAATTAGGTAATGATTTCTTTATGAACCTACTTGATATGAACACTGAATGGAAACCTTCTGGAGATAATTCCTATGAAGGATCCAATCGTTCAACAGGAGACAAAGTAAATACTGCATCTAGGGCTGATCTTGTTTTTGGATCAAATTCTCAACTAAGAGCAATTGCTGAGGTCTATGCAAGCGATGACTCTAAAGAAAAATTTGTATCTGATTTTATTTCAGCTTGGAATAAAGTGATGAATGCAGATCTCTTTTAAATAAGAGGATTATAAAAAAGCCACCCTCTTGGGTGGTTTTTTTATTCTTCATACAAAATCTGCTTCCCGTATTTAGCTTCCAAAGATAGCCTATCCTTCTTCTTAAGCTTCTCAACTATCAACACATAAGAACTGTAAATCATGGCCTCTATTTCTTTCTCAGGAATGGATCCATCGAGGATAACAGTATTCCAATGTTTTTTATTCATATGGTAGCCAGGAAGAACAGATTTAAAGAGGTCTCTTAATATTAAAGCTTCATCCGGATCGCATTTTAAATTTATCTGCAGATTTCCTTCTCTTTCTACAAGAAGACCGAACCATTTATTTTTTACCTTAAAAATAGTTATTTCTTCGCCAAAGGGAAAATCTTCATAGGACTCAGGACAAGATAAAAAGTAGTTTCTTACTTTTTCTTTCTTCACTTTTTGGACTTCGGCTTTAGTTCTTTTATTCTTTTTGGATTTATATCTATCATGTAGTCAAACGAGCTTTCTATCCTGCCATAAGCATTCCATACCTTAAATCCTAGCCTTGATTTAAGTTTTTCTGACATGCCTTCCCAGAGATCTCTGTCTAACCCCATTGTTTGATTTTCTTGCTGCCTGAATTGAGGTGAACAAAATGTTGTGAGAACACCTAATCTATCTGTATTTCCTGTGTTAGCTCCCGTGCCATGCCAAAGCCTTCCATCAAATACCATAAGAGTGCCTTCTTTTGCTTCAGCATTAATAATTGGATAGGTACTTTGATCCTGTTGATTTGGGTGAGCTCCAGTTAAATGCGAGCCTGCAACAACTTCAGTGGCTCCATTAGAAGAAGTAAAGTCTGAGAGCATCCACATGCAATTAGCAACCACAGGAGGGGAAATGCCAAGAGCTGTGTCTGGCTCTACAAAGGACTCTGAAGCATTTCTAGAAATTTCAGAAGGCCTTATATACTCTTCACCAGCTCTGACTGGTTGAGGCATCCACCATTGATCCGTATGCAAACCCATTCTCACGCCACCTGGTTTTGCAATATTTGCTGAGTGAGTAGATAGAATGAAGTCTTTACCTAATAGGTGTCCTACTAAATCATCTACAATTGGATGAGTAACCATGTCTCTAAAACACTGACCTTTGTTAGCAAGCATCCATAGTCTTTGATTAACTCCTCCATTTGATTCACTGAAGGATTCTTTATCTATTCTCCCTTCTTTAATTTTAATTTCTTGGTCAGGTCCTCCATCCCTAAAAGAGAATCCTAATTCTTCTTCTGCTTCTGCCTGCTCTAAAAGCCTTTCTCTAGCTTCTTTTAGTGCATTCCCTAGAAGGACATTTGGTACAAAACAAAATCCAAACTTATCAAGATCAAGCTTGGCTTGTTCTAAGTCTTCTGTTGGCTTTGGGCTAGCGTTTAAAATCATAGTCTTGATAATATCATATTAAAAAGCCTTACTATCTCAGTCTAGATAACAAAGTCCATACATACCTTAAAGATAGGAAATTAGTTAAAGCTCCTATTACATAAGTAAATGCAGCGGCCCTTAACACAGACCTGCAACCGTTGTGATATTCAACAGGAACCTTCTCTTCCAGTATGGGCAGTGCTCTATTAAAGCTAGCATCTATCTCTACATCTAGAGTTATTAGATGCACAAGAGCTGAAATTAATACTGACAACAAAACTATAAATAGACATATTTTTATTAATCCGAAAGAACCGGTAGCCAAAATGATGGGGATTCCGGAGTAAAGTATTCCCCCTCCTATACTTGTTATCCATGCAGTGTTTTTAACTAGTTTAGTTCGCTGTTCTAAAGGGGCGTATTTTTCTTTATGCTGAATAGCATGTCCTATTTCATGACAAATGATAGATATTGCAGTTATGCTTTTTTTATTTAACCTATCCTCTAAAACTCTGACTTCTTCGTTCTCTAAATCATAATGATCTCCAAGATCAGTTTCAGCAATACTTACATTGTCTAAATGATTTTCTTTAAGAAGAAGCTCTCCAAACTCTAAGCCAGTAAATGGCATATTTTCTAAGATTTCATCGTTCCTTTTCATTGAAGAATTAAGCCAAACCCTTGGCAAAACAAAGATAGCGAGAAAAAAAAGTAGATAAACCATTATTCAAGTATTTATATTTTGAGACCTTAATTTACAAGTTATATATAGTATCAATATGAGGAACATAATATTAACACTTACTGTTTTTTTTCTAATTTCATGTGCAACAGTTAACGAAGATAGAAATACTGTCACTAGTGAAAATAATCTCATTCCAGTTATGGTTTACGATAAAGAAACAATTATTTGTAAAAAAGTTGAAATAACAGGTTCAAGATTTAAAAAGAAAGTTTGCGCTACAAAAAGAGAATGGGAACAAATGGAGCGGGAAAGTAAGGACTATTTAAAATCTGTGATAGATAGATCAGGCAGTATGCCTGGAAGCTCAGGTAATTCCTCAAAAGGAGGCTAATCATCTCTTTTATAAATTCTTAATGTAGAATGAATTTTATATTTAGGAAGATTGAATGGGTGTTTTAGAAGTAATTACCTCTTTAATTTTTCTTTTGGCTATCTGGGGAGTTAATAGGTTAAGAAAAATCGTAAAGATTTTAAAAAAAATAGAAAAAATGCTATCTGACTATCTGCCTTCTCAGAGAGATTATTAAAAGTACAAAATTAACAGAGGAGAAGAAAGGAATCTAAAATGATTTAAGCAAAAAAGCTTAGAGAGGTGTATTGTGAAAAATTTCTTTATTCAATTTTTTCTTTGGTTAGCATGCATCGTCTCTATATTTGTTCTAGGCATTATTTGTGCTTTTATTTATGACACTATAAATGCAGAGTTGATAAAAAATCCTAGCTTTCAGAGTGGCTGGAGTTACGTGAGTGTATTTATGACTAGCCCAATTATTCTTACCATCTCATTGATTTATAGCTTAATTAGAAGTTATGGAAAAAAGGAAAGAACTCCTATCCTTCAACTATTCTTTAGAAGTTCTCATTTTTTACTGCTTTGGTTCTGGGGGTTAATGGTATTTTTTAGTTTGATCTAGAATCTTTCTAATTTGACATGCTAGGCCTTTTAGATACTTCTGTATGCCACCTCTTAAGATTTAAAAGGTTACTGTCTGGCTCTAAGTCTACCAACTCAGTAGCAAAATCTATTGCGGATAGCAAAGTGATATCAGCAATCGTAAACCTGTTTCCTGCTACAAAATCTACTTGTTTAAATTCTTTATCCAACCTTTTATAAAACGCCCTTACATTTTTATCACTTGCAACCTTCGCATCAGGAACTTGATTAAAGAGTCCCATGCTGCCAACTATTGGTCCATTAACCCATGAGATGCCTATTTGAGTCCAAAGTTCTAGTTCTATATGTCTATTTCTACTTTCTACGAAAGATTGTTCAAAAGCATCCTTACCAAATAAATTGGGTTCGGGTTCTATAAACTCTAAATAGCGACAAATAGCTACCGACTCAGATATACACCTTCCATCCTCAAGTTCGAGAACAGGTATTTTCCCACTAGGGTTTTTCTTTAGAAATTCTGGTGACTTATGCTCTCTCTTAGACATATCACAATGAACTAGTTCTAAATCTATACCTTTCTCAGCAGCAAATATTTTTACTCTTCTTGGATTAGGGGCTCCAGGATAATCATATAATTTCATGCTCATTACTTTTAACTTTTAAAATATTAAATATATAGATTAATCTGATAGAGTTATATGAATTTATTGAATTTTTAACGAGACAAATAATGAAAAAAATATTACTAACTATCTTCTTTTGCATAAATCTAAGTACTTTGAATGCAGATGAATGTGAGACTTCTAAATGGGGACCACAAGATGAAATAGGCAGTGCCAATTTAATAACACCTGACTCTGTCTTAAAAGCTTCTAAGCTGATTAAATATGGGAGGACTTATAGTCTTGGAATAACTATAGATAGTGAGACTCCTGCATACCCACCAAGATCACTTTCTCTTCAGGTTGTTCAACCAACACAACAGTTTGGAGTATTGGGATTACCTAACTCAACTTATAACGATGATGTCTTTCAGGGTTGGTTTGGAATAGGTTCACAGATAGATGGCCTTGGACACATAGGAACTACTGATGCCATTTTCTATAACTGTTATGACGGAAAAGAGTTTGCTCAAATTACTGGTTTAACTAAGCTAGGTATAGAAAAAATACCCCCGATAGTAGCTAGAGGAGTAGTGATAGATATAGCTGGTCATTTAGGGATGACTCATTTAGAAAAAGGAGAAACTTTTGATCTAAAAGTCTTGAAAGAAGCTGCAAAATCTCAAAAAATTGAAATTCAAAAAGGTGATGTTGTCTTACTGCATACAGGATGGACAGATGCAAAATTTAAATCTGAACCAGTTGAATGGGGTTCAGGTGCACCGGGTATACACCCTAATATTGCAAGATACCTAGCGAGCATGGAAGTTGTAGCGGTAGGAGCTGATACTTGGTCACTAGACGTTGTTCCGCCAATAATTGCAAACGAACCATATCCAAGTCATGGAATTTTATTACAAGAAAATGGGATCTATATTCTAGAAACCATGAATACTGGGCCATTAGTTAAAGATGGAGTAACAGAATTTCTTTTTGTTCTAGGACAAGCCAAAATTAAAGGGGCTGTTCAAATGATAATTAATCCAATTGCTATAAGGTAAGATAGAATAAAAAAATAATAAGGAGAGAAAATGCAAAAAATTAATAGCTTATTAGAAACTTTAGCCACACCTTTCAAGCCCATAGCTCATTGGATTTTGAGGCTAGGTTTGGGAATATCATTTTTTCTACATGGATATGGGAAAATTCCTATTTCTGAAGGTTTTGTAAATTGGCTGTCATCTAAAGGTTTATCAGGTGCTTCTGTTATTGCTCCCTTGGTGGCTTGGGGAGAGATCCTAGCAGGACTAGGAATTATTCTCGGAGGAATTCTAGCCTCTAGAATGGAGGTTCTTGGTAGTGTTATTACTAGAACTTCTGGTGGAGCTATAGTAGTTATCATGATTGGTGCCCTTCTAATAGCACACTCTGACTGGTCAATATTTATTGGAGAAAGAGGGTCTATTTTATTTGCAAGTGAACAACTATTCTTATTGCTCCTGGGTGCTTACTTTGCAATTATAGGAAACGAAACATCCTAGAAGCTCAATTTTAACTTAAGCATTCTGTTCTAGAGATCAGGTGCTTTTATTATCTTATTTGAAAGACCTATCAGTAGATCGAAATAAGAATAATTATCAGTGCGATTTCCATTGAGAATAATTCAAAATTTACCTGTTAATATGCGCTAAAAAATTAGAGGTAAATATGGAGCACAACAATATTGATACTAAAGAAGTTATAAGCCTTCTTAATGAAATAATGGAATATGAGTTAGCGGGAGTAGTCAGATACACTCATTACTCTCTTATGGTTACAGGTCCACATAGGTTGCCAATAGTAGATTTTCTCAAAGAACAGGCCAGTGAATCTTTAGTGCATGCTCAGCAAGCTGGAGAAGTATTAACTGGGTTAGATGGTCACCCTAGTCAAAAAATTGCCGTAATTGAAGAAACTCATAATCATTCGATTAGAGATATATTGGAAGAAAGTCTCGAGCATGAACTGCAAGCTCTAAATCTTTATAGGCAGTTACTTAAAAAAGTAGAAGGCTCATCGGTCTACCTAGAAGAATATACTAGAGGCTTGATAGGACAAGAAGAGCAGCATCAACTAGAACTAAAAAAAATGCTCAAGGATTTCAGCTAAATCACGTTCCTCACTTCTATAAAGATTGTTACTATATAGTTCAATCAATTTAGGGAGAAAATAATGTCAAAAGCAGAAAGCGTTGGTATGTCTAGCGAAAAGCTAGAGCAAATAGGTAAAACAATGCGAAGGTTAATAGAAGAGAAAAAGATTCCTGGGACGGTAACGCTGGTTGCAAGAAGAGGTGAAGTTGTTCATTTTGAAGCAAATGGATTAAGAGATGTAGAAAGAAACTTACCTATGGAAAAGGATTCAATTTTTAGAATTTATTCTCAATCAAAACCTATTACAGGTGCTGCTTTAATGATGTTATTTGAAGAAGGTAAATTTCTAATGACTGACTCAATTTCAAAATATTTGCCTGAATTTTCTGAGATGGAGGTCTATGTTGGAGAGGAAAATGGCAAATTGAAAACTGAAAAGGCTAACTCTCAGATAACCATTCAACAACTCGCGTCTCATACTTCAGGTTTAACTTATTCATTTATGTTAGATCCAGTGGGAGCAATGTATATAAAAGAAGAAACGGAGAGAGGACTGGGTAATACTCCATCTGAAGATAGCCCCTTTTTCGGGTCAAAACCTACAAAAGATCCGTTTAATGGTCTAAAGGAATGGAGCGAATCTTTAGCAAAACTTCCTTTAGTTGCTCACCCAGGTACTCTATGGAATTACAGCGTGGGGATGGATGTTCTAGGAAGACTAATAGAAGTAGTTTCAGGAAAGTCGTTTGGGGAATTCTTAAAGGAAAGAATATTTGACCCTCTAGGTATGGAAGATACAGGATTCCATGTTCCAAAAGATAAGATGGATAGATTTGCTGCAAACTATGCTCCCCTTCCAGATGGAATGATGCTTATGGATGATCCAGAAAAAAGCGGATATCAAACACCTCCTCAACTTGAGTCTGGTGGTGGAGGCCTAGTGAGTACTGTTGGTGATTACTTAAAATTTGCTCAGATGCTTCTCAATAAGGGAGAGCTTGATGGAAAACGTTATTTAGGGAAAAAGACTGTTGAATTTATGGCTTCTAATCATCTTGGTCCAGAGTTTCCAGATGATGTCCTC
>MDSV01146196.1_pt1 | contig 20201 bp, 15 predicted proteins | sample 810851 | NCBI WGS metagenome assembly MDSV01 (sample SAMN05326640, study PRJNA326480) | marine metagenome | isolation source: seawater | place: Atlantic Ocean: North East | collected 2012 | reverse complement strand
TTGATATATTATCTTCTCTACCTGCCCTCCCAGCTAATTGATGATACAACTGAACATTTTTCTCGGCAGATCTAAGATCGTACCCATGTGAAGAAAAATCACCATCAACAACAACAATACAATTTAATTTTGGAAAATGAAAACCTTTTGACAATAATTGAGTGCCTACCAAAATATCAATTTTGTTTTTTTCTACTTTTTTTAAAAGTATATTTGTTGTTTTATTTTTTTTTAATGTATCACTAGAAAATATTTCTACTTTTTTATTTGGATATATTTTTTTTAATTCATTAAAAATTCTTTCCACTCCAGGTCCACAAAATAATAAATCACATTTTTTTTCAGTTTTACATACTCTTAACAATGAAGATTTGTGACCGCAATGATGACAAAGTAGCTTATTTAATTTCTTATGAAAATTTAAGTTTACTGAACAGTTGGGACACTGAAATTTATATCCACATTTTTTACAAATAACAAAAGGTGCGTAACCTCTACGATTTAAAAAAAATAATACCTGATCACCTTTATCCAAATATTCATTAACTTTATTTAAAGTTTTATTTGCTATCCAAGAATCTTTGTTTAGGGTTTCTAAATTCAAATTTATAATTTCAATTTTTGGTAATGATACTTCTTTGTATCTTTTTTTTAATTTTGTCACATAATATTTTTTATTTATAATATTGTTATAAGTTTCTATAGAAGGTATTGAAGTCACTAAACTTATGGGTATATTTTCTAATGAAGCTCTTGTAATTGCCATATCTCTTGCGTTGTAAGCAACTCCTTCGTCTTGTTTGTAAGAAACATCATGTTCTTCATCAACAATAATTATTCCTAAATTATTAAATGGTAAAAAAAGAGATGATCTTGCTCCAATTACTATTTTAATTTTTCCTTCTGTTATTCCTTTCCAAATAATAGATTTGTTTTTAATCGTGGTTCCCGAATGCCATATTGCTGGCTCTGCCCCAAAAAAATCTTTAAATCTTTCTTTAAATTGATTTGTTAAAGCAATTTCCGGAAGTAATATTAATGCTTGAAATCCCTTATTGATAATATCTTTGATTCTTTCAAAATAAACTAAAGTTTTTCCCGATCCCGCAATACCTTCTAACACAGTTACATTATATTTATTCCCAATACTTTTCATAAAATTCAACGAAATTTTTTGATCAGAGTTTAGTATAAATTTTTTTTCAATCTTCTTCATATTAAACTTAGAAAATTCTTTTTTATAATCTTTTTCAACTACATCTTGCTTCAATAAACACATCTTAAGGGACATGCCTAACGGAACTAAATTGTATTTTGAAAACCAGGATATAAACTCAATCATTGAAGAGCTTAAATTTTTAACTTTTATTTTTTTAGAAATTTTTTTAATTTTAAATTTTTTATCAGTTTTTTGTTCGTGTGGCCAAACTACCCCAGTAATTTCATTTTTACCAAATGGAGCTTTTACAAAATCGCCAGCATTTAATGAATCGGAAATTTCACTTTTATAAGTAAAAGGGTAATCAAAAATCTTCGGGAAAAGTACTGGTATCTTCATGTATGTAAAGTTTTTTTTCGAAGTTTTTTTGGAATATTTCTATTAAAAATTTTTTCTAATTCTAAAAAAATCTCTGAATTCATCCTTGTTTCTAATAATTTCCAAGCATAAGGTATTAATTTTAAATACTCACTTTTTTTGTCCCTTTTAAAAAGTCGTGAAAAAATACCTATTATTTTGAGGCTTCTTTGAACTGAGAGTATATTAAAGTCTTCTAAAAACTTTTCAGTATTAAATTTACAAATTTTTGAGGTATTTTTTATATAATAACTATAAATTTCATTTTTTAATTTTATAGACGTTTTTATTCTTACATCATCTATTAAAGAAACTAAATCATAACAGGGGTTTCCGATAAGAGCGTCTTGACTATCTATTACCCCTATTTTTTTACCGACTTTCATTAAATTTTGAACATGATAATCTCTGTGAACAAAATAAGAATTAGTAAAATTTAAATTATTATAAATTTTATACAAAACTTTTTTCGTTTTTTTTTTAAAATTTGAAATTTGTTTTTTACTTAAAATCAAAGGTAAATACCAATCAAAAAACAAATTAGATTCTTCAAATAAATATTTTTTAGAATATTTATTTATTACATGAATTCTGTTTCCAATTCCTTTTATTTTCAATTTTGGTTTTATTTTTTGGATTTTTATAAGTAAATCTATTAGCTTTTTATATACTTTTAATTTATTTTTTTCTTTTATAAGGATTTTATAAAAAGACAAATTACCAAAATCTTCAATCACAATAATACCTTCTTGGTAATTATGCTCATAAAGTTTTGGTGCTAATATTTTTTTATTTCTTAAAAATTTATTAACTGCTGAATACGCAATTAAATTTTTATATTTTTCTTTTTTTGAAGAAACAATAATTTTACTACTTGTATTCGATGTAATTCTATAAAAGCTTCTATGTGAAGCGTCTCCTTTTATCGATTGTATTTTAAATTTCATTAAATTTATAATCTTTCCATTTTCCAAAACCTAAAATTTTCACTTCTCTTGTATTTGTTAATTTTGAATATTTAAACTTAATATCCACTCTATCCAGTGGTTTTGTTTCAATTAACTCAGGCCATTCAATAATTTTAATACTATCATTTGAGGTTTCAAAAATACCTAATTGTGAAATATCTTTATAATTTTTTAATCTAAATAGATCGTAATGTAATATTTTTTTATTAGTAATTTCATAATCATAAACTATATTGAATGTGGGACTAAGAACATCACTTTTTTTAATTCCATTTTTACTTTCTAAATAATTAATAAAAAATCTTACAAAAGTTGTTTTTCCAACCCCTATTTCTCCGTAAAGAAAAATTACATCTCCCGCTTTTATTATTTTCGATATATTTTCTGATAAATTTTGCGTATCTTCTAATGATTTTAATTGCATCTACTACTAACTAGTAGCGGTAGCTATCAGATTTAAAGGGGCCTTTAGCATCAACGCTTATATAATCTGCTTGATCCTTTGAAAGTTTTGTTAATTTGGCTCCAACTTTATTTAAATGAAGCATCGCAACTTTTTCATCCAAATGTTTAGGTAAAACGTACACTTTTTTTTCGTACTTTTCAGAATTATTCCAAAGTTCTATTTGTGCTATTACCTGGTTGGTAAAGGAGGCACTCATTACAAAACTTGGGTGACCTGTAGCACATCCTAAGTTGACTAATCTTCCTTCAGCTAACAATAATATTCTTTTTTTATCTGGAAACTCTATTTCATGAACTTGCGGTTTAACTTCGGTCCATTTATAATTTTTTAAAGCTTCTACCTGAATTTCGTTGTCGAAATGACCAATATTACATAGTATAGAACGATCTTTCATTTTTCTCATATGATCAGCCGTGACAATGTCTTTGTTTCCCGTTGCTGTCACAACTATATCAGCTTCACTTATTGCTTCGTCCATTAAAACAACCTTATAGCCTTCCATAGCGGCTTGTAGAGCACATATTGGATCTGCTTCTGTGACTAATACCCGAGCTCCGCTTTGTCTTAATGAGGCGGCGCTTCCTTTTCCAACATCACCAAATCCAGCTACTATTGCAACCTTACCCGACATCATTACATCTGTAGCTCTTTTTATTCCATCAACCAAACTTTCTCTACATCCATATAAATTATCAAATTTTGATTTAGTTACAGAGTCGTTAACATTTATTGCGGGGACCAAAAGTTCTTTTTTAGCCTCCATTTTCTGTAAGGCCTTAATTCCTGTTGTAGTTTCTTCTGACAGTCCTTTTACCGATTTAAGTAAATCTTTATAATCTTTATGCATTAAAGCTGTAAGATCGCCACCATCGTCTAACAGCATGTTAGGTTTCCAATCTTTTTTAGCTTCAATAGTTTGTTTTATACACCACCAATATTCTTCTTCGGTTTCCCCCTTCCAAGCATAAACAGGAATACCTGCTTTAGCTATTGCTGCAGCAGCATGATCTTGTGTTGAAAAGATATTGCAAGAAGACCACCTAACGTCAGCTCCTAGCTCGACAAGTGTTTCAATCAAAACTGCTGTTTGTATTGTCATGTGTAAGCATCCTAAAATTCTTGCTCCTTTAAGTGGTTTCTTACCCTTGTATTCTTTTCGCAAAGCCATAAGACCTGGCATTTCACTTTCAGCTATAGAAATTTCTTTTCTGCCGAAATCTGCTTGTTTAATATCTTTTACTTTAAAGTCTTCTGACATTTTCAATCTATTTAACAATTTCATATAAAATTAGCAACTTATTGCTAATTATAAATTGGCAAGAGTACTTCGATTCTGGCTCCTTTTTTATTTCCAGGCTGATTAGAAGCAACAATTGAGCCCCCATGTAGCTCCACAATATTTTTCACAATATTTAACCCTAAACCAGAATGTTCTCCAAATTTTTCTGGTCTATTGCTATAAAATCTATTAAAAACTTTATCAATATTTTTCTCATTAAAACCTGGACCTTCATCTTCGATAATGAATTGAGCATTTTGCTTTTTGATACTGCAAGTGACTAATATTTTACCATCTGGAGGGCTAAACGAAACAGCATTATCTAAAAGGTTTGCAATTATTTGTTCAAGTTTACCTTCTGCCCCAAAAACATTTATTTTCGACCCATTTAAGTTTTTATCATTTATATCAATTTTAATATTTTTATTTGCATTTAATAAATTATTATTAAAATCTTCAACAACAAAATTTATAACATTTGATAAATTAATTTTTACCATTTTTGCTCTTGATAAAGATGCTTCATCTTTCAACATTTGAGTATAGTCTGTTATTAATCTTTCTATTCTTTCAACATCATGACTTATAACCTTTATTAATTTTTTTCTTTTTTCACTTTCGGGGGTATTATCCAATACTTCTGCAGCACCCTTTAAAGAAGTTAAAGGATTTCTTATTTCGTGCGCCAAATCTGAAGAAAATCTCTCAGCAACATCTATTCTTTTATAAAGATCTGCCGTCATTTCATTTAAAGATCTTGAAAGTTGACCAACTTCATCTTTTCTTGATAAATATTTTTCATGTTTGTCTATTTGGATATCCTTTTCTTTGATTGCTTTTGTATAAAGCACTAAAGACCTTATAGGTTTTAAAATATATTTATTTAAAAATACTGAAAAAATTATAATTACAATCGCAACTGAAAAAACTGTTCTTAATATAAAATTCTTTCTTTCTTCAACTGCTAATAAAATATCATTAGCAATTTCTGAAACCGCAATATACCCTTCATGATTTTCGTCTATATAAACAGCATTTATGCTGATAACATAAAAATCATTATTAATTGTTTTACTAATTACTAATTTATCGTTAATATTTTTTTGGTCCTTATACTTTTCTATATAATCACTAGTATTAAAGCTTGTTGATTTATTATTATTTATATCTTGGGTTATATTTAAATTATCATCAGATTTATCAATTGATGTCTCCTGAACATTTTCATTTAAAACAAAAATATCTTGAGCTAGATCTAATGTATCGGTATCTGCTAATAAATTAAAATTTAAATCATACAATTGAACACGGTCTAAATTTTGAAACAAAAATCTTGTAGATAGAAAAAAATTTGTTGCACTTTCCTTAGTAAATTCAATGTTTAATCTGTTAATATGATCAGACGTATTTTTTATTATTATCGAATGTTGCTTAGACCTATCGTTTATTAAATTAGGCTTTATAGCATTAAGGTATAAATAAGTAAAAACACCTAGAACTAAGAAAACAATGAAATTAAAAATTAAAAATTTTTTAAGAATTGAGCTTGTACTAATAAAATTAGATTTCATTAACTAACATTCCATCTATATCCACTTCCATACCTTGTTTCTATTGCTGAAAATTTTTGATCAATTTTTCTAAATTTTTTTCTAATTCTTTTAACATGACTGTCTATTGTTCTGTCTTCTATGTCATTGTTATCTTTATATGCTATATCCATTAGCTGAGCTCTTTCTTTAATAATTCCTGGCCTCTTTGCAAGCTCTTTTACTATTAAGAATTCTGTTGTTGTAAGTTTTTCTGGAAGAGGCTTTCCATCCCATTCACATTCAAGTTGCGCAGAATCTAACATTAATTTTCCATGTCTAATAATATTTTTTGAATCTTCTATAGTGGTTGTTTTCTTTCTTAGTTGAACTCTTATTCTTTCAATAAGTACTTTGATAGAAAAACCTCCTGATTTTTTAATAAAGTCATCTGCTCCAAGTTTTAAACCAAGTAATTCATCAACCTCTTCGTCTTTTGATGTTAAAAATAAAATAGGAATGGCAGTTTTTTTTCTTAATCTTTTAAGAAGTTCCTCTCCATCCATTCTAGGCATTTTGATATCTATAACTGCTAAATCTGGAGGATTTCTACTAATACCAGCCAATGCAGTTTCTGCATCAACATAGGTTTGAACTTTAAAACCTTCGTTTTCTAAAGCCATACTTATGCTTGTAAGTATGTTTCTATCATCATCAACAAGTGCAATTGTATGAGTCATAACTCAATATAAATCCTATATAGAAATACTAAATTGTCACAAATTGGGCAAGTATTAGAAGTATTAATGTGCTTCTCCCCAATTATTTCCTGAATTTATATTAACCTCTAACGGGATTGAAAACATATGATGTTCAGAATTTGAAATTGATACCATGGCCTCTTTGATAGTTTTTTTAACATATTCCTCATCTTTTTCTGCACATTCAAAGATAAGTTCATCATGAATTTGTAATAACATTCTCGCTTTTAATTTTTCATCTTCCTCAATTAATTGATTTATCTTTATCATAGCTAATCTGATAATATCTGCTGCAGATCCTTGTATTGGGGCATTAATTGCTGCCCGTTCTTGAAAGCTTCTAACATTAAAATTTTTATCATTAATACCTCTTAGATGAATTCTTCTTCCAAAAATATTATTTACGTAACCTTGTTTTCTGCATACTTTTATTGTTGAATTCATATAATCTTTTATTTCAGGAAATTTACTAAAATAAGCATTTATAAAATCTAAAGCCTCCTGATTCGATACTGAAATTTGTTTAGCTAGTCCATACTGAGTAATTCCATAAATAATACCAAAATTAATTGTTTTTGCTTTTCTTCTAAGATCGTCATCTACTTTATTAATTGGTAAATTAAAAACTTGACTTGCGGTTAAACTATGAATGTCCTCATTATTTTTAAAAGCTTTTTTTAATTCTTTTACATTAGCAATATCAGCTAAAATTCTCATTTCTATCTGATTATAATCTGCGGATATTAAAACATTTTTTTTTTCAGCTATAAAAGCTTTTCTGATTTCTTTTCCCTCATTTGATTTAATAGGAATATTTTGTAAATTTGGATCACTAGAAGCCAATCTTCCAGTATTCGTAGCGGCTAATAAGAATGATGTATGAACCCTTTTTGTTTTTTTACTTATATGATCTTGCAACGCATCAGAATAAGTATTTTTCAGTTTTGAAATTTGTCTCCATTCTAATACTAATTTAGGGAATCTATGTTCTGCTAAAGCAAGATCTTCGAGTACACTGGCACTCGTTGCCAAACTTCCTTTTTTGGTTTTCTTTAATTTTGCAATTTTAAGTTCATTATAAATTATTTCGCCAAGTTGTTTTGGTGAGGCAATATTAAATTCTTTACCTGCTATTGCATATATTTCTTTTTCTATTTTTTTTAATTTTTCTTCAAATTTTTTAGACAGTCTTTTTAGATACAAATCGTCAACTTTGATTCCGTTTGCCTCAAGTTTAGATAATAATTTTACCATTGGTTTTTCGAAAGATTCGTATATTTTATTTAACTTTTCACTATCAAGTCTTGCCTTGAGATAATTGTAAAGTCTTAGTGTCACATCAGCATCCTCAGCTGCATATTCTGTGGCTTTATCTAATTCAATATCAGAAAAACTTAATTTTTTTTTCCCACTACCAACTAGTTCTTTATAAGTAATAGTTTTATGACTTAAGTGTATTTCTGAAAGTGTATCTAAATTATGCCTGTTAGTTCCAGCATCTAATGTGTATGAAATTAACATTGTATCTTCTAAAGGATGAATTGAAATATTATTTCGACTAAGAATAAGGAAATCGTATTTAATATTTTGACCAACTTTTTTTATACTTGCGTCCTCTAATATTGGTTTAATTTTTTTTAATACTATTTCCTTTTTTAATCCTTTTATATTTTTATGAGCAAGAGGTATATAACAAGCTTTATTAGGTGCATAACTAAAGGAAATACCCACAAGATCAGCATCTAAAGGATTAAGTGAAGAAGTTTCTGTATCAACAGCAATCACCGATTGTTCATTTAAAATTTTTATCCATTTATCTAAAACTTTTTCATTAGTAATACTTTCATAACCTTTTATATTAATTTTTTCTGTCTGTATTTTTGGATTATTTAATTTAATATTTTTATTTTCAGACTCGCCATAAAAATTTATCACTCTACTTAATAATTTATTAAACTCCATTTCTCTTAAAAAATCATAAAGCTTATCTTTTTGTACATCTTTTAATACGAAACTATTTAGATCGTCTTTAACTGGAACATCATCTTTAAGAGTTACTAATTTTCTACTTAAAAGAGCTTTATCTTTGTTTGCTAATAATGTTTCTCTTCTTTTGTTTTGAGTTATTTCTCCAGCTTTCATTAACAGAGTATCCAATGTTTTATACTTATTAATAAGTTCGGAGGCGGTCTTTATGCCTATGCCTGGTACGCCCGGAATATTATCTGAAGAATCTCCAGCTAATGACTGCACATCAATAACTTGTTTAGGTTTAACTCCAAATTTTTCAATAACTTCTTTTTCACCCAATACTTTACTTTTCATGGGGTCGTATAATCGGATATTTTCAGAAACTAACTGCATTAAATCTTTATCAGATGAAATAACTGTCACTTTGGCTCCTGCTTTAATAATTTTTTTTGCATAAGTAGCTATTAAATCATCTGCTTCATAATTAGATAATTCTATAGATGGTAAATTAAATGCTTTTACAGACTTTCTAATATATTCAAATTGAGGAGCTAGATCTTCGGGCGCCTCGGATCTATTAGCTTTATATTCTTGATAAATATCATTTCTAAAATTTTTTCTTGCGGAATCAAAAATTACAGCAAAATGAGTTGGTTTATAATTTGAATCATCGGATCTTGCCTCTTCTAACAATTTAAATAGCATTGAACAAAATCCACTAACTGCTCCGGTTGGCAATCCGTCACTTTTCCTAGAAAGTGGAGGTAGAGCATAATATGCTCTAAAGATATATCCCGAACCGTCGATAAGGTAAAAATGGTCAGTTTTTTTTATGGAATTCATAGAGTAATATTATCCTATTTTAATTTGAGTTAAGGATATATAAAAGCTAAATCGGCATGAACAAAAAAAACGCATTAAAGATAGAAAATTTAACTAAAATTTATTCTAAAAAATCCTCAAAAGAGATTACAGCTCTAAATAATTTAAACTTAGAGGTGAAAGAGGGTGAAATTTTTGGATTACTTGGACCTAATGGTGCTGGAAAAACCACTTTCTTAAATATTCTCGCTGGCACAGTAATAAAAAATTCTGGGAAAGTGAATGTTTGGGGTCATGATTTAGATAAAAATCCAAGACAGGTTAGATCTTCAATTGGAATTGTTCCGCAAGAAGTAAATCTTGATCCATTTTTTAACCCACGAAAGATTTTGGAACTACAAGCGGGACTATATGGAATACCACAAAAAGATAGAATAACTGATACAATATTAAAATTAGTTTCTTTAGAAAATCAGGCTAGCTCCTACGCCAGAAGTTTGTCTGGAGGTATGAAAAGAAGATTATTAATTGCTAAAGCAATGGTTCACAGACCACCAATTTTAGTTTTAGATGAACCTACAGCTGGAGTTGATGTACAATTACGTCAAAACTTATGGAATAACGTTAAAGTTCTTAACAAACAAGGCGTAACAATAATTTTAACTACACACCTGATGTATGAAGCAGAAGAAATGTGTAATAAAATTGCAATTATAAATAAAGGAAATTTAATTAAATTAGATACAACAGAAAATTTATTAGATAGCATAAAAACAAAAAAAATTATTTTTAAAGTTGAAAAAATTCAAAAAATTAGCCCAGATAACCTAAATGGAATTAAGTTTTCTTATGGCTCAAACAACGAAATAACAGCTTCCTATGAGAGAAAGAAACATAAAATTGATGAAATAATAAATAAAATTAAAGACGCAAAGATGGAAATCCGTGATATTTCAACAGATGAAGGTAATTTGGAAGATGTATTTATTGATCTTACAAAAAGCTAGATTTAATTTAAGAAAGTTGTATTGTACTTTAAATGGAAGCGATTAATAAAACTTCAAAAATAGAAAAAATTATTAAACTTACATTAATAACAATAGCTGGAACTATTCTTATTACGATATCAGCTAAAATTAAAATTCCTTTTTATCCGGTCCCTATGACTATGCAAACTTTCGTAATTTTACTAATCGGAATAACATTAGGATATAAAATAGGTTTAGCTACTGTCAGTTTATATTTATTTGAAGGAATAATAGGGTTGCCTGTTTTTGCAAATTCCCCAGAAAAAGGAATTGGGTTTGTTTATTTTATTGGACCAACTATGGGTTATTTAATTGGTTTCTTGGTTGCCGTCTATTTTGCAGGTTCGTTTAATTATAATAAAGGGCCAATCAACACTTTTTTAAAATTAATATTTTCTCTTAGTTTTATTTATATTTTTGGTTTAATTTGGCTTGGTACATTAATTGGATGGGATAAGCCAATATTTAAATTAGGAGCTCAACCGTTTCTTCTTGCTGAACTGTTTAAGATACTATTATTATTACTATTTACTCCGACTTTACTAAAAATAAAAAAATTAATAAAAATTATTTAGGAGATCTTTTGGAGAGAATTCTTTGTAAAGTTCTTCTATGCATTTTAAGTCTACGAGCTGTTTCAGAAACATTTCGATTACATAACTCAAAAACTCTATGGATATGTTCCCATTTCACTCTATCAGCAGACATTGGATTTTCAGGTGGAGCAGCTTTATCTTCGGGTGAAGCTAAAAGCGCATTTTCTACATCATCTGCATCAGCTGGTTTAGGAATATAATCAATAGCTCCCGCTTTAATTGCTGCAACCGTAGTTGGTATATTTCCGTACCCAGTGAGCATTATAACTCTTGCATCTTGTCTTAGTTTTTGAATCTCTTTAACTACCTCTAGACCGCTACCATCACCAAGTCTTAGATCAATGACAGCAAACGCTGGAGGTGCATTTTTTGCCTCACTTATCCCCTGTTTCACACTTGAGGCCTGAGATAACTTGAAGCCTTTTTTTTCCATAGCTCTGACCAATCTTTCTCTCAAAACATTGTCGTCATCGACAATTAGTAGCGATTTATCAGTAAAATCAACGATTTTTTTATGGTCTGTTTTACCCTTTTGTATCATCATTTTTTCAAATTTTAAATTTATTATCTTACTAATATAGGAGCAAAAAAAAAAATTTCAACAGAGCAAATTATTGCTTTACATTACTTCTCATTTCTATAAATACGATTCTTAGGAGAGTTTTTTATAAATTTTTTTTAATTTTTTTGTTTAATAAAAACGGGGATGCGTGAGATGCAAAAATTTAATTCGGTTGACGAACTGGTTAATACTATTAGGCCAGTAGACCCGATTTATTGCATAAGACCTAATTCAATTAAAACAGCTTGTAACTGGTTTAAAAACAATTTTCCAGGAAGTATTTTATATGCTGTAAAAACTAATCCCAACGAAAAAGTAGTTAGACATATCGGGGAGAATGGAATCAACAAATTTGATGTGGCTTCAATTAATGAAATTAAATTAATTAAAAAAATATTTCCAGAGGCGCGTATATATTACATGAATACTATAAAAAGTCGTGAACATATACAGGAGGCTTATTTTAATTATGGTGTTCGTGATTTTGTTTTAGATACAAAAGAAGAGCTTCAAAAAATTATTGAGGTCACTAATAACGCAAAAGATTTAACACTTTATATTAGAGTTTCAATTTCAAATGAACATGCAGAAATTGATTTATCACAAAAGTTTGGAGCTCTTCCTAGTGAAGCTTTAGGTTTATTAAGACTTGCTAAAGCACATGCAAAGAAAGTTGGTTTAAGTTTCCATGTTGGATCTCAATGCATGCACCCTATTTCATATGCCAAAGGTATAAGTGAAGTTGGAAACATTATTAAAAAAACAAAAATAATTCCTGACATTATTAACGTAGGCGGGGGTTTTCCTTCTATTTACCCTGATCTACAACCACAACCTTTAGAAAATTATATTAATGAAATTAAAAAAGCCTTCGATCTTTTAAAATTAAATAATAAACCTGAACTTTTATGTGAGCCTGGGAGAGCCCTTGTTGCTGAAAGTGGATCTTCGATAGTTAAAGTCGTTCTTAGAAAAAAACAAAAGCTTTATATTAACGATGGAACTTATGGAAGCTTATTTGACGCGGGTGTTTTAAACTTTGTGCTTCCAACAAGAATGATTTCTAATGGAAGAATGACTTCTAAAAAGTTAACTTCTTTTAGTCTTTATGGTCCTACATGTGATAGTGCGGACTTCATGAAAGGTCCTTTCATTTTACCTAACAACTTAAAAGAAGGTGATTATATAGAAATTGGACAGCTTGGAGCTTACGCCTTAACTTTTAGAACTAAGTTTAATGGTTTTTATTCTAATCAAATTTTTGAGGTGCAAGATAAACCTATGATGTCTATGTACGAAAAGGACAACTCTTCTAGTTATCTTGTTGCATAAATGAATAACTCAAAAAACCCGAAGTTAGGTCACAATAAAAAAACCTTTCTAGAAAAAACAGTCGAACACATTGATATAACGTCTTTTGATTCAAGAAAAATTATAGATTCTATGAGCAAAATGTCTTTTACTTCAAGAGACACAGCCAAAGCATCTAGTATTTTTAATGAAATGTTATCTGATAAAAATTGCACAATTTTTTTAACATTAGCGGGATCTACATCAGCGGCGGGCTGTATGAAAATATATTCCGATATGATTAAATATAATATGGTTGACGCTATCGTCGCTACTGGAGCCTCAATTATTGATATGGATTTTTTTGAAGCTCTCGGATTTAAACATTACCAAGGATCTCAATTTCAAGATGATACCCAATTAAGAGAAAATTACATAGATAGAATATATGATACATATATAGATGAGGAACAACTTCAAATCTGTGATAAAATTATATCTGATATAGCTGACAGTCTGGAACCAAAACCCTATACATCAAGAGAATTTATAAGTGAAATTGGAAAGTATTTAAAAACTCATTCAAAAAAAAAGGGATCTTTAATTGAGACAGCTTATGATAATAATGTTCCAATATTTTGCCCTGCTTTTACTGATTCAAGTGCAGGTTTTGGTCTGGTAATGCACCAGGAAAAAAACCCAAAAAAATGCATAACGATTGATTCAATAAGAGAATTCAGAGAATTAACAGAAATAAAAATAAAATCTAAAACTTCTGGACTTTTCATGATTGGAGGTGGAGTGCCAAAAAATTTCGTACAGGATACTGTTGTATGCGCAGAACTTTTAGGAAAAAAAGTAGATATGCATAAATATGCAGTACAAATTACTGTAGCGGACACTAGAGATGGTGCTTGTAGTAGCTCTACACTTAAAGAAGCTAGTTCTTGGGGTAAAGTTGATGTTACAAAAGAACAAATGGTTTTTGCTGAAGCAACTAGCGTTCTACCTCTTATAGCTAGTGATGCCTATCATCGAGAGTATTGGAAACATCGACAACGTAAAAATTTTTCAAATATATTTGGTTAAAAGTTGAAATATCTTTCAAATAAAAAAGGATTTCTTGGAACTGATAATAAAATCAGTAAAGAAGAAAAGGTTGTTGTAATACCATTTGGTTTAGAAAAAACAGTTAGCTATGGAGGTGGTACACATAAAGGTCCAAAAGAAATAATTAAAGCCTCTCATCAAGTCGAACTTTTTGATGAAGACTTAAATAAAGAACCTTACAAATATATTGGCATTAAAACCCTAAAGCCTTTTCCCATTAAAAAAAATATAGAAGATGCACTTAAACAAATTGAAAATATTAACAAAATTTTATTAGATAAAAAAAAATTTCCTCTTACTTTAGGTGGAGAACATTCTTTAACACCAGGTGCAATTAGACCCTTTGTAAAAAAATTTGGAAAAATATGCTTATTACATTTCGATGCTCATGCTGATTTAAGGAATAGTTATAACGGAAATAAATTTTCACATGCTTCTGCAATTAGAAGATGTTTAGATAATTCAAGTGTTAGTTTAATATCTTTTGGTATTAGAAATATTTCTTCAAATGAAATTCCATTTATGAAAAAAAATAAAAATAGAATAAAAATTTACTGGGCAAAAGATAAATCGAAATGGAATCTAAATAAATTTAAAAAGATTATAAAAAATAAAAAAGTATATTTAACGTTTGATGTTGATGGACTAGATCTAAGTATAATGCCTGCTACAGGTACTCCAGAACCTGGTGGTCTATTTTGGGATGAAACAATGAATATTATAAAAATTGCTGCCCAAAACTCTCATATTGTTGGCGCTGATGTAAACGAACTTTCACCTATAAAAGGTTTTGATTCATATAATTTCTTAGCAGCAAAACTGGTATATAAAATAATTTCTTATTCTTTTGAATTTAGGAGAACTAGATAGAAGTTAAATCTTTTGTTTGCCATTTAATAACAACCATAGCTCCATTTCTATTAGTACATTTACCAAATTGTACTCTTGCCTTCATTCTCTCCAAAAGAGTTTTACCAATAAAAGTCCCTAATCCTAATCCAGATTTGAGACTAATTATTTTATTTTTGGAACGTATATAAGGTTCACCTAATACATTTAAAACATCTTCAGAAAATCCTGGACCATCATCACATATTCTTACTTCTGTAATTTTACTGTCGCTTTCTAAATGTATATCTACAAACGAATTGCTATATTTAACAGCATTACCTATAAAATTTCTTAATCCATAAGTAATTTCTAATGTTCTACTAATTTGAGGATTATCTTTATTTTTTTCTGAAATTAAAGATAATTTTTTTTCTGAAATCTCATTAAAAGAACTAATGATTTCATTAACTAAATCTTCAATTTTCATATTATTTAAAAAATTATCTTCCTTAAATTTATCTTTAGAAAGATTTTTTAGAATATCTGAGCATCTTTTTGTTTGTGATAAGAGTAAATCAATATCTCTTGAATACTTTGTGTTTTTTCCAATTTCCTTTTCCAGTTCACGGGCAACAACTGTTATTGTCGATAAGGGCGTACCTAGTGAGTGTGCAGCAGCGGCGGCTTGTAGACCTATGGATTCTAACTCGTGTTCTTTAGCAAGAATTAACTCTAATTTATTTAAAGCTTGCGTTCGTTTTTTAGATTCTAATCCAAACCTTGCACCAAAATAAGATAAAAAAATTAACGTTACTATTATAGCTATTGGTAAACCAAATAAATACGTGTCTGGCACATGAAAATGTAATTGGCCATAATGAGGCAGAGGTAAATTATAAATAGTTAAAACTATTAAAATAATTATTGTGGAAATAGATAAGTTTATTGTACTTTTTAAATTTAAAAAAGTTGAAGATACTATTGCTGGAACAATTAACAAAATTACAAAAGGATTTGTTATGCCTCCCGTAAAAAATAATAAAACCGATAATTGTAATAAATCATAAAATAAAAAAAAGGTTGAAGAAAAATTATTTAACTGATTTTTTTTAAACTTAAATTGTAAATAAATGTTTGTGAATACACCAAAAAGAATAACTGAAGAACAATATAAAAAAGGTAATTCAAATCTAAAAACAAAATTAACTACACATATTGTCAGATATTGCCCTGCTAAGGCTATCCACCGTAAAGTGACTAAAGTTTTTTTATCTAAATTTATACTATCTTTTGACGTAAAAAAATCTGAAAATTTCATTTAGAAATTATATATCTAAATTTGAAACTTCTAAAGCTCGATTAATTATAAAATCTTTTCTTGGAGCGACTTCATCACCCATAAGTATTTTGATTAAATCTTGATCTTTTTTTGATTTAGCTTTTGTACTATTTGAATACTTTACTTGTAATAACGTACGCTGGTCAGGATTTAAAGTTGTTTCCCATAATTCTTCTGGATTCATTTCCCCTAGACCTTTAAATCTTTGAAGATTAATTTTGCTTTTCTCTTTTTCAAGAAACTTAATCCAGTCTTTAGAATTTTTTTTTATTTCATTTTTTGTCTTGCTTGCTGATTTTATTAAAAAGTTTTCTAAATCCTTATCATTTTTAATATAATAGCTTTTTGATCCTTTCGTAATTTTGTAAAGTGGAGGTTGAGCTAAATAAATATGATTTTTTTCTATCAATTCGTTAAAAGGATAGTTGTTAAATAAGGTTAATAAAAGCGTTCTTATATGCGATCCATCAACATCAGCATCTGTCATTATTATTATTTTTTCATATCTCAAATTTTCAATATCAAAATCTTTAGATCCAGTGCCTAGTGCATTAATTAGTGTGACTATTTCATTAGAAGACATCATTTTTGAAAATGCTTTAGTTTGTAAATCTTGCCCATTCCCGTTTCTAGCTTTTGAAGAATTGGTATCTATATAAGTATTTAGTATTTTTCCCCTTAAAGGAAGAACGGCTTGAAATTCTCTATTTCTTCCTTGCTTTGCAGATCCTCCAGCTGAATCACCCTCTACTATAAATAGCTCGGTCCCTTCTGCTTTACCAATTTGACAATCTGCAAGTTTCCCTGGTAGGCCAGATAATTCTAAAGAACCTTTTCTTCTTACTCCCTCTCTCGCTTTCCTTGCCACATCTCTTGCCATGGCAGCTTGAACTATTTTTAATAATACTACTTTTTTAATTCCTGGATTTTGATCAAGCCAGGTTGACAATTTATCATTTACTATAGACTCTACAATAAATCTTACTTCTGAAGAAACAAGCTTATCTTTTGTTTGAGAAGAAAATTTAGGATCAGGTATTTTTATTGACAAGACGCCCGTTAAACCTTCCCTGGTATCATCTCCTGTAAGTGTTAATTTATTTTTTTTTAAAAGATTACTATCTGTTGCATACTTATTTATAACTCTAGTAAGAGCACTTCTAAAACCTAATAAATGTGTACCACCATCTTTTTGATGAATATTATTTGCAAATGGCAACATCTCCTCTGAATATCCCGCATTCCACTTTAAAGAACATTCAACTTCTATATTATTTTTTGACCCTGAAATATAAATCGGTTTTTTAAATAAACTAAGATCATTTTTATTGACTAAAGTTGTTTTGTTTTTATCCAAAAATTCAACAAATTCTTGAATTCCTCCTTCATATTTATTTTTATATTCCTTTTCTTTTTTTCCAGTTTTATCTATTAAAATAATACATAAACCTTTGTTTAAAAAAGCAAGCTCTCTCATTCTCTTTTGTAAAATTGAAGAATTAAATTTAGTATCAGAGAAAACTTCTCTTGATGGTAAAAAATTTATAAGAGTTCCTGTCTTATTTACCTTTCCTTTAGCTTTTAAAGGAGATAAAGATTTTCCATTTTTAAACTCAATAAAATATTCCTTTTTATCTCTAAATATTTTTAATGTTAATTTTTCAGATAAGGCATTAACCACTGAAACACCAACTCCGTGTAATCCTCCTGAAACTTTATATGAATCATGATCAAATTTACCACCGGCATGGAGTTGGGTCATAATTACTTCAGCTGCAGATTTCTTTTCTCCTTTATGCATATCAACAGGTATTCCTCTTCCATCATCCTCTACAGAAACTGAGTGATCTGAGTTAATGGTGACTTTAATATTTTTGCAATGCCCTGCTAATGCTTCATCGATTGAGTTATCTACCACTTCGTAAACCATGTGGTGAAGACCTGTTCCATCATCAGTGTCGCCAATATACATTCCAGGTCTTTTTCTTACTGCTTCTAAACCTTTTAATACTTTTATAGATTCGGCGCTGTATTTCGAATTATCTTGTTGGTTTTTTTTGATCATATTTGTGAATTTTTTTATCTATTTTACCATTTTTTTTTGACTAATTAAATCTGCAGAAAATTTACTACTTAAATTATTGTTGGTATTGAATGATTACTTACTGAAAAATTAAAAAATAATCTATTATTGATTTTAAACAAGATAAATCAAATTTTCATGGGCATAACTACATGAAAACTATTTTTATCTAAAAAATCTCTAATTAATACTGGGGAGCCTGGATCTTTTAAATTGATAACTATAGTGTCATTTTCGATCTGAGAAGCTATATCTGAAAGATACCTGCTATTAAAGCTTATATTTAAATCATTAGAATTAAATTTTGCATTGATATTTTCTTTTCCTTCTCCACTGTTTGGACTATTAACTGACAATTCAACAGCTTCTTTGGATATGGACATTTTTAAACCCTCCTTGTGATTTGAGGAAACAGAAGTGACTCTCTCTATAGAATTTTTAAATTCACTTAGTTTTATTTCTAAAATTTTATCATTATTTTTTGGGATAACTTTAGTATAATCAGGAAATCTTCCGTCAATAACTTTGGAGATCAGGACAATACTATCAATTTCAAATTTAATTTTTGATTTGTCGTTTGATATTTTGATAGGGACATTAACTTGTTCTAATAATGAAATTAATTGGAAAATAGTTTTTTTTGGTAAAATAATTGACTCAATCTCAGTGTCTGGACTTATCTCTAAACTACTTGATGAAAGTCTATGACTGTCTGTTGCAACTGCACATAAAAATGTTTTTTCTTCAATTTTTATTTTGTGAAGATAAATTCCATTAAGATAATGTCTAGTTTCATCGTTAGAAATTGAAATTTTTGTCTTATTTAAAAGTTTTAATAATTTTTCTGGTAAAACTTCAAATTTTTGCTGTTTGACACTTTCTTCTGATAAAGGAAAATTATCTGAAGGAATGCATAATAAATTGAATTTCGAATTATTAGAAATCAACTTCAATTTATTTATGTTTTGTAAAGCAAGTTCTACTTTTGCTTCAGGTTGTAATTGTTTTAAAATATCGTAAAGTATATTTGCTGAAGTTGTTGTTGAGCCTTCTTTTTTGATTTCTAAAGGTGATATCTCTTCAAAATAAATTATATCTAGATCTGTTGCTGTAATTTTAACTTTAGAGTTTTTTGCTTCTATTAATACATTGGATAAAATTGGTAATGTTGTCTTTTTTTCAATTACTCCGATCGCATGACTTAATGATTTCAGGAAAATATCCCTATTGATTGTAAATTCCATTTTAAAATTTTAAAGTAATTTTTTTTTTATTTCGATTATACTTCCTCTTATTTCATTATCTTTTTTAATTAATTCATCAATTTTTTTTACTGCATGAATCACCGTTGTATGATCCCTATTGGAAAATTTTCTACCAATATCTGGTAAAGAGTTTGTTGTAAGTTGCTTTGCAAGATACATTGCCATTTGCCTTGGTCTAGCAAGTGATCTTGATCTCCTTGGTGATAATAATTCTTCAATAGTTAAGTGAAAATGAGAAGCCACTAAATTTTGAATAGATTCTACGGTCACAGATTTATTGTTAGAATTTATAAAATCTTTTAAAATTTTTTTACATTCATAAATAGTTGGGGACTTAGTATTAATTTTACTAAAAGCTAAAATCCTATTTAATGCACCAACCATTTCCCTAATACTAGATGAAACTTCTGATGTTAAAAATTTAAAAACTTCTTCGCTTACTTGATAATTTTCCCTAGTACTTAACTTTATTTCCTCAAATTTACTCTTTAAAATTTTTATTTTCAGATCAAAATCGGGTGGCTGAATGTCAATTACGAGGCCACCTGACAAACGAGATTTTATTCTTTCTTGTATTTTATTTAGTTCTGAGGGAGGTCTATCTGATGATATTACTATTTGTGCTCCTCTTTCAATTAAAGCATTAAAGGTATGAAAAAATTCTTCCTGCATGGCTTCTTTACCACTTACAAACTGAATATCATCAATAATAAAAATATCAGCTC
>MDSV01208809.1_pt1 | contig 20204 bp, 17 predicted proteins | sample 810851 | NCBI WGS metagenome assembly MDSV01 (sample SAMN05326640, study PRJNA326480) | marine metagenome | isolation source: seawater | place: Atlantic Ocean: North East | collected 2012 | reverse complement strand
TGGCCTGCCATCACTTTCTTCACAAAATGGATTAAAAATTTGGCTTCACTGCTTAGGCATGGGCTTATTTTCAAATGTTTTGCCATTTTCAATGTTAAGTTGGGGACAGCAGTTCGTTTCCAGTGGATTTGCTGGAATATCAATGGCTATTGTACCCCTTTTAGTGCTACCTTTGTCCTTTTTTTTTATACTAGAAGAAAAGTTTTCTATACGAAAATTGATTGGTTTTATCTTTGGTTTTATTGGAGTTCTAATTCTAATTGGACCAAATTCTATTTTTAAACTGAATGGAGATTTCACGTCAATTGCACGCATCGCGTGTTTGGGTGCATCTTTCTGTTATGCGGTAGGCTCAATTATCACCAGACGCTCTCCTGCAGTAAATTTAATTTCATTCGCAGCGGCGGCGCTTATTTTATCAAGCATTCTTACTATGCCATTAGCGTTAACAATCGAAGGAATGCCTCAGAACATTTCTGTTCGCTCATTCTTAGCTGTAAGTTATCTAGGCCTTATGCCAACAGCAATAGCCACTCTATTATTAGTAAGAATAATTCAAACAGCTGGACCTACTTTTTATAGCCTAGCGAATTATCAAGTGCCAGTTTGGTCCATTATTTTTGGTGTACTCGTATTGAACGAAAACCTTCCAATTCAATTTTTTATAGCTTTTCTTTTAATTCTGATTGGATTACTGATTGCACAATCAAAAACACAACGATCAGTAACTTAAAATCATGTCAATCTAATCGTTTTATAGCGTGAACTATTTCACTTATCGCTTCTTGTAAAATTGAAAAATCTTCATGTTCTCCCATAACCCTAATTAACGGTTCTGTTCCAGATTTTCTTATGACTATTCTTCCAAATTCATTAAAAAGTTTTTTCTTTTCACTTATAAGGTTTTGAATACTGCTATTACCAAGTGGATCATCGCTTTTGTTAATTTTGACATTCTCTAAAAGTTGGGGGTATGGTTTAAACAAATTTAGCAGTTCGCTCGCACTAGAGCTATTTCCTTGCATCGCAGCAAGAAATTGAAGCGACGCAATCAATCCATCACCAGTTGTAGAAAAATCCGAGAAAATTATATGGCCTGACTGCTCTCCACCAAGATTAAATCCATTTTTTTGCATTTGCTCAACTACGTATCTATCACCTACATCTGTTCGAAGTAACTCAAGCCCTTGCGACGTTAAGAATTTTTCCAAACCCATATTAGACATACTCGTTGCCACTACGGTATTACGCGTCAATTTATTTCTTAGCATTAACTCTCTAGCAAAAATTGCTAAAAGCTGATCCCCATTAGAAATTTGGCCTTTTTCGTCTATTATTATAACTCGGTCAGCATCGCCATCCAGACAAATTCCTAAATCTGCTTTTGCTTCTAATACTGTTTTTGCTGCTAATTTGGGACTCGTTGAGCCACACTCAAAATTTATGTTATAACCATTTGGAGAGACCCCCAACGGTATAACCTCAGCTCCAAGTTCAAAAAGTACCTGTGGCGCAACCTTGTACGCAGCACCATTTGCACAATCTAAAACAATTTTTATTCCATTTAGGCTTGAACCATTAAATTGATAAGTAGATTTTGCAAATTCGATATATCTACCCAAACCATCATCAACTCTTCGAGCTCTACCAATATTCTCTGATTTCGCGAATTCGATCTTTTGATCCATGATTTTTTCAATTTCTAATTCCGCATCATCAGATAACTTAAAGCCATTAGGACCAAAAAACTTTATTCCATTATCATTGTAAGAATTATGTGATGCCGAAATCATAACGCCAAAATCCGCGCGCATAGACTTTGTTAAGAAACCCACTCCCGGCGTAGGAATTGGGCCAAGTAGGAAAACATTCATACCTGTAGAAGCTAATCCAGCTGTTAATGCGTTTTCAAACATATAGCCAGACCTCCGAGTATCCTTTCCTATCACAACCCTATGCTCGTTGCTATCTTGTCTAAAATAACGTCCGGCAGCAGCGCCCAGTCTTAATGCCAAATCAGGGGTCATAGGAAAAACATTAGCCTTTCCCCGAACACCATCGGTACCAAAATATTTTTTTACCATCAACTGACCCCCAAATTAATCGATTTCCATAATCGCAAAGCCTGTACGGTTTCAAAAACATCATGAACGCGAAGAATCTGAACACCTTGACTAATAGCTTCTATTGCAACCGCTATGCTACCAGCACTTATTTTCAAGGGGTCATCTTCTAAACCGATTGTCTTTATAAACCTTTTCCTAGATGCACCAAGTAAAATGGGACACCCTAAACAATGAAAAATGCTAAGACCTCTCAATAACGTCAAGTTATGCTCCAAAGTTTTTGCAAACCCTATTCCAGGATCCACGATTATATTTTTCCTGGGTATTCCCATATCAACACAATCCTCTACAACACTTTCAAGAAAATCATACACATCGAGTAATACATTATCATAAACTGCTTCTGACTTCATGCTTTTAGGCACACCCTTAGAGTGCATCACACAAATAGGTACATTTTGGCGAACAATTAACCCCCTCATTTCTTTATCATAAGATAATGAGCTTATATCATTTAAAATATCTACACCCAATGGTTTCGCAGCTCCCCAAACCTCAGATTTTCGAGTATCAATGGAAATTGGTAAATCAATACCAGAATTTCTGATTTTTTTGATAACTGGTAAAATACGAGAAATCTCCTCATTTACTGTTACAGGCTCAGCACCTGGTCGAGTACTTTCCCCACCAATATCAATTACCGCAGCTCCATATTTCATCATTTTAAGAAACTCCTCAAATGCGGCGTCTAATTTATTAAATCTACCACCATCCGAAAAACTATCTGGAGTGACGTTCAAGATGCCCATCACATGTGGATTCGAGAAAGAAAGTTTTAATAGATCTGGTCTTTTAATCGTTAGATTATGTAAAACTTTCTTAGGAATTTTTTCAGCTTTAACAATTGAGCATTTTCCATTTCTTTGTATAACCTCAACATTATCAAAAAAAGCCCACCCATCGGCTAGTTTGTGAGTTGTTGCGGTGCCTTTGTGTAACTTTGTAATTATTGGACGATAATATTTCTTGGACATAAACTTAAATATCAAAAACTTTATGAATATTTCTGATTCCGGGAAAAGTTGTTTTGCCCAGAACAGTTATTTCTTCATTTGAGAAGCTTTTAGAAAACCATTGTGCCAAATCAATAGCATTAGTGCTCAAAGGCTTATCAACCGCATCTAAAACTATTTTCGAAGGTGCCCAAATTGACAATTGATTATGCTTCATTGCCCATTCCAGTTCAGTTCGGCTATTAACAACAACACATCTTTCATCTCTGCCAGCCAAAATCCAAGCATTTTGTTCTATTGCCAAAAGGTCAATGCGTCTTTGAGTTAATTTATTTTCAGATATCCCTTTCAATCCATTTACTGATTCAACACAGATTACAACTGGCCGAGAATGTTTATTTAATCTGTTCAGCCACTCAGCTAACATAAGACTGTCTAATATTTCATTAGTAAGAAAAACAAAAAATGGTTTATCTGAAATAGTAGAGTTTAAATTAAATTGGCTATTATTGTCTTTAATAGTAGGACTTCCTGGTAAACGAACAATCTCAACTCCCAATGCCCCAGGTATACGATCTAACTTTTCAACTCTTACGAAAACTCTTTTTACCCTGCAGTCACTTAAAACATCAGTGGCAACTCTATCAGCAAAAGTTTCTAAAAGATTTATCCTTTCAATTGAGAGCTGCTTATTAATTGCATCGATAATTGTATCATAAGAGATTATATGATCCACATCGTCATAATTTTTCGACTTAACTAAATCAACCTCCAAAACAACGCTCACTCTCAATCTCTGTTTTTTGCCACGTTCGGATTGGAAAGCTCCTATCTCGGCTTGGATTACGTAATCGCGAACAGCAATTCGATCAAGTAACCGATTTTCTTCATTTGCTACTGATCTATGGTATAAATCACCAAATGCTATAACGTCACTATTTTCCATAAATTTTTTGAACCTCATCAACTTAAATCTACAAATACTGTAAAAAGGAATAAATTAACAGAATACTTATGACAAATAATTTCAGTTATCGATATAAAAATGATGTAAACCTATGGTCGCAGTTCGTTTTAAATTTCTTGACCATTTTGGACGAACAAATTTTGCATGATAATATAGAGCACCGTATGTTATCGATCTTGGCTCATTATCCATCATAATTTTTGCAACTTTTTTTGAAACACTATAGGCCACATTATTTCCTATACGTTCAGTCAATCCATCACAATTATATGAAAACTGGCAATTGTGTCTACGTCCTTTTTTTGTACCCTGAGCGACTACTTTACAAATGGAATTAGGGAATCTCGTTGAATCAACTCTATTTAGTATAACTTCCGCCACAGCAAATTGCCCTTTTACGCTCTCACCTCTAGCTTCAAAATAAATTGCTTCGCTAAAACATTTCCATTCTTTGTCGCCAGACGACGGTTCCGGCATTTTTGAAAGAAACTCATCTGTGTATTTAAATGAGTTTCTCGAACCTTGCCAAAAAAGAAAGTTATTCGTAGCAGAAGATTTTCCAATCTGCCTTAACCTCGAATACGGCACACTATTGAGAAACGATTTTTCTAAATTTAGAAGTTCGATGACTTCAGAATTTGCACTCATTAGCGTAGAACTCTTTGCTAATAATCCACCCATCAGCAAAACAAATAGAATAATATTAAAATAAAAGTACTTTAGCATTTAAATTTAACCAATTTATTTTTCCAAGAAGTGTAAACTTAAAGAAGTGGATAATTACTGTGAATTTTAAAAACAATCAAATTGTATTTTATTTCTAACCTAAGAAGCGAAAATCATACGTTATTTTCCAAGTTCATAATGCGCTGCTGCTAAAATCGCTACTGGAACTCTAAATGATGAACAAGAAACATAATTAAAACCAGCTTCACAACAAAACTTTATTGAAGTAGGATCACCTCCATGTTCACCACAAACAGATAAACTCAAAAGTGGATTTTGCTCTCTACCTCGATCTCTAGCAAGTAATAATAATTCACCTACCCCATCTTTGTCCAAAGTACGAAAAGGGTCTTCATTAAAAACCTCCTTTGCTACGTAATCTCTCATAAACCGACTGGCATCATCTCTACTAAGCCCATACGTCATTTGAGTCAGATCATTTGTACCAAAACTCAAGAATGAAGACGATTTGGCTATATCCCCCGCTCGCAAAGCGGCTCGAGGAGTTTCAACCATAACTCCATATTTATATTTAAAATCTATTCCTGTTTCAGACTTAACCGCATTTGCAGTAGATTCTATATTTGATTTTATTAACTCAACTTCTTTATGAGCCGAAACCAAGGGGATCATTATCTCTGGAATAATCACCATATCTGAATTTTGCGCTAAAACTGTAGCCTCAAAAATAGCTCGAGCCTGCATCTCATAAATTTCAGGCAGGGTAATACCCAAACGTACACCACGCATTCCTAACATAGGATTAAACTCAGAAAGCTCTTTTGTCCTTTCAATTATTTTACCTACAGGTAAATCTAAAGCTTTTGCTAATTCGAGCATTTCCTGATGCTCACGGGGTAAAAATTCATGTAAAGGTGGATCAAAAAGCCTTATGCATACTGGAAACCCATTCATGATTTTAAAAATCTCCATAAAATCAGCTCTTTGCATTGGCAACAATTGCTTCAAGGCAGCTCTTCGCTCATTATTACAATCTGCGAAAATCATTTCACGCATGACGAGCAAGCGGCCACTTTCAAAAAACATTTGCTCAGTTCGACACAATCCAATTCCTTTAGCACCAAAATTCCTTGCTAATGTCACATCTGCAGGGGTATCAGCATTAGCTCTAATATCAATATTTGCAATTTGCTCAGCCCAACTAAGAAAAGTCTTTAAACCGTCATTAAATGCTGGCTCTACTAGCTCAGTTTTACCAGAAATTACCTTACCCGAAGTTCCATCAATAGTAATAAAATCATGCTCTCTAAATATTTCACCAGTCTTAGCTATTATATGCTTTTTCTTTATATCGATCTTTAATGCATTTGCTCCCACTATACAGGGAAGACCTAGTCCTCTAGCTGTTACGGCCGCATGACTTGTCATACCCCCCCGTTCAGTTAAAACTCCCTTGGTAAAATGCATTCCTCTTATATCTTCTGGGCCAGTTTCCAACTTAACCAAGATTGTTGGTTTTTCTTGCAAAGCCAGCTTTTGAGCCATTGTTGAAGTAAACACAATATGTCCAGTGGCAGCGCCTGGGCTAGCGGCTACTCCTTTGCAAATAACATCAGAGAGAGCTAAAGGTGATAATTGAGGATGGAGTAATTCAGTGATGATCCGTGGCTCAACCCTTTTTACTGCTGTATTCTTATCAATAATGCTATCTCGAACCAGATCTACCACAACTTTTATCGAAGCTCGGGCAGAACGTCGAGCGGGCGCAGCATCAAGAAGCCAAAGTTCTTCACAATCAATTGTAAAATCTAACTCCAACTCATCTTTGGTTTTAATACGAGCTTCATCTCCAAATTTACATAGTTTCTCAAATACCTCTGGCATATGCTCTTCTAAAGATCTTCCCCGCGGATCCTTCGTAAGAAAAAGTGAATTTTTCCCTACCAAAGCATCTCTGCCCTGAGATTGACTCAAATACCGTCCAGTAACCTTTCTGGCACCATCTAAAGGATTTATAAATTGCGCCACACCTGAGCCACTTTCAGTTTTACCAAAACCCATAACCATAAGTTGAATTACAAAACCAACGCCTGCATTTTCTGGGGCTTTATGGGCCTTTCGTAAAATTTGAGCGGTAGTGCTATTCCAAGCTCTAATCATTGCCTTTAAAACCTGCTCAAGCTGATCCTGGGGGCTCTGAGGAAAAGGTGACAACATATTATCTTCATATATCTTCAATGCCAAAGTTATAGAAAGGTCTGTTGGTTCTTCTGTCAAAACAGCTTCAAAGCAATTCTCATCTACGCCCATAATATCAATCGAAAAGGATAATATAAACCGGAGATACAGCCTAACGGCCTCTATCTCCCCTAAAACATTTTTTAACTTGCAGAACTTATCACCATTTAAACCAACATTTAAAATGGTTTGAGGTCCTCCCCAATCCCAGTGTTCTGGGCTTGCCCTTACAGAAACCATTTCTTGCTTACCAAAAACCTCTAGGATTCTCTTTGAATCTATTTTTTTTCCAGCTTGAATCTCCCTTACAGCTTCAATAGACAAAAATACTGCTTTAGGAACGGGCATATTCATAGCTTTTAACAAGAAAAGCCGCCGAGCACGGGCACCATACTCTATACGTTTGACTTCACATTGTGAGCTCAATTGCAAGTAATCATTAACCACATTTTTCATGATTGATCCTAATTACAAGCAAACTTAATTTTCAATTTAACTATTAACATCTTGAATTAAAGTCAAATCACCAAGGTAACAACATATTTTTTTTACGTTATAAAGCAAACATAAACGATTTCTTCTTACTATTTGACTTTCATCATTTACTTTAACTTCTTTAAAAAATTCGTCTATCGGCATCAAAAGTCTAGATGTTTTTAACATCACAGATTCAAAGTCTTTCCTTTTAAACAATTTTTCAATTTCTAGTTTAATCTCCTTTAAGGTAGTAAAAAGAATTTTTTCATAAGAATTGTTCATATATTCTAACATAGGATCTAGCTCGTATTTTACGCCATCTTTTTTCTCTTCTGCCACCAGGATATTGTTTGCTCTTTTAAAGCATTCCAATAATTTAATCCCATTTTTAGTCTTTAAAAATTTGTTTAAAATATTTATTTTTTCTTCCAAAATGACAAAATCATCAGATTTTGACATATTAAAACAAGCTTCAATTACGTCATATCGAATACCTCGATCTCTTAGAAGAACCTTTAATCTGTCGCGTAAAAAAATAATAATATCATCTTTTGGAACATTATTCTTAGCAATCCTATCTTCCAAAATTTCTTTTAAATTAACATTTATACCGCTACTTAACATTAATCGTATAACACCAATAGCCGCACGTCTTAAAGCATAAGGGTCTTTTGATCCGGTTGGTCTTTCATCAATTGACCAAAAACAAGACAATAAATCTAACTTGTCAGCTATAGCCAAAACAACTGATAATGGCTTCGAAGGAATTTCGTCATTAGGCCCTTGAGGTTGATAATGCTCAAGAATCGCCAAGGCAATCTCTTCATCGTAATTAGCTGCATCAGCGTAATATTTTCCCATCACCCCTTGAAGCTCAGGAAACTCATAAACCATTTCTGAACAAAGATCAGTTTTTGAGAAATTAACCGCCTTAATAATTTTCTCATCACTTATATTAAAATATGGAGCTAGTTTTAATGCCAATCTATTTATACGTTTAACGCGATCCGATAACGATCCCAACTTTCCATGGAAAATAACCTGATTTAAATTTTCAATCCAAGCTGAGCCACCTTCTTTAGCGATCTTTAAGTCATTTTCAAAAAAGAATTTACCGTCTGCCAATCGAGCGTCCAAGACTTTTTGATTTCCTTTTATAATTGTTCTTCCATTATCATCAGAAGCAACATTTGCAACGGTTATAAATTTTTCAATTTTATTACTTTTATCATTTATCACCGAAAAAAACTTTTGATGCACTTTCATTGAGGTTTGCAATACCTCTAGAGGTAAATCCAAATATTTCTGAGCAATCTCACCCATAAGTACAGATGGCCATTCAACTAAACCAGCCACCTCCTTCAAAAGGTCCTCATCCTTAATAATCCGCAATCCCTGTGAAAAAGCGAGATTATTCGCATCTGTCCAAATAATTTCCGCTCTTTCATGTGGATCTAAGATCACATATCTATTCCGCAATTGGTCCTTATAGGATTCAAAACAATTAACCGTAAATTTTTCTGGACACATAAATCTGTGCCCCCATGTTACATTACTAGCTTTAATCCCATCTATATTCACTGACACAACTTCTGAATGATCTTCATAAGTCATAATACATAAAATCGATCTTAAAGGACGGATCCATTTAATTTTTGAATTACCCCATCTCATAGATTTTTTCCAACCTAAAGTTAATATTGCCTCTTTAACGATCTTAGATGCTAAATCTGTAACTTTTGACTCTGCTTGATGTAATTCAGCAAAATAATAGCTCCCTTTTTCTACCTCCTTGATCGTCAAATCTTCAACTTTCAAATTTAAACTAGAGGCAAAGCCCTCGATTGCTCTTATTGGTGCGCCCAACTTAGGACCTCTTTTTATATCCACTTTTTTTTCTGAAACAGGTGCTAAACCCTCAACAAAAACACAAAGTCGTTGGGGAGTGGAAAAACTCACAGCATTTGAATAACTAATTAATTCATTGCTAAAGCCGTCAATGATGGATTTTTTTAAATCTTCCGAAGCAGGCAATTGTGCGTCTGCAGGCATTTCTTCCGAAAACAATTCAAGTAAAAAATCAGGCATTATAAACTTTACTCACTTTCATTAGGAGGACAATTTTCTGGCAAAACCTCACCAGAAAAAGCCGCCGATCCACAACTATTAATCTGATGCCAAGCATAAGCTATGCCACTAGGATAAATAGCTAAAACTCTATCAATACCATACTCTATATTTCTCTCAGAAAGATAAGCTCTAGCTTTACCAGACTGTAAATCGTTTGTGATAACTCTAACATCAAAGCATTCAAACCAATTTGGTGCGCGTAGTGGAGTTCCATTTACGTAAGGCAGATAATCTTTCAGGGTTTCTAAGGCCTTATTATTTATTTTTAAACAGCTTCTATATTTCAACGGAGACGTTGATGAATTAATACTTTCTATATTATCCAAATCAACTGTGACTTTTGCCTCCGATTTAGTTAAAGTAACAGTCATGTTATTAATCTCATTTCTTTCGTAATAAGCGTAATTTTGAAAATACCAAAGTGTTGCGCCAAAAAACAAAGTAAAACCTAATAATAAAATAATAAATGTATTACCCTTCATTCTAAGCCCCCCCCGCTTCTGTGTTCAAGAATGCATCAGCACAAGCTTTGGTCAGTTTTCTGACCCTAGCTATGTAAGCCTGCCTTTCCGTAACAGAAATAACACCTCTAGCATCTAATAAGTTGAAAAAATGAGAGGCTTTGATACATTGATCATAAGCAGGGTGAACCATAATTATCTTTTTACCAGTTTGCTCATCCACCTCTTCTTCATCCAATATTTGTATACACTGTTTTTCTGCATCAAGAAAATTTCTCAATAAAATCTCACTGTCCGCTGTATTGAAATTCCAGCGTGAATATTCTTGTTCAGTTTGAAAGAATACATCACGATATTTTAACTTAATTTGAGAATCAGGATCATTAAAAGGCATATCCATAACATGATCAATACCGAGAACATACATCGCCAATCGCTCTAAACCATAGGTTAATTCACCCGAAACCGGGTTACAATCATGACCTCCAATCTGCTGGAAATAGGTAAATTGCGAGACTTCCATTCCATCACACCATACCTCCCAACCAAGGCCCCAAGCGCCAAGTGTTGGGCTTTCCCAATCATCTTCCACAAATCTTATATCGTGGACACCCATATTAATTCCAATAGCTTCTAAAGATCCCAAATAAAGCTCCTGTAGTTCTTTAGGGCTTGGTTTTATTAACACCTGATATTGATAATAATGCTGAAGTCTATTTGGGTTTTCCCCGTATCTTCCATCAGTTGGGCGTCTACAGCTTTGAACATAGGCCACTGACCAAGGCTTTGGACCCAATGCTCGTAGGGTAGTCGCTGGATGAAAGGTTCCTGCTCCCACTTCCATGTCATAAGGTTGTAAAATGGCACACCCGTTTGAAGACCAATATTGATTCAACCTCATAATAATATCTTGAAACGAGCGTGGCTTCTCGTTTTTATCAATATTCATAATACCTACCCTAAATTATAGCTAATTATAATGACCAATAGTCAACAGATGCACTTGGGTCAATTACCACTAAGTTTTAAAAATTATTGATTAGCAAGAATACAACAAAAATATTCGAGCCTAGTTCAGATGAATTTAGTAATTTATTAATTTTTGGTTATAAAAGGCCTTAAATGTATCACTGTTGGCAGATTTCTTGAGAAAGCTAATTCAATTGAAGTTCTGAACTCCTCTAATGTGTCTGGTTTAGAGGAGTTTGCACCAAATGCTTCTGCCAATTTGCAAAAATCTGGGTTTAGAGCAACGACAGAGTTTGGCTCTATCTGAGACTCAATCATTGAATCTTCAATCTCCTTTAATTTATGATTATCCCAAACTATTATAGGAATATTTAAATTGTGCTCTACTGCCACACCCAACTCTTGAAGCGTATACTGAAACCCATAATCACCCATTATTGCAATTACCGGTTTATCCAATTTGCCAATTTTTCCACCTATGGCCGCTGGCAATGCATAACCTAACGTACCAAATCCATACGGGTGATGCCATTTAGCAGCCTTATACATCGGAAACACTTCCTTTGCGACATAAGCGAATTGTGTCATATCTGAATAAACTATAGTATCTTCAGTTAAAATATCTTCTAGAGCTTCCACAAAAGGAACAATACCAGGTCTCTCTGAGTCCACTTGACTTCTGTATAGAGCCCTTTTTTTCTTTATCGCGTCTCGTTTCCATTCGCTTTTTATATATTCAGATCTTAGATTAGAATTTAAGCCTTCAACAAAAGTCTTAGCGTCGGCCATAATTTTAACATCAGAGTTATGCTGATCAGACAACTGCTCCGGGTCAATATCAACTCTAATTAACTCACATGAGTGTCCAAGTTCTTCACGCCAGAGATCAACTTCTGACAAAGTAGTACCAATAGCAAGAATAAGATCAGCTTTAGCGAAATCACTTCTGCTATCAGACCTCGCCAGAGTAGCACCAAAATAAAAATCATTGTCATCATTAATTATTCCTCTACCTGCATAGGTTGAGAAGGAAGCGGCTTTAGTGCTCTCTAACAACAGCCTTATCTCATTTGAAGCATTCTTTGCTCCACCCCCAACTATGACGATTAAATGTTTTGCTTTTTCCAACTTCTCAGCAATCTCTTTGTGCTTGTCAGGTTGATCTATATAATTATCCTCAAACAATCCTTTTTTATATGCGCTTTTACTAATTGAGCCTAATAACGCGATCGGAATCTGAATATGTTTGGATCTTGAACGTTTTGTGGAAAACTCGTAAAAAGCCTTGTTTATTAAATCATAAACATTTGAAACATCTAAAGCAGTTTTTGACCAATCACAAACAGTTGCTGCAGCTGCTTCTTGATCTTTCATTTCATGTAAACGGCCCTTTGAAACTGCGTGATCTCCAATATTTAGGCAGCTAGAAATTACAAGCATAGGAACGCTATCTGAATATGCTTGACCCATAGGTGTCATAATATTGCATACACCGGGCCCTGTAATGACAAAGGCAATACCAGGCTTTCCGGTTGCCCTTGCATAGCCATCTGCCATAAAACCGGCACCTTGCTCATGACGAGCCAAAATGTGCTTTAGCCCCGCCTCTTCAATTCCACGATAAAGTTCAATATTGTGAACTCCAGGAATTCCAAAAATAATCTCCACATTATTTTGCTTTAAAATGAAAGGAATTTGTGCTCCAAGTGGTTTTCCCATTTTTTAACCCCGCCAAAATGTTAATGTAAACAAGACATAAACTACCATTAATTCTAGTCTTCCAATTAACATCGAAAAAATTAAAATTAATTTTGCCCAACTATTTAAATCAGCATAATTACCTAATGGCCCAATCCTCTCCCCTAAACCAGGGCCTACATTTGCAAGTGTGCTAACAGCTCCTGAAATGGATGTGATAAAGTCTAATCCAGTAAATGATAAAGCAAGTGTGATCCAAAATAATGTTACAAAAAATAATATAAAAAATGCTATAACCGAGGAAATAATATCCAGAGAAACCTTTTTACCCTCATACCGAGTAGCAAAAATACCCCTTGAATAATACATTTGCCTAACTTGCGCCAAGATCGCAGAAAAGACTATCTGAAATCGGAAAACTTTAATTGAGCAAGTTGTTGAACCAGCGCATCCACCAATCAAACCAATTATTAGGAATAATGAAAAAGGAAAAGTTCCCCAAAGCATATAGTTATCACTCGAATAACCAGTTCCAGTTAAAATTGAGACACCATTAAATAAGGTTTTTCTAAACGCAAAACTCATCGAAAAATCTTGCTCAATTAACAACCAACTGAATAATAGAGCAACGACAAAAACTAAAATTATCAAAAAAGTTTTAATCTGCGAATCCTTAAGAGTTGAATTAAAGTTGCCATTAGAAAGTTGAACATATCTAATAAAAGGGATTGAAGACGCTATCATGAAAAATACGCAGACGTATTCGGTTGAGACAGGAAAATTAGCAAATGAATCGTCATAATTACCAAAACCGCCTGTTGAAATAGTTGTCATGGCGTGAACAACCGAGTCGAACAATCGCAGTCCAGAGGCAAGATATGCTAAAACAGCGAGGATCGTAAGTGCTACATAAATGAGCGAAACTGACTGAGCTATTTCCCTGACTTTAGGTAAGGATTGCCCAAAATTACCAAAATTATCCAATTGGAACATTTGCATACCACCAACCCTAAGTAGAGGTAGCAGGACCACAGCAACAACTATAATGCCAATTCCACCAAACCATTGAAGTAAACCTCTCCATAGAAGCAAACCTTCAGGAAACTCATCTAATCCTCCAAAGACGGTTGCTCCAGTAGTTGTTAATCCAGACATAGCTTCAAAAAAGCTATCAATAAAACTTGCGTTGCTCCAACCTATAAGAAAGGGGATAGCACCAAAAATTGGCAGAACAAGCCATATCAAAACAGTTAATAAAAAAGTTTGTTGAAGCGAAAAATTTGTTGGAAAACTATTCAAACAACTGAGAACCAATAATGCACCTACCACAATCGTAAAAAATGACGAAAACGCAAAAATCTTCCAATGTTGATCTTGAAAATAAAAGTCTGCCAACAAAGGTAAAACCATGGATATGCCCAAGATGATAACCAAAATTCCCACAATAAAACCTATTGGTCTAACATTAAGCATTTATAAGTATCTTTAATTCTAAGTTGGTTACGGTGATAATTAAATTTAACAAAATTAAATTCTCAACTAATTCTATATATTTTTTTCAAATTATAAAACAAAAATTACAAATCTTATCGATCAGTCATTAACATTATTGCTTCTATTTCTTTCAATCTCACGCCATTTAGTAACATTTTTGTTGTGTTCTTCATTTGTTTTGGCAAACCAGTGTCCACCTTTACCGTTTGCTACAAAATATAGAAAATCTGTGTTTGCAGGTTGCGTTGCAGCTTCAATGGCTGCCTTTCCTGGATTTGTGATCGGCGTTGGCGGTAAGCCCTTTACACGGTAAGTATTCCAAGGTGTATGTCGACTTAACTCACTCTTGAGAAGACCACGGCCTAATTTATATTCACCTTTTGTAATTCCAAATATTACTGTTGGATCTGTCTGTAATCTCATTCCATACTTTAATCTATTCATAAAAACCGAAGAGATAATCTTTTGCTCTTCTATCAAGCTCGCTTCTTCTTCAATAATTGAAGCTAAAATTAACGCTTCAAACTTATTTTTGAGAGGAAGACCAGTTGCTCGATTGTTCCAAGCTCTATCTAAAATAACAGATTGTCTTTCAACCATTAAGGTTAATAAATTATTACGCTTATCTCCCCTAGAAAATAAATAAGTTTGAGGGGCATAAGATCCTTCAACAAGTAAAGGCTTTATATTTCCATTCAATAATTTTTCAGACATTATGCGTTCTGTAATCTGATAATTTGAGAAACCTTCCGGAATAACTAGTTTATGGACCTTAGTTTTACCACTGACAATAAATGTTAATATATCATTCATCGAAGCTCTACTTGGAAACTCATATTCCCCATATTTAAGTTTTTTACGGTTTTGCTTTACAATAACGCCAAGTTTGAAAATAAATGAATTATCAATATATTTTTTATCTTTTAAATTATTAGCTATTATATTAACACTGTCACCAGGATTGATAATGAATGTGCCCCTCACTAAAGGCGCACTAGGCTCTTCAAATTTTTCAACTCCCCACCAAATAAAAACGCACAAGACAATTATTAGTATTAAGAAAAAGCTTAGAATGTTCCTTAAAACACCTCTTAACATGTCTTAAGACTCGCATTTCCCTAAAACAATTGTAGCATTTGTACCACCAAAGCCAAATGAGTTAGACATTGTTGTTTTTATTTCTCGAGAAACTGCTGTTTTTGGAGCAAGGTCAACGGCTGTCTCAACAGCAGGATTATCTAAATTAAGAGTTGGCGGTGCTTTTTGATCACGAATTGATAATAAACAGAAAATTGCTTCTATTGCTCCAGCAGCACCAAGCAAATGCCCAACCGCGGACTTAGTTGAAGACATAGTTAGGTTATTAGCTGCTGATCCAAACAAGCGCTCTACAGCTGCTAGTTCAACAACATCAGCCATGGTAGAGGTTCCATGAGAATTAACATAATCTATTGAAGAAGGTCTCAAATTAGCACGCTTAATTGCAGCTGCCATGGACCTATAGCCTCCATCACCATCCTCAGAGGGCGCCGTTATATGATAAGCATCACCCGATAAACCATATCCCAAAACCTCACCGTAAATGTAAGCACCACGTTTTCGCGCATGCTCTAACTCTTCAAGAACAACCACGCCTGAACCTTCACCCATTACAAAACCATCTCGATCTATGTCGTAAGGGCGAGAAGCCTCAGTTGGGTTCTCCTTTCTTTTTGTAGACAAAGCTTTACAAGCATTAAATCCGGCTATTCCTATTTCTGATATTGGCGCTTCTGCTCCACCTGCAATCATGACATCCGCATCATCTAACATTATCAGTCTTGCTGCATCGCCGATGGCATGAGCACCAGTTGAACATGCTGTAACAACAGAATGGTTTGGTCCTTTAAATCCAAATCTGATCGAAATCTGCCCACTTGCCAGATTTATTAATGCGCTCGGAATGAAAAATGGGGAAACGCGTCGAGGACCTCGTTCTTTTAACGTGATAGCTGTTTCTGCGATTGAAGACAAGCCACCAATACCAGACCCGATCATAACTCCAGTTCTCAAATTATCATGCTCATTTTTAGCTACCCAATTGGAATCTTTTATAGCTTGTTCAGCAGCAGCCATACCATAAAGAATAAAGTCATCTACCTTTCTTTGATCTTTGGGCTCCATCCAATCGTCTGGATTAAATGTCCCATTTGTTCCATCGCCTCGAGGTATTTCACACGCATAATTTGTTGCTAAATGAGACGCATCAAATTTCTTTATCGTGGCGGCAGCTGATTTACTGTCAATTATTCTTGACCAAGTCTGCTCAACACCACAAGCTAACGGAGTGACCATTCCCAAACCCGTGACAACAACTCTACGCATATTTTATTCCTTCCGATGATAACTTAATTGTGATTGATCATAACCATATAAGAATAATAAGCAATTTTGTCTGTTATAAATTATTTTAGAAAAGCCAAAAAAAAGGCGCCTTTGAAAGACGCCTCAATCAAACATGCACTATTCTCTAAGCAGCATCGTTTATAAACTTCACTGCATCTCCAAAAGTTTGAATAGTCTCTGCGGCATCATCAGGAATTTCTATTCCAAACTCTTCCTCAAATGCCATAACCAATTCAACGGTATCTAGACTATCAGCGCCAAGATCATCAATAAAAGATGCACCCTCTACTACCTTATCTTCTTCAGCGTCTAAATGTTCAACTACTATCTTCTTAACTCGATCTGCTATGTCGCTCATAATCATAATCCTCTCAATTTTCTGGTTCTTCCAGCTTCCCAAAATAATAAATTAAAATCCTAGCAAAGGCTCTTTGGTTGCTATTGCCAATATATGGCGCCTATATCATATACTTTCAAAATGGCAAATGATTTCCGAAAATAATTTAATTAAATTAGATCATCGCCAAACCCCCATTTACATGTAAAGTCTGGCCGGTAACGTAAGAAGCTTCATTTGCAGTTAAGTACAACACTGCTGATGCAACATCTTTGCTATCACCCATTCGATTTGACGGAATAGAAGAAATTATGGAATCTTTTTGTTTATCTGTTAACTTATCTGTCATTGCAGTTGAAATAAATCCAGGCGCCACACAGTTAACCGTAATGCCTCTACTAGCCACCTCATATGCTAAAGATTTTGACATTCCTATTAATCCCGCTTTGGAGGCAGCATAATTAGCCTGACCTGGGTTGCCAGTGACGCCAACAACAGACGAGATGTTTACTATTCGACCCCACCGGGATTTCATCATACCGCGTAAAACTCCCCGGCAGAGCTGCATAGTAGCAGATAAATTCACATTTATAACATTGTCCCACTCTTCATCAGACATTCTCATAAATAAATTATCGTTAGTAATTCCAGCATTATTTATCAAAATATCAATAGAATCCAGGGTTTCTAGTGCTTTACTTGGAAGTAATTGCACAGCTTCATTATCAGAAAGATCACATAGAATTATATGAGCTCGCTCTCCTAACTCGTTTTTCAATGCTTCCAAAGGCTCTAAACGAGTCCCAGAAATGATAACTTGAGCACCAGCGCCGTGCAAAGCTATAGCGATCGATTTTCCAATATCTCCTGAAGCCCCCGTGACCAAGGCATTCTTACTTTCTAAACTGAACATAGTTTTTTCCTTTAACTCTTTATAAACAAAATCTTATTCAAATCTTCAGGAGAGCCAATGTTCTGGCAGGTAATATCTTTATTAATCCTTTTTATCATACCAGATAAAGCCTTTCCCGCGCCAACTTCGTATACGTACTTCACACCATTTTTATATAAGTATTCAATGGATTCTCGCCATCTTACTCTACCCATAATTTGATCAACTAAGGAATCCTTAATATCACTTGGCTCAACGACTGGTAGAGCCGAATAATTTGCTAATATGGGTACTTTAGGCTTTTTTATTGTAACTTTAGATAAAGCTTCCTCCATGATATTACTGGCTGGTTGCATCAATTTGCAGTGAAACGGCGCTGAGACCGGTAAAAGTATCGCTCTTTTTGCTCCACTTTCTTTTGCTATTATAATCGCTCTTTCGACTGCCTCCAAGTTTCCCGAAATCACAACCTGTTTAGGATCGTTATCATTGGCAGCTTGACAAATCTTTGTTTGAGCTGCCTGTGCAGCTATATTTTCAACCGTCTGAAAATCCAAACCCAAAATAGCAGCCATTCCTCCAATTCCAATAGGAACAGCCTTTTGCATCGCCTCTCCCCGAGTTCTTAAAAGCTTAGCCGTTACTGATAACTCTAAAGCCCCAGCAGCACATAGTGCAGAGTATTCACCAAGAGAGTGACCTGCAAAAAAGCTAATGTTATCTGGAATCAAACCCTCTTCTTCAATGGCGCGAAAAGCAGCGATTGAAGTTGCCATCAGCGCTGGTTGTGCATTTTTTGTTAAGGTCAGATCATCAATTGACCCCTCCCAAATCAACTCAGATAATTTAAACTTGAGAGCATCATCTACCTCTTCAAAAACATTTCTTGCTTTTGAATAGGCCTTAGCCAAAGCTTGCCCCATTCCAATCGACTGCGCGCCTTGCCCTGGAAATACGAATGTAAAACTCATTATTACTCCATTAAAATTTAGCAATTCTTAAAAAAGAATATTTCTATCACTAAAACATACATTAAAGTACAACCAAAGTAATTTAAATATACGAAAAGTTTAAACTTCTAATTATTTTCTTATTAATAGATAATGTTCTTGCATTTAATTAAAAAAGAAACTATCGACCCCCAATCCGCAAATTTGTGTTAGCGGTGCCACTCGTATATGGTAGCGGATAATTTTGCCATATTTTGAAGCACAAGAGTAAAGGAAATACCATGCCGAAATATGAGCATGTGATGATCGCCCGTCAAGATCTGTCAAATATGCAAGCTGAAGGCCTTTTAGAGCACTTTTCAAAAGTTTTAGAAGAGAACAAAGGTACCGTTTTAGACAGCGAATACTGGGGTCTAAAAACTATGGCTTATAAAGTGAACAAGAACCGAAAAGGTCACTATACTTTCTTAAAATCTGATGCACCAGCTGAAGCTGTTCAGGAAATGGAACGCCTGATGCGGTTACACGAAGATGTAATGAGAGTTATGACAATAAAGGTTAAAGAGCATGATGAAGGCCCTTCAGTTATGATGGGATCCAAACAACGAAATCGGGAAGACAAAACAGATAACGTGAAATCAGAAGCTGGAGGCGAGTAGAATGAATGTAGCCAATAAACCATTTTTTAGACGACGTAAGACATGCCCCTTTTCAAGTGATAAAGCCCCAAAAATTGATTATAAAGATATAAAACTATTACAACGATATGTATCAGAACGAGGTAAAATTGTGCCAAGCAGAATAACAGCTGTTTCTCAAAAGAAACAACGCGAATTAGCTAAAGCAATCAAGCGTGCCCGTTATCTCGCCTTGCTGCCATACGCCGTTAAATAGGAGATATACCATGCAAGTAATTTTGATGGAAAGAGTAACAAAGTTAGGTCAGATGGGAGACGTGGTGACTGTTAAACAAGGCTACGCTAGGAATTACCTTCTTCCTTTAAAGAAAGCAATGAGAGCGACAGAAGCCAATATTGCTGTATTTGAAAAGCAAAAATCTCAGATGGAAGCCCGCAATCTAGAAGCAAAGAGTGAAGCCGATGCGATTGCAGCAAAACTGGATGGCAAGCAATTTATCATTATTAGATCAGCATCAGATACTGGGTCACTTTATGGATCAGTTACCAACAGGGATGCAGCCGAAGCAACCACCAACGATGGTTTTTCAATAGATAGGAAGCAAATTATAATCGATAAACCGATCAAAGAATTAGGCCTCCACACGGTCAAGGTTTCGTTGCATCCTGAAACACTATGTAATATTGACCTAAATGTAGCTCGATCAGAAGAAGAAGCTAAATTGCAAGCTGATGGTAAATCAATACAAGACTTAGCAGCCCAGGCAGAAGCTGAAGCAGAGTTTGAAATCTCAGAGCTCTT
>MDSV01188393.1_pt1 | contig 20206 bp, 16 predicted proteins | sample 810851 | NCBI WGS metagenome assembly MDSV01 (sample SAMN05326640, study PRJNA326480) | marine metagenome | isolation source: seawater | place: Atlantic Ocean: North East | collected 2012 | reverse complement strand
TTTGGATTTCACTATGGATGCTTTCTCCAAGGGGCAGATTCAACGATGCTATTGGGAGGTCGAATATGAACGCGACTTCGAGCATGATGAAAAGTACTTCCTTGAACAGCTAGAAGCGCTATTTGATGAATCGGTTGACCTTCATTGTAGAAGTGATGTACCTATTGGCGGATACGTGAGTGGAGGGATAGATTCCAGTCTTGTCTCGATAACAGCTTCAGCAATTTCCTCAGATTTTATTGGTTTTACCGGAAAGTTTGAAGAACCTTCTGGGTATGACGAGAGCCAGTATGCTGTGAGAGCTTCAGAACAGGCGGATTTCGATCTATATCAATGTTCGATAACCCCTGAGGATTTTCTGAATGTTTTCCCAAAGGTGATCTATCATTTGGACTACCCAATAGCCGGTCCCGGCTCATTTCCTCAATATATGGTTTCAGAGCTAGCCAGCCAGCACCGGAAGGTAGTGCTAGGCGGGCAAGGTGGTGATGAAATTTTTGGGGGCTACACACGGTATTTAGTGGCTTATCTTGAGCAAGCACTTAAGGGTGCAATTAACGGAACGAGCGATGAAGCTAACTTCATTTTGTCATACCAAAGCTTGAAGTCCTCTCTTCAATCTCTGCAGGGTTATGAACCTATGCTTGCTTCCTTCTGGTCGAAGGGCTTGTTCGGTCCACGAGATGAAAGGTATATCGATCTAGTTGATCGAAGTGCAGGTACTCCTGTAGCGGAGTGGGTTAAGGATTTAGACTACAGTGCCCGAGACGTTGCTCTTAATCTTTTTCGAGCAGAAAATGTAGAATCTGGGTCTTATTTTGATGAGATGACTCACTTTGATTTCAAATCACTTTTACCTGGTCTTCTCCATGTTGAAGATCGCGTAAGCATGGCCCATGGGCTCGAAGCAAGAGTTCCTTTCCTTGATCACAAGATTATTGAGTTAGCAGCTAGTGTCCCTTCAGATATCAAGTTTAAAGATGGGAAGTTGAAACGATTTCTGGTTGAATCCTTAGGGCATCGGTTACCATCTGAAATCCTCAACAGGAAAGATAAAATGGGATTTCCTGTCCCACTTGATGTTTGGGCTAGATCGAATAAAGAAGTATCTTCCTTTCTTGCTGAAACGCTACAATCTGCAAGAAATAGGGAAATGTTTCCTCTAAAGGTCCCCGACGATAGTTCGGAGATTTCCAATATACCCCTACGAGCATTATGGGGAATGATAAGCCTAGAAATTTGGTTTCAGGTATTCTTCGATAAATCAACTGAAAGTAATATTTCTACGGATAGTCTAATGATGCGCAAAGCTGATATTTCTGTAGCACGTATGCATGAGGAGAATTCATGACAAATAAAACTGTATTGATTACTGGAGGGGCGGGTTTTATTGGATCAGCTCTTGCAGATCGCTTGTTAGGTAAGGGGTACAATGTCGCAGTAGTTGATAATTTTGCTACTGGAAGAAGAGACAATCTTGTTCAACGGCCAAACTTAGAGATTCTTGAGGGCTCAATTACCGATCAAGAACTCATGGCTGACTTTTTCTCCAAAGTTAATCCAGATGTTGTAGTTCATGCTGCTGCCTCTTACAAAGACCCAGAAGCTTGGGTAGAAGATTCAGCAACTAATGTTGTGGGGACTTCGATTATAGTTAATGAAGCTAAAAACGCAGAAGTTGATCGCTTCATCTATTTCCAGACTGCTTTGTGTTACGGATTACATCCAGAAGAGCAGCCGATACCTATCGACCATGAACTAAGACCAAGGGAAAGCAGCTACGCAATTAGTAAAACAGCAGGAGAAAATTATCTGGCACTATCAGGGCTCAACTGGGTTTCTTTCCGATTGGCTAATGGATATGGTCCGAGAAACATAACTGGGCCTCTTCCAACATTTTTCCAACGTTTAAATAACGGTTCTTCAGTTTTCGTTATGGACACCAGAAGAGACTTCATCTTTATCGAAGACTTAATTGATGTAGTTGAAAGAGCGGTTGATGGTGAAGGCGAGCCAGGGCCATATCATGTTTCTTCTGGTTCCGATGTCTCGATAGAGGACCTACTCGAAGCAACATTAAAAGCTATGGGTATCGAACTCGACGATCCTGTGGAAGTTCGTCCGCGTGGAGAAGATGATGCATTCACAATTCTCCTGGACCCTAGCCGTACCCATGATCAATTCCCTGGGTGGGAAGCCAAAACACCGCTTCAAGATGGGGTTGATAGAGCAGTTGGATATTACAGAGAGTTTGGGATAGAAGAAACTTTCACACATCTTCATATGCCCGACGAAGAATAATGAACGAACAAAGAATAGCAATTAAGAATTCCAAAGCACTGGTAGTCGGTGGAGCTGGATTTGTTGGCTCAAACTTAGTCAGTCGATTACTAGATGATGGAGTTTCCTCGGTGCATGTTGTTGATAATTACCTTTCAGCAGAACCGTCTAACATTCCCGAAGATTCCAGAGTGAGCGTTTCGGGAAAATCAATCAATGACGAAAGTGTCCTTGCAGAAATAGGGCTCGATTGGGATATTGTTTTTCATTTATCTACTTACCACGGAAACCAAAGCTCAATTGCGAATCCCCATGAAGATCACGAAAATAATCTTCGGACAACGTTAGTAATCGCTGATCATTTCAGCCGTTCTTCGGTGCTTAAATCTCTCGTTTATGCATCTGCTGGTTGCACAGTCGCGGAAAAGACATATGATGATGCCGAAGCAACAAACGAAGATGACCCCATCTCGCTTTATCTGGATTCTCCCTATCAAATCTCAAAAATTGTTGGAGAATTCTATCTCAATTATTTTGAACGGTCATCTGGGCTTCCATCAGTAAAGGCACGATTTCAAAATGTCTATGGTCCAAGAGAAATCTTGGGTGCGGGAGAATGGAGGGGTACTCCTGCAACTATCTGGAGAAATGTCGTACCTACCTTCATCTATAGAGCTATTAATGGATATAAATTGAGTCTCGATAATAATGGATTGAACAGCCGAGACTTTATTTATGTCGATGATCTAGTTGATGGGCTTGTCCGCTGTGCTACTCACGGCGAAATAGGTGGTGTATATAACCTTGCGAGTGGGGTTGAAACATCTATTAAACGTTTAGCTGAGGTCATTATTCATGAAACATCGTCAACTTCAGAATTAGAAATGCTGCCAGCTCGAGATTGGGACAGATCGGGCCGACGCTTTGGCTCAACGGGGAAGTCCGAAACTGAGTTAGGATTCCTAGCAGCTACTTCTCTAGAAGAAGGAATACAAAAAACCGTTGAATGGACCAATGAGAATTTAGATTTCATAACGGCAACAATTGATAAGCACCATGATCGTCTAGAGCCAGCGGATGAATAGTCGTTTGACCATTCGGCTCGATGAGATCTATATCAATTCCTTCAACGAACTCACAAGCTTTGCTCCTCGAGGTGTTAGGTGCTAATCGCTTCGTTTCAACTTTTCAGACTAAATACTCCTTTGGTTGTTGTGCCAGCTGTTGCGATAAAATACTCCCTACAAATTAATTTCTGAAAGCTTTTCGATGAGTACTCCACTTATTGTATTTAGAAGAATTGAATCCATCTCGGTCCCTGTAACGTTGCAATGGATAACTGAATTTAGTAAAAAGTCTTCTCTAATTTTCGCTTCAGATAACGATGAGTTCCTAGTAAATAATTTTTTTGAAAACCATGGACTTAAAAATGCTACACATATCCCCATAGATACAACTGTTCCAATTGAAGTACAGGAAATTCACTCACGGCTTCCAAAAGATATTCTTTATATTCTTCTTGATTTGGAAGCTTCTGCATCGGTCATCTCTTACCGAACCCCATGTGTTTGGTTCGCTATCGAAGAGCGAGAGATCTCCTCATTACAAGCAGTTGAGGTACTTCGTCGAGCCGCTTGGGTTCTGGGAACCGAAGAGTTTCGGGAAAAATTCGATATTGATCACCAGTATTTTCGGAATGTATCTACAATCTCAATTGAGGAAATAGTAGATTTATGCCTTGAGGTAAAAACCCGTCAACCGGATGATGTTTTCCATGGGTTACTTCTGGCGGAAATCCTACATCGTGATCACCTTTTAGAAGAAGCATTTAACAATCTCAAGGAAGACCTTCCCGATTATCTTTACAATTCACTTGAGTTACGAATTTCTTCCCAGGTTCCTGATGGGTTGTCTGGGATTATTTATAGTGATCATGAAGATAGAAAAGGAGAGATTATATCTTCGTATCTAAGCTCCAATGATCAGTTGTCGGGTGATGATCGTGGCTACAAGCCAGTAGGTTTACTAGAGAATATCTCCGGTATTTGTTCATCCGAGTCGCTAAGAGAACTTCTTCAGCTTTATGAAAGAGCGGCATCAAACAATTCGACAGAAGTGAGTCTCAAACTTATTTATCAAGCTATTGCAAAGGAATTCTCATCAAAGCACGTAGAAGTTCTACTAGAATTCCCTAACTTTTTTGACCTACTGCCCTCGTCAGAATTTGTTCCTTCCCTGAGCCTTCAAGCCGCCATGAAAATAATACAGATCCCCGAAATACCAGAAACTATTCTTGAAGATTTCGTATCAAAGGGTTCTTATTTCGTTTCGCTAGCAGGGCGGCTAGCTTTACACTCAAGAAAATCGCATGCAGACATTTCTAATAGCGAAATAGAGGATCTAGTAATTGAATTAGAGAAGATCGATGCGATGGCACTTTACCAAGGCCTATGGCTAACTGGATTGAGATTCTGGAGTGAAATGACTGGGATGGACTCGAAACCACATCCGGAATCTTTTGATGAACCAGAGGTCCTACAGATTGATAGCAAATACAAGCCAAGTGAAGTCGCAGTATTTGACCGCAGAGCTCGAAGATACCTAAGCATTGGCCTTTATGGGCTCTCTTGTCGAACCTTTGAGCTTGTTCGCTCCGCTGCTAAATCCAATAGGCAGTTTTCGACAGAATTAGCTGCACGTTTGAACATAGGATGGGCACTTTGGGCTCAAGGAAAATCACGTGAAATTTGGGAACCCTATATCGCTTCAACCCTTAATGAAGTAGGTCCTTCAAAGGATTTGGTCAATTTACGAATCAGGTTAGATGGTTTTCTAACAGCGAACAGAGAGCATCTGCTAAGTAGTCGAAAGATACTCCCTTCTCGAAAAGAGCGGATAAGAAGACGTAGTCAAAATTTGTTGGTCTTTGTCCGCAAAAACCCAGTTCTAGCCGTTCCTTTTCTTAGTTCAATAATTATCTTAAGAAGAAGCCTTAAACTCTTGAGGCGAGTCACAAGAAGGATAGTGAAAGGGCTTAGAGCCCTTATTAAAAAAGTAATTTCAAAAATTCTACAAAGAGGGAAATTAAGAAGAAGTCTTAAACTCTTCAAGCGAATCATAAGAAAGATAGTGAAAGGGCTTAGAGCCCTTATTAAAAAAGTAATTTCAAAAATTCTACAAAGAGGTAAAGCTCAATGAAAAGAGTGCTAGTACTTCATGGATTATCTTCGCACATGCGTCAGACAACATTCGAATTCGCTATGAGTTTCAGGCGTTACGCTCCTTCTGACTGCCAAGTTCAGTACCATAATATTCGTAACCCAGAACTTCCAGCTTCCCTTTCGGAGGGCTTTGACGCCCTGATTATGACTTACGACATACTCGGACTGCGAAGCTCTATTCAGTGGGAATGGGTTGTAGAGACAACTGAGAAAATCCGAACGGGCTGTGATCGCTTACTTGCATTTCCCCAAGATGACTATACCTGTAACAAGATTTTGGATGAAGGATTGAACGTGCTTAACGCTGACGTTATATATACGCCTATAGAAAATGGTCATGAAATCGTCTACCCAATAATGTCAAATAGGGCAGAAATTAGACAGGTCTTAACCGGTTATGTCGATACAGCTGCAGCTGAAAAGTATTTATCCTCTTGGATCCCGATGGAAGAAAGAACTATTGATGTTGGTACCAGAGTGCGCCTTCTTTCACCATGGCTTGGCCGAAGCGGTCAAAGGAAAGGCTTTTTTGCTGAAAAATTTCATCAACTAGCAGAATCAGTTGGAATGATCTCCGATATTTCAACAAAAGATGAAGATGTTTTTTTTGGAGAGGAATGGTACGAATTTTTGGGATCATGTAGGACAACTATTGCCCAAAAAGGAGGTGCCTCATTATGTGACCCTGATGGATCACTCATGGAAACTGTTAAAGGTTTCCTTGAGGAAAACCCAGAAGCAAGTTTCGAGGAGATAGAACAAAGCTGTTTCCCAAATCAAGATGGGCTTGCTGAAATGAGTGCGATTAGTCCGCGTATATTTGATGCCGCAATGGTCGGTGCTGCTCAAATTCTGGTTGAAGGCGATTATTTGGGGGTGCTTGAACCTTGGCAACATTACATACCAACTGACCCGGAAATCTCAAATATTGAAGAAATATTAGAAATCATTAGGCAGCCAATGGCTCTGGAACAAATCGCAGATAATGCAGCGGAAGTTCTAATCCGCGAAGAACGCTTTACATATAAACAGTTTGTAGAAGATATATTTAATGAATCGGTTTTCGAATCTGGCCGCAGAAGGATTCCAGTAGATAGATCCTTGGCCGAAAAAATACAATGGCGCGTTACTCCTGAGATGTTCGAAGGGCTTCAGCATCTTCTCTATCTAGCTAGAGCTACGGATTCAATTGAAGAGTTGTCAAATTTTCTAAACGACGTCGTCAAGTTAGTAGATTCGCACCCAGAGGTCATCTCCCACTTAGATGAGAAGTTCCTTCGTACATTATTAAATTGGCATCCAATTCATCCAGTCCTCGACAATATATCAGGCCCTATAACCGACTTACTTAGAGAATGCACTAGGCATGGAGCTATAGATTTGTATGCATCTTTGTCGGCTATAGCTACTCAGAAAAATTTATCTGATTGGCACTTCTTAGAATGGACAGAAGCAGATCAAATAGAACTTATGATTGCCGGTGAACCTTTACATTCTAAATAGATGCGCTATAGAAGTTATTTTTTGACTCTTATATAAAGGTCAAGTCCCAGAATCCGAGCGATGTTATTTAACAACTGCGGCCTAGTTCGTTGGAATTTCCCACCAAACAGAGATAAATGGTCAAAATTCTGTATCTCAACGTCTATAGAAGAGAAGGATCTAAATAGCCAGTGAGCTCCAGGTGCAGTGGTGTAATCAGTATGTGGCGCAGCCTCTCCTTGGGCATTGGTATCGTACATGGATCGGATTCGTCGACGATACTCGCTCCACCCTTCTGACTTCATTGCTTTAAACCAATTCGCAGGGGCCTGAACCAGCTGACGATATGAAAGTCGGTTATAGAGCATAATTAAAGCTTCCCCTTCGGGGGCTAAGACCCGATGAACTTCAGCAATGCACTTCTTAAGGTCACCTGTGTGGTGGAGGCAGCCGATTGAAACAACTTTTTGGAAGTAGTTCTCAGGGTAAGCTACCTCAAGCGCGGAACCCCTTTGGATACTTTCTCCAGAGAACCCATTCCTTTTCATTCTTTCTGTCATTAATCCAACAGGGCCTTCAGCTATATCTAGGCCATGGTACTCAAATCCACGCTGAATCAATATTTCTCCAACGGTTCCGTACCCGAGTCCAATTTCTAGTAATCGTTCCTGTGGGTTTGTGGGACTTGGTAAGTATTTGTACAAGTATGGGTAAAGGTCCATGTAGGCGGAATCAAATTTTTCAATGTTCTCTGGGGAGTTATCATCAATCCCTATGGATTGAGCTAAACCTGAGCCACAAAGTTCATCCCAGAAGTCTTTATTTCGGGAATCTATATCGCTTTGGGTCATTCTTTCCTTTGGTCTATATCAATTAGATTTCTTCGCTGATAATACTTGATGAACCTACTGCTACAAAATCTTCGTATGCTCCTACGATTTCGTCACAAGGCCCGTACCCCATCATTCTGCCATGGTCGATCCAAAGACATTTTGAAGCCATTTCGTTGATTGTTTGTAAGCCGTGGCTAACTAAAATTATCGCACGAGCTTTTTCCATCATGTCTTCGATTTTTCTTGCAGCTTTATCGCGGAAAGAAGCGTCTCCCGCAGATAGGGCTTCATCGATAAGCAAGATATCTGGGTCCATGTGGGTGACTACAGAAAATCCCAGACGTGAATACATCCCAGTTGAATATGTTTTCATTGGGTAATCGATAAATTCGCCAAGTTCAGAAAAGTCAGCAATTTCATCCTCTTTTTCGGCAATTTCCTTAGTTGAGAAGCCATTTGCCAGACCTCCAAGACGGATATTATCTCTCCCTGTAAGTTCGGAATTGAATCCGATTCCAACCGAAAGAAGTGTAGTGACATGTCCTGCAATAGTCACTTTTCCTGAAGATGGAGGGAGAATGCCTGCAATGGTTCGAAGTAAGGTTGATTTTCCTGCCCCGTTGTGGCCAATTACTCCTAAAAATTCACCGGGTTGCACAGTAAGAGTAAGATCCTTTAAAGCTTCGATGTATTTCACTTCTTGTTTCGGTCGTCCAAGACGCATTAGTGCTGATTTCATAGTTGGTCGCGATTCAAGCATCGTTCGATACTTAACTGAGAGGTTCTCAATAGCAACAGCTGGAAGGTCAGATTCGAACGGCAAATTCTCGCTCCTTTCGAAGGAACATCACTATACCTAAGAATACTGATCCAACGCTCCAAGCTAATCCGGAGAGAAGGTAGCTCATATTTGGGCTAGTGCTTTCGAAGAGTATTTGTTGTATTGCTGCAAATAGGCCTCCAAAAGGATTCGCATAGAATGTCCAAGCCATTGAATCAGGTACTTGAGTGTACAAATAAATGATTGGAGTTAAGTAGAGCCACATTCTTGAAACAAATGGTAACAATGAAGCTAAATCTCGGTAATACACCGTTCCAGTTGCTGCCATCATCGCAAATCCTAGAGAGATTAGAAATACTAACGCGATTATTGGGAATGCCCAGAACATATGGACAGAGAATGAATATTGAGCCAATGAGTGGAATAGAAGATAAACCAAGATACTTGGTGCAAAGTTCATAAATCCACCGAAGACTGAAGAAATAGGAAGAATCATTCGAGGAATTCGAGTGTTTAAGATAAAGGTTCCTCCCTGAATAATAGACCTTGCACCTAAATTAAATGCGGTACTTGGAAGACTCCAAAGAAATAGTCCTCCTACTATTTGGGTCAAAATTCTCATCCCGTCACGATCAAATATGTTTCCTCCTGTGCCAAAAAGAACCACAACTAAAAACCAATAGATTATCGCAAGTAGAAATGGATTAAGTATGTTCCACAATTGCCCGAACCAGGTATTTTTGTTTGCAGCAACCAAATCTAATTTTGCTTTTTCATACGCAAATCTTAGGTGTGAAAATGTGTCTTCAAGGTAAGGCCTTACTGGAGGCATCATCAGATCAGAATCGTAAATCCGGATTTTTTGTTGAGTTGGTTTCGACATGCTGCCCTTCGAATTAGGTGCCAAGAAATCTGGAAAGTTTCGACGCTGTAAGTGACCCATTATGGTATTTGTTCGCGAAGCGGTACCCAGCTTCTCCTAATGATTCCCAAGCGTTTCGGCTATCTATTAAATCAAGTATCACAGAAGATATTATCGCAGGGTCGGAATGCAAAATTGGGCATTCAGAGCTGATTTTGCCCAGTTCATTTTTGTTTCCAATAATTATTCTCCTCGCTGCCATAGCTTGGCATGATGTTACTCCATAAGCTCCGATAACAAGTCCATCGATAACAATGTCACTCTTTTCAATTAAAGAAGGAACCAAAGAGGCTGGCACTTTTCTCTCTGGGCGTATATATCTAATTTTTCCAGCGCTTTCTAGTTTCAGTAGCTCACTATCAATTTGTTGAGAACCTTTGAGCTTACTGCTTGTCGGCATATGAAGAACTGCAGGAATCGCTTTGTCAGGCCGGGCATGAATAGAGCTCCAGTATTCAACATCAACTACCAAAGGTAGCCATTCGCCTCTGGTGTATTGAAGTAAATCAGGTGTTGTAACAAAAATAGGAACATCGACCCTCTCTAATCGTGGTTTCAAGTCAGCCACAGATTTCTCAAGTCTGATTGTCAAATCGTCCCTCTCATGAAATGGAGAGTATCCGTATTGTTGATGCGCAATAGGGTCACGAATTTCTGACCCATGAAGAAGAACAGCCGCCGAAATTCCAGATTCAAGCAAAAGGGGTATCTGTTCATCGATGAACCTTCCACCCATCGTTCCTAAGACACCAGTCCCAGATTCTGCGAGAACATGTGTAAATCCAGCAGAAAGCATTTCCCTATGTTGTTTCTGCCAGAAGGGATCTCTCCAGCTGATTGAATTTACTGGTAAGTGAACAGGGAAATTGAAGTCAGATTTTTCGATAGCGAATGAAATCGCCGGAATCTTTAAATGATTTTGAACAGCGTTTGCGATACGGAATGCCTGACCCGCCATATTTCTAGGACCGACAGCTAATCCTTTGGCGGACGCTTTAAGCAGTTCGGGTATGTCGAAACTGTCTATAGTTATTGAACTAATTTCCCTTTCACTCGGGGTAGGAGAGATTCCTAGAGCATTTCCATACACATCAAGAAGTGCCTTTGATTGAAATTCCCAAGTGGTTTGAGTAAGGAGTTCTTGAGAAATGTTATTCCTATACTTCAGTGTATTTTCAAGAAGAACGGATCCTTCCTTGGCTAAACTCTCCGGAGATCCGCTTTTGAAAGAAATTCCGATTCTCTTAGCTTCTACAAAAGTAGACACTGCTCCCACATCACTTGCAAGTATGGGTAACTTAGCGTGTACTGACTCGAAAAGTTTGTTCGGCATAGCGATTCGATGATTCTCTGTTTCTGTCTGAGGAATAACTGCTATATCAGCTGAACTTAGATACTGGGGAAGGTCCGCTGCTGGAACGTAAGGAAGAAAATGAAGTTGCTTTTCAATCGGCCTTTTTATAGTGGACAAGTTCTTAGCGATGTCTTGAAGCTCATTTACGTAACTTCCTCTATTGTTAGTCACTATTGCAATGTGCACATCTTCAGAGAAAAATTGCAGAGAAGAAACCAGTGTTTCCAGATCTCTCTTAGAGTCAACTTGGCCATGGTAAACGATTATTCTGCCTTCAATACCTAGGTCATCTCTAATCGTCTTAGGTATGTTTCTGCTCGTCGTTATGGCAGGGCAGTTTAAGACAACCTTCGGTAATGACTTTAGATTATGTACCTCTTTGATTCTTTGTGCCTGTGGATCGGAGATGCAAACAACGTCATCAACTTCATCAATGAAGTTCCTCTCTTCTCGCATCCATTTTTTTATAAGCCTTTTTGGATAACTCAATCCCTCAATAAGTTCATGGGCATCATAAATTACCTTTGTGCTTATTCCAGATTGACTGAGGTTTTTAGCGGCTGTAACCCCAACCCCAATCATGTGGTAGTCATGCGCATGTATCAGATCTGGTTTGAGCTCTTCAATAATTGGACCAAACGCGACTTCATAGTCTAGGAATACTCTGTTTTGTACCGCTTCAGAGATTTGATGCTGAAGCCGTCTAATAATTCGATTCCCTATCTTGAGAAGGACATCAAAAGCGCGATTAAACCATTTTCTTGCTTCAAAAACCTTTCGAATAACTTTGATTTTCAGCTGTACCGATTTATGGGTGACAGACAAGGAATATCTTTTGAAGGGCTTATTAGAGAGTGTGCATCTCCTGGCTTCTAGTCGACGAATAACCCCACTGTTGTGTACAAATTTCCCTTCGTATCGAGCATTAAGTTCGGTCTCACTAAAGGATCTAAGCTGCAGTTTTAAACGTTTCGATTTGTCCCTAGCTACAAAGGCGATAGGAACCTTAATTACTCGAACGTTACCAAGGTTTACCTCTGACCGATTGTGTGTTGGGGAGTAGCAGATAATCGTAGTTTTGTACCCTGCGTTAGCAGCAGTCATAGCAGCTTTTTTAACTCTGCTATCAAAGGTGATGTCATTTCCGACGATCGCTACAAGATGAGGCTCTTTAGTCATGGGCTGCAATCCCAAGATTTCCGTATGTTTCTAGAAGTAAACCGATCTGGTGCTCCCATGAAGTCTCTGAAAGTAAGCGCTCATCTTTTATGGCGACATCATATGTCGCAGGGTTGTTAACAACCTTACTAATCGCCTCACTCATTGATAGGGAGTCCCCTCCCAAAAATACTTCACCAATGCCACTGTGCCTGACAAATCTTTCCATATCAGGGTTATCACTTACCACGACTGGAACTCCAGCATGAATAGACTGAAATAGTTTGTTAGGTAAGGCGACTTCATAATTTTCAATTTCTCTACTTAACGGTATTAACGACAGGTCAGCACTGGAGATATAAGAAACTACTGCTTCTGGTTCAACGAAAGGAGCAAAATGCACCCTGTCGTCAATCCCCATCTCTATTGACCGGTCCTTTAATGTAGCGATATACCCCGACATTGAAGCTGATACAAAGACTAGGTGAATACTCTCGTTGAGGTATTTCATAGTTTTCAGTATCAGCTCAGCTCCTCTATGAGGGGCTATCCCACCAACATAAACCATGAGTGTTTCCTCAGATGATATGTTGACAACTTCCCTCAACGGTTTTGTAGTCGAAGCAGAAATTAAATCCGGAGCATTAAGAACGATAGTTACAGGCACGCTAAATCTCTTTTCTGTAAGAGCCTTTAAGCCTGGTGAAACTGTTACTAGTGCATCTGCCATATGAGCGTATTCATCTTCCAGATTTTGGTATCCGGAACGCTTACGTATCCCAATTGGTAACCCAGGAACGTATTCGTGAATATCATAAACAAGTTTGATATTTCTCCCATTTTGAGACGCTCGTTGAATAGCTCGTGCGGCGAGACCGAGATGAAAAACATCGTGAACATGAATTAAGTCAGGCTTTAATTGATCAATAACTGGGCCTAAGCTCTTTTCGTAGCGATGCATTTCTGGAAGGGTCCACTTCCATGAGCTCCGCCAAGTTATCCGAAAGAATCGGCGAGAGACGAACCAGAGTGATCCGAGAAGAACCTTTCTCTTTACCTTAAGAAAAATCATCCCAGTCCTATTTTTATATTTTCCAAATATTGCCTTAATTGAGTTTCCATCAGTTTCTGTGTGATGATTACGAGATCTTCTGATCTGACTACCGGTATAGGAGACGAGATAATTGATGAGATATTTAATGCTTTCATTTGAAAAACGAAAAATAAACGGAATCGACCTGAATTCCTCTGTTATAGGGTACCGACAAAGGAAAGCCCCATAGTGGCTCTCCATACTGGCAGCTTGTTTTGAAGAAGCTATTCCCATTGCAATTACCGAGAAGCCAGAACGTGAGAGTGACGCAGCAGTCTTTCTCGATCGGATATCAACAGTAATATCATTTCCGATCAGAGTTAGTATTCGAGGTCCTTCAACTGCAGGCCATTCAGGTATATCCATATTTGTTAGTCTAGGAATCACGAGGAAACTAAGCACTATTTTGGTTCTAGAACGCAAAACTCTGAGGCACTATACTCGTATTGATGGACTCCCATATTTCCGAAACAGCTGATGTTGCAGAAGATGCAATAATCGGGACAGGGACTCGTGTTTGGCATCTTGCTCAGGTACGAGAGACTGCGGTAATAGGGAATAATTGCATTATCGGTAGAGGTGCCTACATTGGTCCGGGAGTAAAGATAGGAAAGAACGTAAAAATCCAAAACCATGCGCTAATTTATGACCCCGCCGAAATAGAAGATGGAGCTTTTATAGGGCCAGCGGCCGTTCTAACTAACGATATTTATCCTCGATCAGTTGACCAGAAAGGAGCATTGAAGGATTCTCAAGGTTGGGAATCCTTAGGTGTCCGAGTCCGAGAAGGAGCTTCGGTTGGAGCTCGAGCTGTTGTTCTAGCAGGAACAACAATAGGAGCTTGGGCACTTGTCGGGGCTGGTTCTGTGGTTATCCGAGAAGTACCTGATTATGCACTTGTAGTAGGTAACCCAGCTAAACAAATAGGTTGGGTTGGTCGATTAGGAGAGAAACTGGTTGAAGAGGAAGGAATTTGGGTATGTCCAAAATCTGGAGAGAGGTACGTCCAAGACGCAGGCAAACTAAGCTATCTTGGCTCTTGATCATACATAGGATAGGCCGACTTGTGATCCCTTTTTATTCGAAAAGACAATCGATGATTTTTTCAGCAGTTTTACCATTGCCAAACGGAGTTGGTTGTTCTGATTCTGGCGCAAGCCTCTTGGAAAGTCCTTGAAGATCTGACAAGTCATCCACAATAATATTCCATTCGTTTACAAGTGTTTCCTTCCACTCTGTTTCTGTTCGAATAGTCGAGCATGGGACCTTGAGTAAAAAACACTCTTTTTGTAGTCCTCCCGAGTCGGTAACAACTGATTTGGAAGCAATCGCTGCAGCAATTAATTCACGATGAGATAAAGGAGGGACTATTATCAACGACCCTTTTGATAGCTCTATGTCGAAAGTATTACAACGATCCACCAGGCGAGGGTGAGCTGGAAGCACTACAGGAATATCAAAATTGCTGAGAGTTTCAATTAGAGAATTAAGCCTTAATCGATCTCCGGTATTCTCAGCTCTGTGGATTGTGGCGAGAACAAAGTCTTTAGTTGTTTTGCAGAGATTCTCGATACTTATCGGACTGTTTTGAAGAGATTTTTGGACGAAATTGAGCGAGTCAACCATTATGTCCCCGACTAAACGAGTGCGACCCCCTAAACCTTCATGTCTTAAATTCTTTACTGCTGTCTCTGTAGGAGCCAAGAGAAGGTCGGAACAATGGTCTGTAATGATTCTGTTATGTTCTTCGGGCATTTTCCGGTTACCCGACCGAAGCCCGGCTTCTATATGGGCTAAGGGGGTCTCAATCTTTACAGCAACGATTGCCGCTGCCAGAGTAGAGTTGGTATCTCCGTAAACTACCACCCAATCAGGTCTCTCTTTAAGTACACATGCCTCTAAACCTTCAAGCATTCGCGCAGTTTGAGAAGCGTGGGATCCTGATCCGACATTTAAATTGAGATCAGGCTTAGGTATCTCGAGTTCTCTAAAGAATACGTCTGACATATTGTCGTCATAATGCTGTCCAGTGTGGACAATCATGTGGTTCACTCCACGATTAACAGCAGCTTTATGTAGCGGAGCAAGTTTTATGAATTGGGGTCTTGCGCCTACAACACTTATAACCTTCATAGCATCAACCGACTCCAAGAACTATTACTTTAATCGGAGATAGTTCGGCTATATCTACTATCCCACGCCCATCATATAAAATTTCTGATCCTGGTAAGTCAGATGAAGTTAAATCCCTATACATCTCATGGTCAGTCTGGACTATTGCCGCATCGCATTGGCTACCGAGCTGAAATTCCATTAGTCCCAGAGTTTCAAGTTCCTCTTTACTATAAAGGGGGTCGTGCACGACAGCAGTTCCCCCTAGCAGTTCAATCTCCTCAACTAGTGGGAACACACCTGAGAATGCTGTTTCTTTAACTCCGTTTCGATAAGCCGCCCCAAGAACGGCGACTCTCTTTCCGGCTAATGCATTCTTTCCCGACCCGAAAAGGCTATGGACAGCTCGTTTAGGCATTGATTCATTAACTGCAATGGATGATGCGGGTATTGTCGCTTCATGATCAGTAGATAAATAGAACTTTGGATATACAGGAATGCAGTGGCCTCCAACAGCTATTCCCGGATTGTGGACATGGCTAAAAGGCTGGCTATTCGATGCCTCAATTATTGGACTGATATCTATGCCCAGATGCTCAGCATGAAGCGCAAATTCATTTGCGAGTGCGATATTTACATTCCTATAAGTTGTTTCAACAAGTTTTGCCATTTCTGATGCTTCACAGTTCCCAAGGTTCCACACTCCATTGGGCTTTCCCAAATCGTGTCGTTCATCAAAATCGAGAACAGAATCGTAAAAATCTACAGCTCGTTCAGTTGACCTTTCGTCTATACCTCCAACCAATTTGGGGTATGCCCTTAGATCAGAAAAAATCCTTCCGCTAAAGACCCGTTCAGGACTATAAGCAAGAAAGAAGTCTGAGCCACAGGACAAGTTAGAAACTGACTCAAGCATAGGGAGGAAGCGCTTACGCGTTGTTCCAATAGGTAAGGTTGTTTCATAGCTGATAAGACAACCTTTTTTCAATCCATGAGCGATCTCAGTAGTTGCAGCATCTATTGCAGAAAAGTCAGGATTTGCTTCAGAGTCAACAACTACAGGAACAACGATTACAACACAATCAGATCTAGATACAGCCTCCCTAGTGTCGGTGGTTGCCTCAAGATTTCCGTCCTTTAAAGCTTGGTTAAGGCGTTCTGCTAAGCCTGTTTCCCCAGGAAAAGGTTCGATCCCAGCATTTACTAAATCAACTACTTTTTGATTTATATCTACTCCAATGACGGCTTCACCCTTCGAAGCTATTTGAACAGCCAGTGGTAAACCTATTTTTCCAAGAGCAACAACACAGGTGGTCATCGCTCTCCAATCAGAACGCTGTTTCCACTAGTCGAAGATTCTAGGACCGCTTCAGCAGCTACTACAGCGGCCATTCCATCACGCATCGACACTATTTCCCCATTTCCACTTATTACCTCATCTCGAAAACCTTCGAATTCTGTTCGAAGAGGCTCAGGTTTTGCCATGGCGAAACGAATCATATCTCCTTCACTCACTCCTCTGAATCGAGAGATTCCTTCCCAAGCAGGTGGCGCTTCACTATTTCGAAAAAAGGTCAGGTCAGCCAGTAAAGTATCTGCGACAAAGCATCCTTGTTCGCCAGTAGCTACAACAAGACGCTCTTTCATAGGTGATAACCAGTTGACTAGATGGTTAGTAACAACTCCGTTTTGCAGTTGGCCCGCTACTGTTACAAGATCTTCATGGATTCTTCCAGCTTTGTGAGCTGTATGTGCTGACACCTGTTTAAATCTTGCTCCCCCAACCCATGCTGTAAGGTCAAGATCATGTGTCGCTAGGTCTTTCACGACTCCCACATCAAGAATTCGATTAGGGAATGGCCCTATTCTCCTCGTCGCTATTTGGAATAACTCTCCAAGTTCACCATTTGCTATTCGTTCACGCATTGATCGAATCGCAGGATTGAACCTTTCTATGTGTCCTACGGCGCCGACGAGGTTTGCTTTTTCAAAGGCGACAGTAATTCTTTCTGCCGCAGCAATATCCATTGCTAATGGTTTCTCTACAAGAGTGTGAATCCCTGCTTCACAGAGTTCTAGGGCAACTGTTTCATGGGCGACAGTGGGACAGGCAACTACAGCCATGTTTATGTTTTGTTCAATAAGTTCGTTGACAGAATCAAATATTAGCGTTTCATCTAGAGTGCCCGTTTGATCACCAGCAGGATCCACAGCCCCTACAAATGTCACCCCATTAGTACTAGACATAACACGGGCATGGTTACGTCCCATCATGCCTAAGCCAATTAAACCCGCTCTTAAGTCCATGAGTTTATTGCCTCAATAACTTCTCCGACGTCCTCATCAGTTAATAATGGATGGACAGGAATTGATAAGACTTCCCGAGCGGCGAGCTCAGTTTCCGGTAGATCTATCTTTATTTCGAAAGAGGGTAGTTTGTGAACAGGCGTAGGGTAATAAACTCCATGCCCGATGCCTTTCTGCGTTAGGTGCTCTACAAGTGACTCACGCCGGTCTGTCCGGATTGTGTATTGATGGAAAACGTGCTTTACATTCTTAGCAACATAAGGTGTGTCAACTGTCAAAATTTGGTCGCTATATCTTTCCGCTATATCCCGCCTACGTTCTGTTCGCTCATGTAAAGAATTCAATTGGGCTCTCCCAATAGATGCATGTAAGTCAGTCATACGATTATTGAATCCAATAACTTCATTTTTGTAACGCTCTTCCATCCCTTGATTCCTAAGCAGTCGGGCTTTTCGTGCGATCTCATCATCACTGGTTACTATCATTCCTCCTTCACCAGAAGTCATATTCTTAGTTGGGTAGAAGGAGAAAATACTAGTTCCAAATGAGCCGACTGGATTTCCATCGATACTAGCTAGATGCGCTTGAGCTGCATCTTCAAATAGAAGAAGGCCATGTTGCTCGGCTAGCTTTGAAAACGCAGGCATATTTGCTGGGTGTCCATATAGGTGCACAGGCAGGATACCCGCAGTATTTTTCCCAATAGCGGATTCAGCGGCATCCACATCCATGTTGAAGGTCTGAGGATCAATATCAATAAAAATAGGGATTGCTCCGCACAGGCTTACTGCATTAGCTGTGGCAGCAAAAGTAAACGAAGGAACAAGGACTTCATCTCCGCATTCAATTCCAGCAGCAAGTAAACCAAGATGAAGAGCTGAGGTTCCTGAGTTCACTGCCACACAGTGGTGCCCAGCGACTAATTCAGAGAATTCTTGCTCGAAAGCCGCGACTTCTGGCCCCTGTGCGATCATTCCACTTTCAAGAACACGAACAACAGCATCTTTTTCAGCTTGACCAATAATAGGTTTTGAGAGGGGTATCACTTTTCCAAATCTACATGCTGTAAGAGAAATTAGTGGTTGATTCCTAGAGAATATTTGTCATTTATTTAAGCGTTCAAAAAGCTAAAGAACTTGCCTAGAAGCTTATGTTTACCCATGCCAAATTATTTGTTGAGCTAATTATTTGATTGTATGCTCTGGCTCTTCCGTATAACGCTAACTTGCGGCTACCGTAGATAAGCACAATCCGTTCGCTTTGTAGTTGGCAAGCGGCAGTTTTGAATTAGAAGCGGAGGCATCTCTTGCGTGTGACTCATCCAACGACCGGAGACATCATTGCTGGAATTTCTGTGGCACTTTTGGCATTGCCGCAAGGATTGGCATATGCCGAATTAGCAGGCCTGCCCGCTCAACATGGATTGTACGCTGCCGCGCTCCCTTGTTTATTAGCTGCTCTGTTTGCTTCGTCGCCTTATTTACAGACTGGCCCAGTTGCAGTTACGGCTCTTCTTACATTTGGAGCGTTGCAGAGCATAGCTGAACCTCAGACACCTAAATATATTGAATTAGCCGCTCTTTTAGCTTTACTCGTTGGGATCATAAGACTGTGCTTAGGATTATTAAATCTTGGAAAGATAGCGAACCTATTAACAGATCCCGTTATCTTAGGATTTACTTCTGGTGCTGCCATATTGATTATTTTCTCGCAATTACCTAAAACTCTTGGCGTTGAAGACATCGATGGTGGAGTCCTGAGCAGCGGGTTTCATGCTGTTTCAAATCCCCAGCAATGGCATGGGTATGCAATTCTCTTTTCAATTGGAACGATTATTACAATTTTTGGAGGTAGAAGGCTACATCGGCTTTTCCCAGGTGTTCTCTTGTCTGTAACTTTGGGAATCTTTATTAGTTGGGTTACAAATTATTCGGGGTCGGTAGTAGGGGAGCTTGAATCAGGCTTTCTTTCGTTGAATTTCAAGTTTGCATGGTCATCAATTTCGGAACTTTTACTTCCAGCGTTTGTCATCGCTCTTGTGGGGTTCGCCGAACCAGCATCAATAGCTCGAACTTTCGCAACTGAGGAAAAGAGTCATTGGGATCCTAATAAGGAAATGGTAAGCCAAGGGGTTGCAAATCTTGCCGCTGCTGTCTCTCAGGCCTTTCCAGTTGGCGGTTCTTTCGGCCGAAGTGCTTTGAATCGATTTGCTGGAGCAAAATCTGCATGGTCGGGGGCGATTACGGGCGCATTTGTTCTTATAGCACTACCGTTTACTTTTTTACTTGAGCACCTTCCAAGCTCAATTCTTGGAGCAACAGTAATTGGTGCTGTTATTCGTTTAATAAAGGTGAAAAATTTTGTTGATTACATTCGTAACGACGTAAGCGCCGCAGTTGTGGGCTTCGGCACACTAATAGCGACACTGGCAACCTCTCCTAGGATTGAGAGAGGAATTCTTATTGGGCTGGTCCTTAGTTCGGCAAGTTACTTTCTGACAAAACGAAAAGAAGATGGATCAGAAAAATTGTTGGACCAGTAGTTTCCTACTGGTCCAACAACTTTGTGGTCGGGACCGGCGTCGATCCGGTGACCTACCGCTTTTCAGGCGGCCGCTCTGCCAACTGAGCTACCCGACCCCCACGAAATTCTCATATTATGAG
>MDSV01177346.1_pt1 | contig 20207 bp, 19 predicted proteins | sample 810851 | NCBI WGS metagenome assembly MDSV01 (sample SAMN05326640, study PRJNA326480) | marine metagenome | isolation source: seawater | place: Atlantic Ocean: North East | collected 2012 | reverse complement strand
TACAAGGCAAGAGACTCACTCTAGTGCCTGATTTTCCTACGGGGGGCATTATGGATGCCGATAACTATAACGACGGGCTAAGAGGCGGGAAAATACGCGTACGTGCACGAATAGTACAAGTTGATAAGCAAACGCTTATTATTAACGAGATACCGTTTTCTACAACCACTTCATCTCTAATTGATTCCATTCTAAAAGCAAATGAAAAAGGGAAAATTAAAATCAAAAAGATTGAAGACAATACGGCTGCCGATGTTGAAATAAAAATACAATTACCTCCAAACGTATCTCCAGATAAAACCATAGATGCCTTGTTTGCATTTACGGCTTGTGAAACTTCAATATCTCCATTGGGCTGCGTGATTGAAAACAACAAGCCTAATTTTATTGGAGTTTCCGAGATGCTACGCCGGTCAACAGATCATACATTAGACCTTCTAAGATCAGAACTCGAAGTAAAACAAGACGAGCTTGAAGCCCAATGGCATTTTGCTTCTTTAGAAACTATTTTTATCGAAAAACGTATCTATCGTGATATTGAAGAAGTAGAAACATGGGAAGGAGTTCTTACTGCCATTCACAGCGGACTAGCCCCCCATGTGTTAAATCTAAAACGTGCCGTTACAGATGACGACGTAGTGCGGCTTACCGAAATACGTATTAAGCGTATATCTAAATTTGACTTAGATAAGGCACAGCAAAAAATTGAAGCCCTAGAAGCAGAACTTGATGAAGTACGCTATCATTTGGCGCATATTGTTGAATTTGCCATAGACTACTTTAAAAAACTTAAAAAAACTTACGGCGCCGGAAAAGAAAGAAAGACAGAACTAAGTGTATTTGCTGATGTGGATGCACGCAAGGTGGTGATGCGTAACACCAAACTCTATGTCAGTAGGGAAGAAGGTTTTGTGGGTACTTCGTTACGACGTGAAGAATATGTAACAGACTGTGCCGATATTGATGATGTTATTGTCTTTACCGCTGACGGAAAAATGATGGTTACTAAGGTGGAAAGCAAGACCTTTGTTGGAAAAAATATCATTCATTTGGCTGTTTTTAAAAAGAAGGACAAACGCACAATATACAACATGATTTACCTTGACGGAAAGGGGGGTACATCCTACATAAAGCGTTTTGCGGTTACCGGAGTAACTAGAGACAAACATTACGATCTTACCAACGGCAGCCCACAGTCTAAAGTCCATTACTTCTCTGCAAATCCCAATGGAGAGGCAGAAATTGTAACTATTCACTTACGCCACAGCGGTTCAATAAAAAAACTAAAATGGGATTTAGACTTTGCAGACCTGGTTGTAAAGGGCAGAGGCGTTCGCGGTAATACCGTTACTAAATATGCCATTAAACGAGTTGACCTCAAAGAGGAAGGGGTATCAACGCTAAAGCCACGCGATGTTTGGTTTGACGAAACCGTGCAACGACTTAATGCGGATGAACGCGGACATTTGCTCGGTGCATTTAGAGGCGAAGACCGCCTACTCATAGTAACAAAATCAGGAAAAATAAAAACGCAAATTCCAGATTTAGGTATGCATTTTCCACCCGATTTGTTGTTCATAGAAAAATGGGAGCCAAAAAAACCGCTATCTGCCGTTTACTACGATGGTAGTAAAGAAAAATACTTTGGAAAGCGTTTTTTGATTGAACTAGCCGACAAAGAGGAAGTATTTATTAAAGAAGGAAGTAAGAACGAATTGATTTGGTTCTCAGCAGATTGGCGCCCTGTATGTACACTTCAATTTACCAAACCAAGAGGTGGGGAGGCCAAACCAGCACAACAAGTATCCTTTGAAGACTTTATAGTTCCAAAAGGAATCAAAGCTATGGGTAATCAGTTGACTACGGAAAAATTAAAAAGCATCGAGGCCAATGTGCCATTGCCCTATTTGCCTGAACCCGAAATAGAAACCGCAGACATTGAAACGGTAGTTGAGGAAGTGTTGCCACTCACAGATGAAAAAGAAGGTCAAATCACTTTAGAACTGTAATACTAGTTTTTTATTTTACGAAAACGCATATTCAAAAATTCCACTAATAACGAAAAAGTAATGGCAAAGTAGAGATACCCTTTGGGGATATTTCCAATATGTTGCCCCATAACTTGCATATTGGCTAAATGTGCACCTTCTGCAATGAGCATAAAGCCAATCAAAATAAGAAATGAAAGGGCTAAAATCTGCAAAGAGGGATGTCTGTGTACAAATCGCGTTACGGGATGTGCAAATATCATCATAGCCAATATGGAAACAACAACTGCAATAATCATAATCCAAAGCGCACCGTCAATGCCGCTTGTCATACCAACAGCAGTTAATATGGAATCTAAAGAGAAAACAGCGTCAATAAGTATGATTTGAAGCAGTATATGCCCCATGGTGTTGGCTGCTTTATTGGCTACTGCTTTGTCTTTTTCTCCTGCATGATCAATTTTTTCATGTATTTCCTTTGTGCTTTTGTAGAGTAAGAACAAACCGCCGGCAAATAACACCAGTGCTTGCCCGTTGATTTCTGCACTTATTTGAGAGGTATCTATAGAGAATAGACTACTTTTCATGGCTATGATCCAGGTTATGGTAAACAGTAAGATTATGCGGAGTACCAGCGCAAGAATAAGCCCAATGTTGGTAGCTCGTGCTCGTTTTTCTTCGGGTAACTCGCCAACAACTATAGAAATGAATACAATATTATCAATTCCTAAGATGATTTCAAGGAATGTTAGTGTTAGAAGTGCTGAAATTGACTCTGGGGTGAAAAGAAAGTCCATCAGTTGCTTATTTTGGTTACAGTACCACGTTGTTTGTTTTTGGTGTCTCCAACCAGATTATATTCAAATGTATAGCTATTTGTGGTAGTGGTCAAAATCTTCATGTGTACAGATTTGGAGTCTTGATAGGACAGAGGGCTTAGTTTTTTCACAATACATTCGCAGTCATTTAGCCAACGCACACTTGAGCTGTCAACACGATTGAGGTAATTATCTACTTCAATGCTGTCAGTTCTGAAAAAGGTTGTGGTAAGCGTATCGCCAAGTACTATTGAAGTAAAACTGAACTTTCCAGTCTTAAATTCAGCGCAATTACGCTGAGGACTGAAACAAGAAACACAGAAAAGCAATAGGGTGGTTGTATAAACATTCCTCATGATTCAAAAATATCAATTTTTATTTAGGTAGGTAATGGAAGTACCATCTTTGTAACACACAATTATGTGCTCAACAACTTTATTGCTGGTTTCTCTATGGATTGTATTCGCTTGAGGAGTACTTTTTGTCTCAGGGTTTGTATCTGTTATTTCGGTTTCTCGAGGGGTTGCAGCTTTTTTATCTTGGATTATCCCGAAAGTTGGAGGGCTTTTGGAATCAATCCCCTTAAGTAGCCACTCTGAGGAAACGCTTGGGTAGGCGTGTAGTATTTTAAGAATAAAGTCTAAGCTAGGCTTATTGCGCTCAGAAAGGATGTGCGAAATGGAAGATCGCTGAACACCAATAATGTCGGAAAAGGCGGCTGCACTTAGCTCGCTATCGTGCATCAGTTGTTTAATTCGATTAACAATACTCATGGTTACAATTGTAAAATTTATATACTATTTTAATTATTTTAGCAAATATACAAAATAATAAAGACGTTAAAAACGAAATAATTACTTTATATTTTTTATGCAATATGCTTGTTTACAATAGTTTATACTAAATTTACATTCACAAAATTACTTTTGTAACAATTTCAAGCATATCTATACGCTGAATGTTTACAATTATAAATTAATGTTGTTTACAATTGGAAACTAATTAGCGTTTACATTTGCTAATATGAATTCATTTCTACAGCAACAGTCAATACTTAAAAGTCAAATTTTAGAGGGACGTTATGTTACCTATTCAAAAATTGAAACTTTGCTTAGTGACTTTGATCTTATGCAAGTTGGTACGAGCGTAAAAGGACTGCCTATAAATGCCCTAACAATAGGTAATGGCCCCATCAGGATACTGATGTGGTCACAAATGCATGGTAATGAAGCAACAAGTACCAAAGGGATTATGGATGTGATGTATTTCTTAAAAGCCAATGCTGCTTTTTTGGCGCCTTTCACCATCCAGTTGCTTCCCATGCTAAATCCTGATGGCGCAGCAGCGTACACTCGGGTTAATGCCAATGGGGTTGATTTAAACAGAGATGCCAAGCAACAGTCACAGTCAGAAACACATGCGCTTTTTGAAGTATATGATGCATTTCAACCTGATTATTGTTTTAATCTTCACGATCAACGAACAATATTTGGCGTTAATGGCTCGCCTTGTATCTTATCCTACTTATCCCCGGCTGCTGATGCGAATAAATTGATAACCGAATCCCGTAAACAAGCTATGGGGATCATTGGTCATATGAACGAGAGGCTTCAACAACACTTGTCCAATCAGGTTGGTCGTTATGACGACACGTATAACCCAAACTGTGTTGGCGATTGTTTTCAATCAAAAGGGACGCCGACAATATTGTTTGAATGTGGACAATCTGGTGAAGATTACGACAGGGAAGTAACACGAAAGTGGTTTTCTTTTTCAGTTGTAGAGGCTTTGCAATGTATAGCGAACAACTCATTCAAACCCTCGGTCTACCACAGCATTCCTGAAGTAGAAAAGTCTTATTCAGATATTCTAATTCACAATGTTCCATACCAAGGTGCCCAAATTAGCATGGCTTTAAACTATAAAGAAAAATTAATTTCAAATAGGATAGTTTTTGAACCAACTTTGTATAGCAAGGGTGATTTATCTAGGCTTAATGCTCACAAAATCATTGACTTAAATAATTTAGATGGATTAAGTCTTGATGATTTGGATGACATAGCATTTATAAAAAAACTCTCAAATATGTTAGATTTAACACATTATTCACATTAATTTATCCAAATAGCGACTTAATTTTCAATGTTTTTTTATTTTCTTTGCACAAAAAATAATTATGTTGAAATTTAAATTAGATGAAATTGATCATCAAATACTTGATATTTTAATTGATAATATGCGTACTCCTTTTACAGACATTGCCAAAAGACTATTAATTTCTGCAGGTACTGTTCACGTCCGTGTTCGAAAAATGGAAGAAGCTGGAATAATCAAAGGGTCATCTTTGACATTAGACTACAATAAAATGGGCTACTCTTTTATAGCTTACATTGGAATTTATTTAGAAAAAACACACCAAACAAAATATGTTTTGGAACGTTTGCATGAAATTCCTTTTGTAACTGTTGCACACATAACCACAGGTAAGTTTAACATTTATTGCAAAGTTCGAGCAAAAACTACTGAACACGCAAAAGAAATTATATTTAAAATTGATGATATAGACGGTATTTTACGTACTGAAACTATGATTTCTTTGGAAGAGAGTATCAATGATAAAAAAAGATTAATGCACACGATTTTTAATGAACTTTAAAACTTACTTGTGAATCCACGCACAAAACTCGAAAGATACGAGCAAAATGTTCTTTCTAAATTTAAGTTATACGACAGTATATTTTCGACTTTGCCTTATTCTAAAATAACGAATACCGCAACACTTTTACCACTGTTTGCAGACTCATGCGATGAAGGTTATAAATTGGGTTTAGATCCAAAGTCTATCGTTGAAGGTTTTTTTAAACGTTATTTTCCTGATTACCCAAAAAATACACAGATAGATTTACTTTTTCGTTTTATTCAATTTATTGAAAGACGTGTGGTACTTTTTGATGCTGTTGAGGATGCAGCTTTTGCACGAGTTAACAACATGAGTGGAGTAGGTACACTACGTAACCTAAAGGAGGAAGCTCAATCCAAACAGAAATCCAATGAGCTTAAGTCGCTCATACAAGACATAAATGTACGTCCAGTGCTGACAGCACACCCAACACAGTTCTATCCTGGAGCGGTATTGGGTATCATTACAGATTTAGGTAAATGCATACAAAAAAACGATTTACAAGAAATCAAGCTTTTATTAGCACAATTGGGTAGAACACCCTTTTTTAAAAAGCAAAAACCTACACCACTAGACGAGGCTCGTAGTTTGATTTGGTACCTTTCCAATGTTTTTTATCCTGCAATAGGCGAAATTCAAGCCTATGTACAACGCCATATTTTTAAAGACGAGCCATTGATAGGCAAAACAGTTAAACTTGGTTTTTGGCCAGGTGGTGACCGTGATGGAAATCCATTTGTAACTACTGAAATTACAATAAAAACGGCACAATTACTCCGAAGTAGTATTATTCGAAACTATTACCGAGACATTCGAAAACTGCGCAGAAGGTTGACTTTTGCCGGCGTGGAAGAGGCGGTTTTAGAAGTTGAGAGAAAACTATATGATAGCATTTTTGCAATAGATAAGGCACCTGCTATAAGTCTTGAAGACTTAAAAGCAAACTTGAAATCTATACTTGTTATGATCGAAGGAGAATATCATGGTTTGTTTGCTAATGAATTACGTGACTTTATAGCAAAAGTCAATGTATTTGGTTATCACTTTGCAAGCTTAGACATCAGGCAAGACTCTCGAGTTCACCATGATGCCTTTTTAGCATTACTTGAGCAAACTAATAAGAATGGTGTTACAGATTCAGGTTTTGACTATGTAAACGCTACAGAGGACGGACGTATAGATTTCCTTACTTCCCTAATTGGAGATGTCGATCCAGAAAGTTTTCAAGATGAAACCGTACGCAAAGCTTTAGGGTCTATCCGTGCCATGCGTGAAATTCAACAAAACAATGGAGAGCCTGGCTGCAACCGTTATATCATTAGTAACAATCAAACCGCACAAAACATATTTGAGGTTTTTGCCATGATTCGTTTGAGTGATTGGGAAAAACCTAGTGTCGATGTAGTTCCATTGTTTGAAACCATTCCTGATTTAGAAATAGCTGTTTCTGTTATGGATAAAGTATACGGAAACCCTGTTTATCGTGAACATTTGACTAGAAGGGGTGATAAACAAACTATCATGCTTGGTTTTTCTGATGGAACCAAAGACGGTGGCTATTTAATGGCCAACTGGAGTATTTTTAAAGCTAAAGAAGAGTTAACAAATATTTCACGTAAATATGGAATTAATGTTGCCTTTTTTGATGGTCGAGGTGGCCCCCCCGCACGTGGCGGTGGAAATACACACCAGTTCTACGCATCAATGGGAAATAGTGTTGAAGCAGACGAAATACAACTCACTGTTCAAGGACAAACAATTAGTTCAAATTTTGGCACTTATGATACCTGTCGCTATAATTTAGAACAGCTTTTAAGCTCTGGCATTTCAAATCGCTTGTTCGCATCAGATTCATCAGTTTTTAATGATGAAGAAAGAAAAACCATGACAAAACTTGCTGAAGTAAGTTACGAGGCATATAAGGATTTTAAATCACACCCCAAGTTTTTATCTTACTTGGAACACATGAGTACACTTCAATACTACTCGAAAACTAACATTGGTTCACGCCCATCTAAACGCAAGTCAAGTAAATCATTGGACTTTTCAGCACTACGTGCCATACCTTTTGTGGGGAGTTGGAGCCAGTTGAAGCAAAATGTCCCTGGGTTTTTTGGTGTGGGTACTGCTTTAGAAAGCTTATATAAAGACGGTGAATTTGAAAAATTAAAACAGCTTTATAATAACAATGCTTTTTTTAGAACCTTGATATCGAATTCCATGATGAGTTTGCAAAAATCTTTTTTCAAATTAACGTCTTATATGGAAAAAAATAATGAATACGGCGCCTTTTGGAAATTGATTTATGAGGAGTATCTACGTTCAAAGGATTATATCCTTAAACTAACAGAAATGGACAGTCTCATGGAGGATCAACCAGAAGGAAAAGCATCAATTCAAATACGTGAAGAGATAGTACAGCCCTTGTTAACCATTCAACAGTATGCCTTGTTAACTATTCAAAACAACAAACTAAGTACAAAAGAACGTGATATAATGGATAAAATGGTAACTCGATCGTTGTTTGGAAACATCAATGCAAGTAGAAACTCTGCTTAATTCTGATAGAAATCAAAAGCCTCTAAAATAAGTTCTTCTGGAACTGACTGGTTCCAAATAGGTTCTCCTATAGATTTTAAAAGCACAAATAGCACATTACCATTTTCGTTTTTCTTATCGTGTGTAAGCATTTTGATCACTTCTGTAATTGTGTCCTTATCAAAGGAAATTTTGGGATAAATGTCATGAAAAACGCTTTTGATTTTATGTGCTTCGTCTAGTGACAACCCTGATACCTTGACAGAAAGAAAAGTTTCTAATATCATTCCTATTGCAATAGCTTCGCCGTGTAGTAATCTGTTTTTGTTTTTAGCTGTTAAATAATAGGATTCTACAGCATGTCCCAGCGTATGGCCAAAGTTTAAAATCTTACGTAACCCTTGCTCGTTAATATCTTTAGAGACTATTTTAGCCTTAAAACCAACAGACTGATGTATGTGTGGTAATATTTCCTCTTTATTTAAAAAACCACTTAGTGCCTCAAAATAGGCAGGCTCTTGAATAAGTGCGTGTTTGAGCATTTCTGCATATCCGCTGCGGTATTCTGAATCAGGCAAGGTTCGCAAAAAACCGGTATCAACGATTACCATTTTAGGCTCTCTGATAATACCAACTTGATTTTTAAGTGCACCCAAGTCAATTCCCGTTTTACCTCCAACAGAAGCATCTACCATTGCTAGCAATGAAGTAGGGATGTTAATAAAGTCAATACCACGTTTAAAGGTGCATGCTACAAATCCGCCTAAATCGGTAACTACACCACCACCAATGTTAATAAGTAAGCTTTTTCGATCTCCACCCATTTTAGATAGGCTATCCCAAAGCGAAACGCAGGTTTTAATGTGTTTGTTGTTTTCACCTGCTTGCATTTCAAGCGTCTTGTAATCAAATTCCATCTTAGTTTTGGCGTATGGTAAACAATGCAAGCTTGTATTCTTATCTGTCAACACAAAAACACATGAGTAATCATTTGCATTAATACAAATATTGAGCGCATCCCAACAATCCGATCCAAAAATAACTTCACTATGTTTTGTCTTAACAACCATATCTGTTGGCGAAAGTACTGCCTTTTTGCTTTATTTTCCTAATTTTGAGAAGTACTTGATGTTTTAAATAATCATTATTTGCACCATAAATTACCTCAATATCCGCACAAATCTACCCGTGAGCTAAAAGCTTCGCTCTTTTTGTTCCGTTTACTTTCTAGACGTTTTATTGTGCGCACCTCTTTATACTTATGGCGCTTTTTAAAAAGTATTCACTTCCCTATAAAACAACTTATTGGTTTTACTGGTTATGAGCAGTTTTGTGCAGGACAAGATGTTACTTCTTGTGCATCCATGACAGAAAAACTTGCGCAATACAATGTCTACAGCGTTTTGGACTACGCCAACGAACACACAACATCAGCAATGGATTATAAACATAATGCAACAATGGTCCTGGAAACCATAGATGCGGCTAAAAATAATCCGGCATATCCGTTTGCAGTAGTCAAGCCCACTGCCATAGGCTCCTTTAAATTATACCAAAAAATGGGGGCTGGACAAAAGCTTACAACAAGTGAACAGCTTATTTGGACTGCCATGCAACAGCGTTTTGAGCAATTGGCAAGTGCAGCTGCACAAGCAACTGTTATATTGATGATTGATGCGGAAGAAAGTTGGATATTAGATGGCGTGAACCTATTGGTGTTGCCTTTGTTTGTTAAATACAACTCTGATAAAGTGGTTTTGGCACTTACCATTCAATTATATTTAAAAGACAGAAACCTCGTTTATAAAAGCCTTTTGAAGGATGCTGATGAAAAGGGATATGTATTGGGCGCAAAACTCGTTAGAGGTGCATATATGGAAAAAGAACGCAACAGGTCAGCAGTATTAAACATAAGTAATCCCGTCTGCGAAACTAAAGACGCAACAGATAATCAATACAGGGATGCTCTTCTAAGTGCCATGCAAGCCTTGGACAAACACTTCTGTATCGTGGCTACACACAACCAATCGGATATCAATTGGGTGGTTGATTACTGTTCGAAAAATAATATTTCTGTGAGGAATTCCAACTTATGGTTTAGTCAGCTGTATGGCATGCGAGATTATATTTCCTTTTCTCTTGCAGAACAGGGCGCCAATGTATTTAAGTATGTGCCCTTTGGGCCTTTGGAGCAGGCCGTACCATATCTAATTAGACGTGCATTAGAGAACAGCGCCATGAAATCGCAGACACTGCAAGAATGCTTGATGATAAAAAATGAACTTAGGCGCAGAAAAATCAATGGCTAAAGTAGGCTGTGTCTTTACATTTTTTGACTAAAAAGAGCTTACTATCAATTTCCATAACGTACACATTACAAGAATCTGTACCAATCTTACTCTTGCTAAAGTCCACGGTTGTTCTGGCAAACCATTGTAATGTATCTTGAATGGGGTAGAAGTCCTTTTCAAACACCCACCCCTTCTTTTTAATATCACTTTTAACACGTGCTGATGGACTGTAGTTACATTGCGTTCTTTTTCCATTGAATAAGAAAAACAAAAAAATAAGTCCAACTGAAAGGCCACCCAAATAATAACCCAATCTCTTTATAAAGCTCATATGAATAAAATGTTTCTAGTACTTTCGTTTACATGTTTTAATGTTATGGTGTGGTGCGGCTGTGTTATTAGCTCTATAGCTATTTCCGGCCATTCGATAAAGCAGTAATCACCAGTATGCAAATATTCTTCAAACCCAAATTGTTGCAATTCCTCTAAATTTTCAATGCGATATAAATCCAGATGAAATGCTGAAGCATTTGCCACGCTGATCTCGTTAACTATTCCGAAAGTAGGGCTTGAAACATTTTCACTGCTTCCCAATTGTTTGACTATTTCTTTTACAAGTGTGGTTTTGCCTGCACCTAAATCTCCTTTAAGTAAAATAATTTTATGCTTCAAGGCTGCAACCAGTGATTTGGCGATTGCGTCAATTTGATTTAAATGATAATTTTTTGACATGAAGCAAAAGTAAACTACTTGGGAGAAAACACCGCAAAAGGAATGCACATCTCTTCTAACGAAATGCCTCCATGTTGGTAGGTGTTTCGAAAATAGTTTACAAAGTGATGATATCGGTTAGGGTAAATCAGGTAGTAGTATTCTTTTGCAAATGCAAAAGAACTGCTCATGTTGATGGAGGGAAGACCAAAGCTTTTGGGGTCAGAAATCATCACTACGTGTTTGTCATCCGTTTTGAGTCGTCGGCCTGTTTTGTAACGAATATTCGTACTAGACTCGCGATCGCCAATTATTTTAGCAGGTTGCTCCACATTAATGGTGCCGTGATCTGTAGTCATAATAAGTTGAAAGCCTTTTTGTTGTGCAGTTTTAATGATGTCTAATAACAAGCTGTTTTGAAACCAGCTCTTAGTGAGCGAACGATATGCCTTATCTGAACTTGCCAATTCTTTAATTACATCCATCTCCGTTTTGGCATGTGAAATCATATCTACAAAATTATAGACAAGTACTTGAAGACCATCTGCGGAATCTGCCTTAAGCGCATCTAAAAACTTACGGGCTTCATGGGGTTTGTTTACTTTGGTATAGGCGTGTTTTATATTTAACCCTAAATGATCCAATTGAGCTCCCAAAAATTCGTGCTCATGCATGTTTTTCCCCCCTTCATCGTTGTCATTTTTCCACCATTGTGGATATTTTTTCTCCATTTCAGCGGGCAGTAGTCCAGCAAAAAAGGCATTGCGTGCATACTGAGTGGCAGTTGGGAGTATGCTAAAATATGAAGTTTCCATTTCTGTTTTGTAGTATGGCGCAATATTGGGGGATATGGAAATAAACTGATCATATCGCAGGTTGTCAATCAACAGTAACAAAGTCGGCTTGTTGTTTAGTTTGGGCGCAACCAAGTTCTTAAATACTTGATTTGAAAAAAGCTTTTTCTCATCTTTATCAAAGAGCAAATCGGCATAATACTTCTCTACAAAGCGTGAGAAGGCAATATTGGCTTCCGTTTTTTGAAAGTTAAATATTTCCTTTAGTTCTGGCGAATCAATACTGTCGATTTCCATTTCCCAATACAAGATTTTTTGATACACATCACTCCAACCACTAAGCGATTCCGCTTCCATTAAATCTTTGCTTAATTGCCGAAACGACTGTTGATAGGTAACAATTGTTTTTTCGGTCACGAGTTTACTGGCATCCAAATTCTTTTTAAGTGTGAGTAAAATTTGATTTGGATTTACAGGCTTAATGAGGTAGTCTGCTATTTTAGCACCAATGGCTTCCTCCATGATGTTTTCTTCCTCACTTTTGGTAATCATGATAACCGGCAGTCCAGAATGGTCTTGTTTAATTTCACTTAACAACTCTATGCCTGACATCCCGGGCATATTTTCGTCCAATAATACGATATCAAAACTTGTGTCTTTTAGTAGCGATAAGGCATCTTGACCACTATGTGCTTTTGTGACATTATAGCCCTTTTGGCTTAGGAAAATAATGTGTGCTTCTAATAAATCAATCTCATCGTCAATCCATAAAACTTCAATCGGCTGCATATATGTATCTTTGTATGTAATTTTTTTTAAAGTGAAACTTACTCAATACAACGATCCAATTTACGGATTTATTACAATCCCAACTCCGTTTATTGGCAAACTTATCAATCATCCATACGTGCAGCGCTTGCGTAGAATAAAACAGATGGGCTTATCTTTTTTGGTATTTACAGCAACAGAGCATACCCGTTTTCAACATGCTTTGGGTGCCATGCATTTGGCTACCAAAGCAGTTGCAAGTCTTCGCAAACAAGGGATTCAGATAAATGACAGCGAAGCCGAAGCACTTTACGCAGCACTGCTCTTGCACGATATTGGACACGGCCCTTTTTCACATGCACTTGAGCATGCGTTACTTCCAGACACGGCACACGAAAAAATATCTTTGGCACTGATGCATGATATGAATCGTGAATTTGATGGTAAACTTCATTTAACTATTAAAATGTTTACTAATAACTACAGCCGTGGATTTTTCAACCAACTCATTTCCTCTCAAATAGACCTAGACAGATTGGATTACTTAAAACGTGATAGTTTTTACTCTGGAGTAACAGATGGTAATATTAACTCTAAACGTTTAATTTCGATGATGACTGTTAAAGACGATAACTTGGTGTTTTTCACTAAGGCAATCCACTCAATTGAAAAGTTTTTACTGGCACGACGAATGATGTATTGGTCGGTTTATTTACACAAAACTAGCTTTGTTGCGGAGGAATTGTTAATTCGATTTTTTAAGCGGTTTGATTATTTGAAAAAGACAACCAAGATTTCTTTAGGCACAAATGCTTTAGCAGATCTTACCAATAAAAAGAAAACAAAATTAGTTGATAAGATCCATCAATTTACCCAATTAGACGACAATGATATTTGGGTTACTCTAAAATCGGCTAGTAATGGTAAGGATACTATTTTGTCATCATTGGCAAATATGATTTTAAATCGTGATTTACTTAAAATACAGATTTTAAACAAACCCATTAGCAAAATAAAACTGGAATCCAAACAACAGTTTTTTATGAATAAACTAGGTTTATCTGAAAAGAATATTAATTACTTTGTTTTTTCTGGGAGCTTAGGCATACAGGGATATAATTTAGATGATCGACCTATTAAATTATGTTCTCTTGACGGAGAACTTATTTTATTTGAAGATTTTTCTGAAATTGCACATTTTCCAATACTTGCGAGAAAGGATTATAAGTACTTCTTAGCGTACCCAAAACAAGACAGATATTTTTCGTAATTTTGCACCTATGAAATTTAATGCTGCGCAAATAGCGGAACTGGTTTCTGGCTCAGTTGATGGTAACTCTAATGCAGAGGTTTTTAAGCTCTCTAAAATTGAGGAGGGTACAGAAGGTAGTTTGTCTTTTTTAGCAAATCCCAAATACACACCTTTTTTATACACTACTGAAGCTACCATTACTTTGGTAAGTGACGATTTTGTGGCTGAAAAAGATTACAAAACAACGCTTGTACGTGTTAATGACCCATATGAAGCTTTTTCAAAGTTATTAAAACATTACAATAAAATTAAGCATGTGCCTAAGGCCAGCATTTCCGATAAGGCATTTGTTTCAAACGATGCTTTATGTTTTGAAAATATATCTGTGGGAGATTATGCTCACATTGGTGCACATACAACTATCGGAAAAAATTGTGTCATTTGTCCACAAGTGTTTATAGGTGAAAACGTCAATATTGGAGACAACACCATTATTCATGTTGGTGCAAGGATTTTAGACCAGACAGTTATCGGTAGCCATTGTGTTATTCAAAATAATTCCGTTATAGGTGCCGATGGCTTTGGATGGTCACCCAATGATAGCGGATCTTACGATAAGGTCCCACAGACAGGTAATGTTGTTATTGGCGATTACGTTGACATAGGAGCAAACACTACAATTGACCGAGCAACACTTGGGTCAACGCGTATTGGAAAAGGAGTCAAACTTGATAATTTAATCCAAATTGGGCATAATGTGGAAATTGGTGCGCATACTGTTATTGCAGCACAAACAGGCATTGCAGGTTCTACTAAAATTGGTACACACTGCCAAATTGGTGGACAAGTTGGTATTAGTGGTCATTTGACCATTGGGAATCGAGTTGGGATTCAAGCTAAATCTGGTGTTTTGAAAAATATTAAAGATGACGCAAAAATAATGGGGTATCCAGCCTTTGATTACATAGCATTTAATAAATCGTATGTACATTTTAGAAATTTACATACTCATGTTACAGATTTAGAATCCCTAAAAAGGAAACTTAACCATGACTAAGCAAACAACAATATCTAAGGCTGTTTCGTTAAGCGGTGTTGGTATTCATACAGGAAAAAAAGTTAAACTTACATTCAAACCAGCTAAAGTTAATCATGGCTATGCCTTTACTCGTGTTGATTTAGAAGGAAGTCCTACACTTAAGGCAGATGCCAACCTGGTGGTAAATACAACAAGGGGGACAAACCTGGAAAAAAATGGTGTAAGCATACAAACATCAGAGCATGTTTTAGCCGCACTTGTCGGACTGGAAATAGACAATATCTTAATAGAATTGAATGCACCTGAACCACCCATTATGGACGGTTCTTCTATTTACTTTGTTGAAGCTTTATTAAAGGCTGGTATTGAAGAACAAAACGCTGAAAGATATGAATACGTAGTTCGTGAAAACATCACTTTTACTGATGAAGAAACCGGTAGTGAAATAACCGTTATTCCAGCTGACAATTATCAAGTTACTACGATGGTCGATTTTGGAACTAAAGTTCTTGGAACGCAGAATGCAAACCTTATAAATCTTAGTGATTTTAAAAGTCAATTTGCCAATGCTCGCACCTTTAGTTTTTTACACGAAATAGAATCACTCCTTGAAGACGGACTTATCAAAGGAGGCGATCTCAATAATGCTATTGTATATGTTGATAAGGAACTTTCAGAAGAGACCATGAGTAAGCTTTGCAAGGCTTTTAACAGAAGCAGCATTTCGGTTAAATCTAATGGTATTTTAGATAATCTGACATTAAAATACCCTAATGAAGCGGCACGTCACAAATTATTAGACGTAATTGGTGATTTGGCGTTGGTAGGCTGTCGTATTAGGGGAAAAGTAATTGCTAATAAACCTGGTCATGGAACAAATACTAGCTTTGCTAAAAAGCTTGCTAAAATTATCAAACAAGAAAGACGTAACCGAGTGCCTGAATTTGATTTAAATACTGAGCCATTAATGGACGTAAATGCTATTATGAGGGTATTGCCACACCGCCCACCCTTTTTGTTGGTAGATAAAATTTTGGAATTGAGTGACACTCACATTGTAGGAATGAAAAGCATAACAATGAATGAGCCATACTTTGCGGGACACTTTCCTGGACAGCCTGTTATGCCCGGCGTACTACAGATAGAGGCCATGGCACAAGCAGGTGGTGTATTGGTATTGAATACTGTTACAGATCCAGAAAACTACCTCACATTTTTTATGAAAATTGAAAATGCCAAATTCAAGAATCCTGTTGTTCCTGGAGATACGCTAATTTTCAAAATGGAATTATTATCGCCTATACGCAGAGGTATTTGTCATATGCAAGCAGTAGCATATTCAAGAGGCAGGGTTACAACAGAAGCTGAAATGATGGCTCAAATTGTACGAAAAGATCAAGTCAAAGTATGAATCAACCATTAGCATATGTACACTCGGATGCAAAAATTGCAAAAAATGTTGTGATTGAGCCATTTACCACAATCGATAAAAACGTTGTTATTGGCGAGGGGACCTGGATAGGTCCAAACGTTACAATTATGGAAGGAGCGAGAATTGGAAAAAATTGCAATATTTTTCCTGGTGCTGTAATCAGTGCTGTTCCTCAAGACCTTAAGTTTAACGGAGAAAAAACAACCGCAGAAATAGGTGACAACACCACCATCAGGGAATGTGTTACTATTAACCGTGGTACCACATCAAGAGAAAAGACAAAAATCGGTAAGCACTGCCTCATCATGGCTTATTCTCATATAGCCCACGATTGTATGGTTGGTGACCATTGTATTTTTTCAAACAACAGCACGCTTGCAGGGCATATCTCTGTAGGTAGCCACGTTATTCTTGCAGGGATGACGGCAGTACACCAATTTTGCTCTATTGGCGATCATGCTTTTGTTGCAGGTGGTTCATTGGTACGTAAAGATATTCCGCCATTTGTGAAAGCAGCTCGTGAGCCACTGTCATATGCTGGTGTCAATTCTGTTGGTTTAAGACGTAGGGGGTTTGAGTCAGATAAAATCAAAGAAATTCAGAGCATTTACCGAACACTCTACCAAAAGAATTTTAATAATACACAAGCAACACAAATTATTGAGGCCGAAATGGAAGCATCTACTGAGCGTGACGACATCCTTCAGTTTATAAGACAGTCACAACGCGGTATCATGAAAGGATATATTCAAAACTAATTATGGCATCAACTTCTGACATTCGAAAAGGTCTTTGTATTCATTACAATAATGACATTTATAAAATTATAGAGTTCTTACATGTCAAACCTGGTAAAGGTCCTGCGTTTGTACGTACTAAACTTAAAAGTGTAACTTCAGGAAAGGTCATTGACAATACTTTTTCTGCCGGGCATAAAATTGAAGATGTACGCGTGGAAACCCGTAAATACCAGTTTTTATATTCAGTTAGTGATGTGTATCACTTTATGAATGTAGAAGACTACAATCAAATTGAATTGCATGAGGGTATTCTTGATCATCCAAAATTATTGAAAGAGGGAGAGATAGTCACGGTTATGACAAATACCCAAAATGACAGTCCGCTTTGTGTTGATATGCCTTCCAGTGTAGTTCTAAAAATCACGCATACCGAACCTGGTGTGAAAGGCAATACGGCTACAAACGCCACAAAACCTGCAACTGCAGAAACAGGTGCAAAAATCAATGTTCCTTTATTTATTAATGAAGGAGATAAAATAAAAGTAGATACCGAAAGAGGCACCTACATAGAACGAGTAAGAGAATAAAAATGAGCGTATTAGTAACCAAAGATTCAAAAATTATCGTACAAGGCTTTACAGGAAGTGAAGGTACTTTTCATGCTGGCCAAATGATTGATTATGGTACCAATATCGTTGGAGGTGTAACCCCGGGAAAAGGCGGACAAACACATTTAGGCAAACCCGTTTTTAATACCGTCGCTGAAGCTGTTAAAGAAGTCAATGCAGATACTTCCATCATTTTTGTACCACCCGCCTTTGCCGCCGATGCCATTATGGAAGCCGCTGAAGCTGGAATAAGGGTTATAATTACCATTACAGAGGGAATTCCAGTAAACGATATGGTAAAAGCCATGGAATATGTTAACAGTAAAGACTGCAGTGTGGTTGGTCCAAACTGCCCAGGAGTTATTTCTCCAGATGAAGCCAAAGTGGGTATTATGCCGGGTTTTGTCTTTAAGAGAGGAAATGTAGGCATCGTTTCCAAATCAGGAACGCTAACTTATGAAGCTGCTGATCAAGTAGTAAAAGAAGGATATGGTATTACAACCGCAATTGGAATTGGTGGGGATCCCATTATTGGAACAACAACCAAAGATGCAGTGCAACTGCTTATGGAAGACGATGAAACTGAATGTATTGTCATGATAGGCGAAATAGGTGGAGAATTAGAAGCAGACGCTGCTAATTGGATAAAATTTCAAGGCAATCCAAAACCTGTAGTTGGGTTTATTGCTGGAGAAACTGCGCCTAAAGGCCGTACGATGGGACATGCAGGGGCAATTGTAGGTGGTGCAGAAGACACCGCTGAAGCAAAAAAAGCCATTATGAAATCGTGTGGCATACACGTTGTAGATTCACCAGCAGCCATTGGAAAGACGGTAGCACAAGTTTTAGCATAACATCATGGATTTAGTAAAAGGTAAAAATATTATCATCACAGGCGCCAGTAGGGGCATAGGACGGGGCATAGCCGTAGCATTTGCCAAACAAGGTGCCAATGTGGCTTTTACTTACAACTCTTCTGAAATCCCAGCCAAGGAACTGGAGGCAGAACTATGCGCATTTGGTGTAATAGCCAAGGCTTTTAAATCAAACGCTGCTGAGTTTAATGCTGCACATCAACTTGTTTCTGACGTTTTGGAAATATTTGATTCTATAGATGTATTAATCAATAATGCTGGTATCACCAAAGACAACCTGTTGATGCGTATTACTGAAGAAGATTTTGACAAGGTTATAGAGGTCAACTTAAAATCTGTTTTTAACTTGACCAAAGCGGTGCAACGAATCATGCTAAAGCAACGAAGTGGAAGTTTAATTCACATGAGTTCTGTTGTTGGCGTTAAAGGAAATGCGGGTCAGTCAAATTATGCCGCATCCAAAGCTGGTATTATTGGTTTTTCAAAATCAATAGCACTTGAATTGGGATCAAGAAATATAAGATCAAATGTGATCGCCCCCGGATTTATCGAAACCGAAATGACTGATAAACTCCCTGAAGATGTCGTAGCCCAATGGCGGGCAGGCATTCCACTAAAACGCGGCGGCTCCGCAGAGGATGTAGCCAACGCTTGCCTTTTTTTAGCCGCTGATTTATCTGCATACATAACAGGACAAGTATTGCACGTAGATGGTGGTATGTTAACCTAAAATTTATATAATGGAAAAATTACCAAAACTTGGATTACCCCTAATAATACTTATAATCGTAGGTGTTATTTTTATTTCAAAATCATATATCAACATCCCTTATGGTGAAGCTGGTGTTGTATGGAAACGCTTTGGAGGCGGAACCGTAGTTGATGAACCACCCTTAGGAGAGGGTTTTCGTTTTATTGCACCTTGGAATCGTGTTTACACATATAATATTAAACAACAGGAAGAGTTTGAGAGTGGCATGCGTGTGCTTTCTTCAAACGGACTTGAAATTTCCTTAGACGTATCGGTATTATACCAACCAAAGATTGACGAGCTGGGCATGTTGCACAAAACAAAAGGCGAAAACTACCTTAATATTGTTATTGTTCCGGAAATTCGCGCAGTTGCCCGATCTGTGATTGGACGTTACACGCCTGAACAATTGTATTCGTCAAAACGCGACGCCATTCAAAATGAAATCTATGAGGAAACCATGCGTAAAGTAGAAGGACAACACGTACAGCTCAATGCAGTACTTGTACGTGATGTAACCCTTCCTACATCTATTAAAGAGGCTATTCAACGTAAACTTACACAAGAACAAGAAGCCTTGGAGTATGAGTTTAGGTTAGAAAAAGCACGTCAGGAGGCAGAAAAAGTGCGTATTGAAGCAGAAGGAAAAGCTGTAGCCAACAGGCTATTAGCAGCATCATTAACCCCAAATATATTAAAAGATAAAGGAATTGAGGCGACTCTTTTGTTAGCAGAATCACCTAACACCAAAATTATTGTTGTTGGTGGTGGTGAAGATGGACTACCACTTATTTTAGGAAATCAGTAAGGTTTTCAAAAATTTTTCGATATTTGCAAAGTAATGAATAAAATACATTTTTTCCACCACAACAATATTGCGTTTCAAACGTGCTAGGTGGAGTATGTCAATAACCGTCTAACC
>MDSV01000071.1_pt1 | contig 20209 bp, 17 predicted proteins | sample 810851 | NCBI WGS metagenome assembly MDSV01 (sample SAMN05326640, study PRJNA326480) | marine metagenome | isolation source: seawater | place: Atlantic Ocean: North East | collected 2012 | reverse complement strand
TGGATATGGGGAGCGACAGGAGTTTATCTTGCCTATAGAATTTATCTCTCAATAGCTTATTAGAATATAATGAAGAAAGCTTTTTTAACTAACCCTGCATTCAGATATATCTTTGAGATTTTTGTAATTATTTTTTCTGTCACTATTTCTTTTTATATACAAGATATATTAAATGAAAAAGATAGAGAAAAACTTAAGAATGATACTTTAAAGGGCGTTTTAATTGACTTAGAGACGGACATATATCAATATAACCTTGCATTAGGGATTCTAAAGAATCGATTACTAGAAGCAGATTCGTTAATTTTAGGGTTTTATGAGGGAAATAGAATAAATCGAGTAAGAAATTACTGGGGATTTCAAGGTCAAAAAATTTCAATGAATTCTCTTGTAAATACTGGTGCTATTGAATACATTAATAATTCAAAGCTCTTAAGAGAATTGTCTTTCCATTATGATTTCCATTATGATTCTATGAGGGATAATTCTAATGCTTTTGAGAATTTATTTATAAACCTGATGGAACATCTTAATAAAAATTATGAAGTTGAGGGAATTGGCAAACTTGAATTAAAAGATTTAAATAACATTGGAAAGACTTTTGGTTCTACCTCATATAGGTTTTCAGATAAAGAGATTCGCAGGATGAAAAATGACATTTGGCTAAAAAATCACATGTATAATTTTAAATTAATTCTAAGACTTTACCTAAGTGGATATACAACTGGTTTAGACAGGATATATCAAATCAAGAAATTGATTTTAAAAGAAATTAATAAGACTTGAATTTTTCAGGAAGATTGAGTTTCTCCAATCGACAAAGACTTGCTGAATTCTTACCAAGAATATTTTAGATGGTTAAATATTCACAGGGCAATTCCAAACCCAATATTGCCGACCAACATCCCACTCTCTGAAATACCATTAATTCCTGGGATTTCTTTGGTAATGTATTCTGTATAGCTGGGGTTAGAATTGTCTGTGGCCTTTATTTTTAATGTATTTGGCAAATTCCCAAAACCATACCCCATTTCAATTCTGAAGTAAAAAGTGCCGCCTGTCTTCAGTCCAAGTCTAATATTAGAAGTTGTTAAATTAACTTTTCCATTTCCATACCCTTTGGAGCCATTCCCTAAAGCAATTTTCATAAAATCCACTTTATAACTCAGTTTAGAATTACTAATACCCAGATAGAAACCTTTGCCTTTTTGTTTTATGAAATATGAAATACCCCATTCGGAAAAACGAAATTCTGCTTCCTCATTATAATCCTCATAGGAATATTGAGAATAGTCGAAGTAGGGAGCAAAGTGATTGTCTAAAAAAGGAATCGTATACTGAGTAGACACAACGGCCATGTAGGGGACCCCAAATTTTAAACCCGCCGAAAACCTTTTGATTTCATTAAATTCAACAGACAAAGAGTCTTTTTCCGGAGGATGAGCTATAAGCTGGAAAATATCTTTGCTGGAGTTGCCATGACCGAAGAAAGGAATCATTATCAAAAGAAAAAATCGTTTCTTCATTATACTTTTTGATTACAATATATAAAATTTACAAAAATCAAACTCGAATTAGCTCATGAGAAAAAGAGTTAAAAACAGTCATTTTCTATTAGGATTTGTTTTTAAATAAGCACATTATTTTTTCCAAATAATAAAACTAAAAAAATCTTTATATTTTAGGTTAAAATAGTATTGTTCTATTGGAATAATGGATTTAAGCTAAAAATTGAGATGTGCTATAAAACAAAACATCTATTGATTGGAATTTTACTGATGCTATTGGTATCGGCTTGTGGTTCGAAAACTACTAAAGACCCGAAATACCTTTTCAAGGCCAGTATGTTGGTTAAAGAGAATCATACTTGGTACAAGGCTTTCGTTCACTTTGGCAAACTGATCGAAGAACGTTCTGGTGGGCGAATGAAATTGGAAGTTTACCCTTCGGAGCAGTTGGCTAAAGAAGTCGAAGCCATTCGTTTAATAAGAGCAGGAGTTATCGATATGACTATTTCTGCAGGGTCTCTTACCAACTTTGCTGAAATACTCACCTTTTCGGATATGCCTTTTTTGCTCAAAGACACTGTTGCAATGCACAAACTTATCAACAGTTCAATAGGAAAGCGAATCGAAAGGGAAATGATAGATAAAATAGGAATCCGTCCTTTAGGATATTTCCAGAGAGGAGAACGACATTTGACCTCCAATCGTCCCATCAAGCACCCTGATGATCTGGATGAAATAATCATCAGAGTTCCCAATGTCCCCCCCTATGTCGTGGCTTGGAAAGCATTAGGAGCCAAACCCACTCCTATGGCCTTTTCAGAGGTGTTTTCCTCCCTTCAGCAAGGGACGATAGAGGCTCAGGAAAACCCATTTGCTATGATAAAAAATGCGGGTTTTAGTGAAGTTCAAAAATACCTTAACCTTACAGGGCATCTCATCACTTGGGGTTATCCTCTGGTAGGAGAAAAACAATTTCAAAGATTACCGGAAGACCTCAAAATCATTTTTATGCAAGCAGCTGAGGAAATGCAAATTTATGAGCATCGAATATTTCTTAGCAATGAATCCAAAGTCCAAAAGCAATTGCAAGATGAAGGGATGATTTTTGTTCAAGTAGATAAAAATGCATTCATGGAAAATGGAGAAAAAGCCATTTATGAAAGTTTATCGCCAGAGATGCAAGAGATATATAAATCCATAAAAAAAATCACCCGATGAGTTTCAAAATCTTTTTATCAAAGTTTTTAAAGTATGGAACCCTTTTGACCAGCTTTGGATTTATAATTACCGTATCACTCCAGATTTTCGCAAGATTTTTTCTCAGCGATGTACCCTCTTGGACCGAAGAAGCCTCAAGAATTTTGTTCATTTATGCCATAGCATTTGCAAGTGGTTTGGCCTATCGGGGTAATTACTTTGTTTTTTTAGAAGCTTTTTACGCAGGATTTTCTGAAACACTTAAAAAGATAATCGATCTGACATCACCCTTTATGAGCTTTGTTTTATTTGGGGTTAGTGGCTTTTATTCACTTTACATGGTCGAAATGGGATTTTACGAGCACTCCCCTACACTCCAAGTTATTATGGTAGTCCCTTTTTTAAGTATACTGATTATGAGCCTCTCCATCAGTTACTTCAGTTTATTGGCCTTTTTGAAGAAAATTAAATTTTGGAAATCATGATTCTAATACTGATTAGTGTTTTTGTCGTTTGTCTTTGCTTTCGATTTCCTATTGCATTTTCTTTGGGTTTATCCTGTTTGGTTTACTTTTTTTTCAAAGGAACTCCACTGGTGGTTATGCCCCTCAAGATGTACGCTGGTATTGATGTTTTTGTTTTACTGAGTATCCCTGGTTTTATTATAGCGGGAAATTTGATGAACCAAGGGGGACTGACAGAAAAAATAATTAAATTTTGTAACCATCTTCTGGGACATATTAGGGGCGGGCTTTCTTATGTCAACATTAGTGCCTCTATGCTTTTTGCGGGGATTTCTGGTACTGCTATTTCGGATACTGCCAGTTTGGGAGCTGTGATGATTCCTGCCATGAAGAAAGAAGGATACGATAGTGATTTTTCTTGTGCTATCACTGCAGCTTCATCTACCGTGGGTCCAATTATTCCCCCCAGTTTACCCATGATTATTGCTGCGACATTAAGTGGACTGTCTGTGGGAAAGCTTTTTCTTGCTGGTGCCATACCTGGAATATTATTAGGCCTAGGTCTGATGCTTGTCGCCTATTTTGTTGCAAAGAAAAAGAATTATCCCAAACATAAAAAAAGCTCAATATTGCAAATTTTGAAAAGCTTTACCGATACCTTCTGGGCCTTGTTGATGACATTGATAATTCTATTTGGGATCATTGGTGGCGTGTTTACTCCCACAGAGGCATCAGTTGTTGCTGTTCTCTATGCAATGTTTATCGGAACATTCGTCTACAAAAAACTCAACCTTAAGAACATTTCCGTTGTCATTTTGGATTCCATGAAAACGACTGCATCACTGATGATATTAGTTGGTTTTGCCAATTTGTTTGGTTTCATTCTCATTACAGAACAGATTCCACAACGAATATCTGAGCAGATCCTTTTGTGGACAACTAATAAATACGCCGTTCTTTTATTGATTAATTTATTATTGATTTTGGTTGGGACCTTTATGGAAACCATCGCCGCTCTATTGATTTTATTTCCTATACTACTCAAGGTCGCTATTGAGGTAGATGTCGAACCCATGCATTTTACAGTCATTGCAGTACTTAATTTAATCATAGGGCTAACAACCCCTCCAGTAGGGGTATGCTTATTTGTTGCATCAAGTATTGGCAAAACTTCCATAGGAAAAGTAAGTATGGCAGGGCTACCTTTTCTAGCGGTAAGTCTTTTGGTATTGATCTTGGTATCACTTTTTCCCGAACTTTCCCTTTTCCTACCCAGACTGATTATGGATTAGTGCTAAACCAAACCTGTTTTTTTATTTTTTTCATCTGGTTATATCTAATTGAATATTCCAAAAATAACAAACCTCCACACCAAAATGCAGAGGTTATAATTTGTAAATGATATTGGAATTATATCAAGCGATTGATTGACTTGAATTATTCTTTGGGCTTTAGATAAGTAAAAACAGCTAACCCAAACATCACAAAATCAATTGCAAAATCGGGAATTCCCACTTGTGTTAACGGAGAGCTAGCCATATAGTAAAAGGCACCAAACAAGGGGAGGTAACCAATTATAAGAGCCAATAATAATTTTTTTGCATCCTCAACTCCCAGATTACGAGAAAAGAGGAATATCAGTCCAATTATCAAAAATGCAGGGGTAATAGCGAACTGAAACAAAACAGCTAGTTGTCTCGCTTCCTCTCCAACATTAAACATCATGTCGATAGAGGACTGAGCAAATAAAGCGTAAAGAATTGATTGGAGTACTTGGAAGACTCCTAAAATCGTTAATGTTAATTTAGTTTTCATTTAAAAAAAAATTGATTTAAAAATTCTGAATTTGATCTATATGGCTCTATTCTTGGTCTTTTTGTTGGGAATTCTTCCAAAATTTCCAGAACCATCGTAATCAACAATATCTGTCTCAATTTTGGAGCTTGTATTAGCCTTGACCTCTTTATTATTATAAAATACACCCAACAAAAAAAGAAAAAATACAATAAGGCCCAAAGCAAAAATGATTGAAACACTCATTTACTTAGACATTTGTTTGACATAAGCCCCGGCCGCCAAAATCGAGGGGACCCAGATTCCCACATAAAGTCCTTCCAGTTGCTCCCCATTAAACCATAGATATACCGAAAACAGAAAGCTAATAAAGGCAGCGATTAAAATCAGATAGTCAGACCTTTTCACTATTCTTTGGACTCTTTAACCCTGAAGAATTCCTCATCTGATTCGATCCAAACAAAATCACTGGTCACTTTTTCAGTTTTAGGGTTAAAGAAAACTTCCAAGTATTTTAGCCTTTTTACATCCTTGACCTTGACCTGTGCTATAAAATTGTGGTGGTGAAACTTATCAAACGGACTGATAAAGGTGGTATAAGAGTCCCAAATAATATTTCGAGTATATTCTACATTGGCATAAGTTGATCCTACAAAAGCCCGTATGTTTTTATTGATCTCCTGGACGTTCAAAGGTACAATTTCACTGTCCTTTAAGTTTTTCCTCTCTATTACGTCGAGAAATCCTTGATGTTCAGAAACAAAATTTTCCAGCCCTGGTTTTTGTTCTTGGTTAGAGATTCCCAGTTCGATCAAATCAGGGGCATTGTCTTTCTTTTCTTCTTTTTCGTCAATCAAATAAAATTCTTCATCTTCAGGAATCCACTCAAAATCACCATTTACTTTTTTAACAAACGGATTGTACACAACCTCGACATATTTTAAACGATCCAAATCATTGACTTTTACTTGCGCTATAAACGTATGATAATGATAGATGTCGGATGGACTCAAAAAAGTTTTGTAGGAATCCCAAATAATATTTCGAGTATTCTCTACCACCTCAGGGTAGCGCTCTTCTATAAAAAAACGAATTTTTTTATTGATTTCTTTGATGTTTATGGGAGTAATTTCTCCGGCTTCATTTTCTTCAAAACCTTCGTGCTCAATAATAAAATCTTCAATTTTGACACGTTCTTGCTGTGCAAATACTACAACATTGGTTAGTAAAGCAAATGAGATGAACAAAGAAAAGATGCTAAACTTCATGATCATTGATGTTTTTTAATTTTCATAAATATAGTAAATATCAAAATGAGTTGCTGAAATCACCTACTTTAATTAGATAAAAAGCGAAAAAGGTCATTGCCGTTGGCATAAATGACCAAAGCCAGTAGCAAGAAAAACCCTGCCATTTGTGCATACTCCATAAACTTATCATTTGGTTTTCTACCGCTGATCATTTCATACAACAGAAACATCACGTGTCCCCCGTCCAACGCAGGAATGGGTAACAAATTCATAAAGGCTAGAATTATCGAAATAAAAGCTGTACTAGCCCAAAAGGCTCTCCAGTCCCATGTGGCAGGAAAAAGACTCCCGATGGCTCCAAAGCCGCCTAACTGAGAAGCACCCTTTTTAGTAAACACATATTTGAATTGGGCTACATAGTCATTGAGCGTCCAATATCCATAACTAAATCCTTCTGTTATACTTTCTGACAATGAGAGGTTTACCTGTCTAATTTTAATTGAATTTTTGGGGATGACTCCCATTTTACCTTCGGCATCCAATACCATTTTGAGGGTATCTCTAATTTGATTACGTTCGACAACATATTGAACTGATTGGTTGGCTTTTTCATTATTGAAGTTGCGGAGTTCTACCCAATCTTCTATAATGTTGTTATTGGCAGCAACAATTTTATCTCCAGGTCTAAAGCCCGCTGAAAAAGCATTCTTATTGATCAATACACTGTCTATTTCAGCAGGAAAACGTGGATACAAAATACTCATTTGACCCGAACTAAACATTCGGTCACCAATGTTATCAGGGATTGGAATGGTAACTTTCCCAGCATTGAGACGCTCTACTTGGACCTTTTCAACAGATCGAATTAATAACATTTTATTGATATCAAGTGCAACCTCAAGTGCTTTTCCATCTACAGACAGAATTTGATCTCCTTTTTCGAAACCAATTTCTTTGGCCAAAGATGATACACCTAACCCCAAAGGCATAGAGCTATTAGGTAATGAGTTTTTGCCCCAAACAAAGAGGATCATCATATAGATTAAAAAGCCTAAGATCAAATTGACAGTAACTCCACCCAGCATAATGATCAAACGCTGCCATGCAGGCTTGGTTCGAAATTCCCATGGTTGTGGAGGTTGTTGCATCTGTTCTTTATCCATACTTTCATCAATCATTCCAGATATTTTCACATACCCTCCCAAGGGTAACCAACCAATACCATAGACCGTGTCTCCAAATTTCTTTTTAAACAAAGCGAATTTGACATCGAAGAACAGAAAAAACTTTTCAACACGAGTTTTAAAGATTTTGGCAGGGATAAAATGGCCCAATTCATGTAAAACAATAAGAATACTCAAACTAAGTAACAGTTGAATGCCCTTCATTATCATAGGTTCCATATCATATCAATTTTTGGACACCAAAAATAGCACTTTTAGCCTCATTCCAGATCAATTTCGATAAAAACATTTAACCTGATTTTATTTTTTAAATTTGGCAAATAATCTTTTGAAAAATTATATGGGAATTCTCAAAAAATACAAGAAATTTTTGGGAGTATTTGCAATCGTTTCTGTCATCATCTTGATGTTATTTTACAATGCATTATTACCTGTGAAAAAACTACCCATATACCAACCTGCTATGGTGAATTTTCAATTGGTAGACAGTACCATACAGCATCAAAAAAAATTCCATCGAATTGCCGACTTTTCATTGATTAACCAAAATGGTAGGACTATTACGCAAAAGGATTTTAAAGGGAAAATTTATGTGGCGGATTTCTTTTTTACTTCCTGTCCCACCATCTGTATTACCATGACAGACAACCTGCTTAAAGTACAGGAAAAAATCAAAAAAAACCCCAATGTGATGCTCCTTTCCCATTCCGTTACACCCAAAATTGACTCAGTAGCTAAACTCAAAGAATATGCCCTAGAAAATGGCATCATTGATCAAAAATGGCATTTGGTAACTGGAGAAAAAAAGAAAATCTACGAATTAGCCAGAAAATCCTACTTGGCAGTCAAGGATTATGGAGATGGAGGTCCTTTCGATATGATTCACACCGAAAATTTTATTCTGATCGATCCCGACCGGAGAATCAGAGGCTTTTATGATGGAACAGATTTCAGGGAAGTTGAAAGATTATTGGAGGAATTAGAAATTTTGATCCAAGAGTTTTTCCCCTCTTAAATTAATGACACTTTCAAAGCCCAAATTAATCAAAATTTTTAATTTTATTTTTTTAAAATCATTCTAAATAATGCTCTCACTCGATCAATTGGCACTAGGACAAAAAGCGATCATTAAATCCATTGAAACGGACCTTTTACCTTTAAAATTGATTGAAATGGGATGTCTTCCTGGCAATGAAATTTCATTGCTTCATTTTGCTCCATTTCAAGATCCATTGTATTTAAAAATTGACGATGCGCATTTGGCCATCAGAAAGGAAGTTGCTCGACACATTATGGTAAAGCCCTTGATGGATGATTAAAAACATCAATGTTGCCTTGATAGGCAATCCCAATACAGGAAAGACTTCTGTCTTCAATTCCCTTACAGGGTTGAATCAAAAGGTAGGGAATTACCCTGGGATTACTGTCGAAAAAAAACATGGCAGTTGTCGATTGGACAGGCTTACCAAGGCTAGAATACTTGATCTTCCTGGTACATACAGTCTTAATGCTTCTTCTATGGACGAGAGCGTAGTGGTTGAATTACTCCTAAATAAAAACGATCCTGATTTTCCCGATGTTGCTGTAGTTGTAACAGATGTTGAAAATCTCAAACGGAACCTATTGTTGTTCACACAAATCAAAGATTTAGAAATCCCTACGGTATTGGTGATTAATATGTCTGATCTGATGCAAAGAAAAGGCATTAAAATTGATTTACTAAAGCTTGAAGAAAAACTTAATACAAGTGTAGTTTTGTTGAGCACTCGAAAAAATTCGGGGGTAGACCAACTCAAACAAATTCTAGTAGACTACCGATCCATACCAACTTCTCCAATATTAGATTCCACCAGTATTGATCAGGATTATTTTGAAAGCCTGCGGAATGCTTTCCCCAATCAATCCCTATATAAACTCTGGTTGGTGATCACTCAGGATGCAAATTTTACAAAGCTGGAACGTCAAAAAACACCAGATACACGAAAGTTCAAGACACTATCCACGTCAAACCTTAAAAAATTACAACAGCGGGAAACGATCAAGCGTTATCAGACCATCAATAAAATTCTAAAGCAAACTTACTGGATAAATCGGGAGGAGGCGACTGACTTAAGGAGCAAATTAGATAATTTATTTATTCACAAATTTTGGGGCTATATAATTTTTTTTCTCATTTTATTGACCATTTTTCAGGCCATATTTGATTGGAGTAGTGTGCCGATGGATTTTATTGATAGCAGTTTTGCTCGAATGAGTGAATGGGTCAAAACGCAGATGCCTGCCGGAATTTTGACAGATTTGATTGCTGAAGGAATTATATCTGGTTTAGGGGGAATAGTTATTTTTATTCCTCAAATTGCATTTCTTTTTTTGTTTATATCCATTTTGGAAGAAACCGGTTACATGAGCCGAGTGGTTTTTTTGATGGATAGGGGTTTAAGAAAATTTGGTTTAAGTGGAAAAAGTGTAGTCCCTTTGATATCTGGAACTGCCTGTGCCATTCCCGCTGTTATGGCCACTCGAAATATCGAAAATTGGAAGGAGCGTTTAATTACCATCTTGGTGATTCCTTTCACTACATGCTCTGCACGCCTTCCAGTCTACATGATTCTCATCTCTTTAGTCATTCCAAATGAGCGCTTTTTGGGAATCAATTATCAAGGTCTAACCCTGATGAGCCTATATTTAATAGGCTTTTTGATGGCCATTGTTTCAGCTTCTATTCTCAATTATTTACTCAAATCCCCCAACAAGTCCTATTTTGTAGTAGAGATGCCCAATTACAAACTTCCATTACTCAAAAATGTTGCGATTACGGTTTGGGAAAAAACCCGGTCTTTTGTGGTAGAGGCCGGTAAAATTATTTTGGCCATATCCATATTGCTTTGGTTTATGGCTTCTTTTGGTCCGGAGAAAAACTTTTCCAATGCAGAAAAAATTATAAATCAAAAATATGCGAATCAAGCTGTAAGCAAGCTGCAATTAGAAAATAAGATTGCCTCCTTCAGACTAGAAAACTCCTACATCGGTGTTTTGGGTAAAACCATCGAACCGATTATCCTTCCCTTAGGATACGACTGGAAAATTGGAATTGCTTTGATCAGTTCTTTTGCTGCTCGGGAAGTTTTTGTTGGGACATTGGCTACCATTTACAGTGTGGAAAGTGATGTCCAAGAAACCATTAAAAAAAGAATGGCGGGAGAGATCAGAAAAGATGGAACTAGTCTATTTGACTTGGCTACAGGAATTTCACTGATGCTTTTTTATGCATTTGCGATGCAGTGCATGAGTACATTAGCTATTGTCAAAAAAGAAACCAACAGCTGGAAATGGCCAAGCATTCAGCTTTTTTCAATGACTGTCATTGCTTATCTTGTAGCTTTAACTTCCTATCAAATTTTAAAATAATGGAGATTTTACAATTCACAGGAGCAGTATTTTTAGGATTGTGGTCACTCTATTATATAATTAGAAAGTTTAGACCAAAAAATAAATCCATACCCGATCAAAGCTGTGGTAGGGATTGTGGTTGTTAAACTTCATAGATGGTAATCCGATCCATCATAACTTAATTCATTAAATTTTCTGAACATAACAAATACGTTTTCTACAATCTTTCTAGTAAAATTAGCTTAAGTTTAATTAAGCATAAAAATAGCAAGATCTTTACAAGCTTTAATACCAAGAAATTTTGAGAAAGAATCTCTTTTATAAAAAATATAGGTTATTAACACAAGCCCATTCATCTGATCTGGTAGAGATGAGAGAATCAGCTATAGTAAGAACCTAATAGGGCAAAACAAACTCAACTTTTAAAACCCAGCTAAGTATTTCTCTTTATATAGCTTTTCTTAAAGAATCGGTTAATTTTCTATTTATTAACCTTGCTGCATCAAGTGTTCAATTTCATCAGGCTCTTTGGGAATACTTTTCATTAGGTTGATCGGAGGACCTTTTTCTTGAGTAACCACATCGTCTTCGATTCGAATGCCAAAACCTTCCTCAGGAATATAAATTCCTGGCTCGACTGTGAGTACCATATTGGACTGTAATGGCTGATCTACCATTCCATAATCATGGGTATCAAGACCCAGATGGTGAGAGGTGCCGTGCATAAAATATTTTTTATAAGCAGGTTTTTCGGGGTTTTGATTTTTGACAGCTGTTTGATCCAACAGTCCTAGCCTAATCAATTCATCCGTCATGATTTGACCCACTTCTTTATGGTATTCTTTGATTAATATTCCGGGCACCAACAACTGAATGGCGATCTTTTCTACGCGCAACACAGCATCGTAAACTGCACGTTGTCGCGAGGTGAACTTCCCTGAAACCGGGACCGTTCGGGTCATGTCACTGGCATAATTTCCGTAGGCTGCTCCAACATCCATAAGGATCAAATCTCCCGACTGGCATTGTTTGTTATTATCGATGTAGTGTATGACGTTGCAGTTTTTTCCAGAGGCAATAATTGGAGTATAGGCAAATCCATCTGATCTGTTTTTTAAGAATTCGTGGGCGAATTCTGCTTCAATTTCAAATTCCCATACTCCAGGGTTGATAAAGGATAAAACCCTGCGAAAGCCTTTTTCTGTGACATTAATGGCATTCTTAATTTGTCTGATTTCCTCAGCATCTTTGATCGATCTTAACTTTTGTAAAATAAAGTTACTTTTTTCGGTAGAATGATTGGGGAACTTAGCCTTGGCCCATTTGATAAATCGGTCTTCTCGAGTTTGGGTTTCAACTTTGGCTCTAAAATGTTCGTTGGTATTGAAATAGAAAAAATCAGCCTCGAGGGCCAGTGTTTCAAACAGCTCTTCAAATTCGTCCAGCCAAAATACAGTTTTAATTCCAGATAAAGCAGTAGCTTGCTTTTGGGTGAGTTTTTGACCTTCCCAAACAGCGATCAATTCGTTAGTTTTTTTAATGAACAAAATTTCACGATGTTCAGGTTTTAGAGCATTGGGAAACAAAAGTAAAATACTTTCTTCTTGATTGATTCCACTGAGGTAAAAAATGTCTCGATGTTGTGCAAAAGGGAGGGTGCTGTCTGCACTGATCGGATAAATATCGTTTGAATTAAAAACCGCCAAGCCTGATGGTTTCATTAACCTCACAAAGTTATTTCTATTTTTGGAATAAAGATTGGAGGATAGGGGTTGGTAGCGCATCAGCCAATTTTTTTCATTTAATATGTTTAAAATTATTAAATTTAAAGAGAGTTACACCGGTTTCGCAACAGTTTGTTAAACAAAAAATAGATTCCAGACCCTTATTTTGACCAAGTGTCTAATACAAGTTTATATTAAGTTAACTTAAAATATTATCAGTTAGGCTTTTCTGTTCATCGTTTATGGACTAATTTTGTTTTTATAAACCAGACTAATGATTACAACTACTATCGCTAGAAAGGCATCGATGGCCCTATCAGGCCTTTTTTTAATACTCTTTTTGGGACAGCACTTTACCATTAATCTGATCTCGGTTTTTAGCGAAAATTTTTTTAATTTATTATCCCACTTTATGGGGAACAATCCTTTAGTTCAGTTTATCCTGCAACCTGTTCTGATTTTTGGTGTTGTTTTTCACTTTTTAATGGGTTTTGTTTTGGAGCTAAAAAACTCCAAATCGCGCAGTGTAAAATACGTTTCTTTTAATGGTTCATCGAATGCCAGTTGGGTCTCAAGAAATATGATTATATCTGGAATTGTAATACTGTCCTTTTTAGGTTTACACTTTTACGATTTTTGGGTTCCAGAAATGAATTACAAGTATGTTCAATTTCTCCCCCAAGACCCAGACCGATACTATGGAGAATTAGTTCACAGATTTCACAGCCCTTTAAGGGTAGTTATTTACGTATTGTCATTTGTCTTTTTGTCATTACACCTTTTACACGGATTTGCCTCTTCTTTTCAATCGGTTGGATTGAACAATAAATATACCCATGGTATTAAATGGTTTACTATAGCTTTTTCACTGGTTATTCCAGCAGGCTTTATTTTCATTGCAATTTTTCACCATCTAAACGGATAATTAAATGGCAAATTTAGATTCAAAAATACCGCAGGGAAGTTTGTCCGAAAAATGGACTAATCACAAGAGCAAAATTAATCTTGTCAGTCCAGCCAACAAGCGTTTAATTGACGTAATTGTGGTGGGCACTGGTTTGGCTGGAGCTTCTGCATCTGCCACTTTGGCTGAATTGGGCTACAATGTCAAAACATTTTGTTTTCAAGATTCTCCTCGAAGAGCGCATTCAATTGCCGCCCAAGGAGGAATCAATGCTGCAAAAAACTATCAAGGAGATGGCGATTCTACTTACCGACTTTTTTACGATACCATAAAGGGGGGTGATTACCGTTCCAGAGAATCCAACGTTTACCGTTTGGCGGAGGTTTCCACCAATATCATTGATCAATGTGTTGCCCAAGGCGTCCCGTTTGCTAGAGATTATGGAGGTTTGTTAGACAACCGCTCTTTTGGAGGGGTATTGGTTTCCAGAACCTTCTACGCCAAAGGACAGACCGGACAACAGTTGTTGCTTGGGGCGTATTCTGCAATGAATCGACAAATAGGCCGTGGAAAAATAAAAATGTACAATCGTCATGAAATGATGGATCTCGTTTTGATCGATGGAAAAGCCAGAGGAATTATTGCCAGAAATTTGGTAAGTGGTCAAATCGAAAGATACAGTGCCCATGCAGTGGTCATTGCCTCGGGAGGATATGGCAATGTGTTCTTTTTGTCAACTAATGCAATGGGAAGCAATGTTTCTGCTTCATGGAAAATTCACAAACGTGGAGCTCATTTTTCAAATCCGTGCTTTACTCAAATACATCCTACTTGTATTCCTGTATCAGGAGAGCATCAGTCCAAGTTGACATTGATGTCAGAATCTTTAAGGAATGATGGTAGAATATGGGTTCCCAAAAAATTAGAAGACGTAAAAGCTATAAGAGCTGGAAAACTCAAACCAATAGATATTACGGAGGAGGATCGTGACTACTACCTCGAACGCCGCTACCCTGCCTTTGGAAACTTGGTGCCTCGTGATGTAGCTTCCCGAGCTGCAAAGGAGCGTTGTGATGCTGGCTTTGGTGTCAACAAGACAGGAGAGGCGGTTTATTTGGATTTTGCCGCCGCCATCACCCGTTATGGAAAGGAACAGGTCCACGTTAAAGGAGGAGACGAGAAGGATGCAATATTGGTCAAAAAATTAGGGCAAGAGGTGGTTCGTGCTAAATATGGAAACCTTTTCCAGATGTATGAAAAAATTGTAGATCAAGATCCCTACGAAACCCCAATGATGATTTATCCTGCAGTTCACTATACAATGGGTGGTGTTTGGGTGGATTACAATTTGATGACCTCCATCCCAGGTTGTTACGCAATTGGTGAAGCTAATTTCTCTGACCATGGTGCTAACCGATTGGGGGCCTCTGCATTGATGCAAGGGTTGGCCGACGGTTATTTTGTTCTGCCCTATACCATTGGAGATTATTTATCCGATGACATCAGAACTGGTCCAATATCAACTGACTCCCGCGAGTTTGAAGTAGCCGAAAAAGAAGTTAAAGAACGATTGGATGCTTTGGTTAATAATAATGGAAAAAACTCTGTGGATTATTACCATAAAAAATTGGGAAAAATCATGTGGGACAAATGTGGGATGTCCAGAAATGAAAAAGGGTTAAAAGAGGCCATTATTGAGATCAAAGCATTGAGAGAAGATTTTTATAAAAACATTAATATACCTGGAGGTGCTGAGGAGTTCAATGAAGAGTTGGCCAAAGCCGCAAGGGTAGCGGATTTTCTTGAGTTGGGGGAATTGTTTGCCAAAGACGCCTTGGAAAGAACAGAATCTTGCGGAGGTCATTTTAGAGAAGAATCTCAAACACCTGAGGGAGAAGCAATGCGGGATGACAAAAACTTCACCTTTGTTTCTGCATGGGAATATAAAGGAGAACCTTCTAAGGCCAAGCTCCACAAGGAAGCATTGAAGTACGAAGAAATTGAAGTAAAAACACGTTCCTATAAATAAGAACAGAATGAATTTGACATTGAAAATATGGCGACAAGCCAACGCTAATGTAAAAGGAAAAATGGTTACTTATTCCATTTCAGATGTTTCACCGGACATGTCTTTTTTAGAGATGATGGACATGCACAACGAACAATTGATTTACAAAGGAGAAGATCCAATAGCTTTTGACCACGACTGCCGAGAGGGGATTTGCGGAATGTGCTCCATGTTCATAAATGGAGAGGCCCACGGCCCGGATCGATTGGTGACCACCTGTCAATTGCACATGCGTAAATTCAAAGATGGAGACACAATTACAATAGAACCTTTTAGGGCTAATGCCTTTCCAGTTATTAAAGATTTGGCGGTAGATAGATCTGCTTTTGACCGTATCCAACAAGCCGGTGGTTTTGTAAGCGTCAATACCTCAGGAAATACTCAAGATGCCAATGCTATACCGATCAACAAACATGATGCTGATAAGGCCTTTGACGCGGCTACTTGTATTGGTTGTGGTGCCTGTGTAGCCAGTTGTAAAAATGCTTCGGCTATGCTGTTTGTGTCAGCCAAAGTTTCCCAGTATTCCCTTTTACCTCAAGGAAAGGTCGAAGCCACTGACAGAGTGATGAATATGGTCAATCAAATGGATGATGAAGGTTTTGGAAATTGCACTAATACTGGGGCGTGTGAGGTTGAATGCCCTAAAGGAATATCTTTAGAGAATATTGCCAGAATGAATAGGGAGTATCTTACTGCATCATTAAAGGGCTAAAATCCAATAGAATGTTATTCCAATTAAGGGTTTCAACAGTTTTTTTTTGGATAGTTATACTCTTGAATTTTTCTTGTGAAAATCAAGTAGTCAATATTGACATTTCTGGGGAGGTCATCAAACCCAAAACTTATATAATTCCTCACTCAGATCGACCAATTGAAATTGACGGTAAGGAGGAAGATCCAAGCTGGAAAAAAGCACCATTTACGGAGGATTTTATAGATATCGAAGGTGAGAAAATACCCAATCAAAAGACCCGAATCAAAATGCTTTGGGATAATAAGTTTCTCTACATATATGCACTTCTTGAGGAAAAACATATTTGGGCTACCTTGAAGAATCGGGATACCATTATATTTTACAACAACGATTTTGAAGTGTTTATAAGTCCCTCTAATAGCAACCATAATTATGGAGAAATCGAAATTAACGCACTTAATACCGTTTGGGATCTTTTACTAGATCGACCCTACAATACCAAGGGAAATCCGATTTTTAACTGGAACATACAAGGCCTAAAAACTGCAGTGCATATTGAAGGAACGTTAAATAATCCTATGGACATAGATCAATACTGGTCTTTAGAAATGGCCATTCCCATGAGCGCTCTTAAAGAACTCAAACGCTCCCCAAAAGGAAAACCCAAAATTGGTGAACAGTGGCGCATTAATTTTTCGAGGGTGCAATGGGAACACGATTTGATCGATGACCGCTATTACCGAAAAAAGGAAAATGACAAATACCTACGGGAAAACAATTGGGTGTGGTCTCTACAGGGTGTGATTAATATGCATTTGCCGGAACATTGGGGGTATATCGAATTTGCGGAATCATCTGAAATGGATCAACCCTGGATTTACAAAACCGATGCCGAAATAGAACAAATCATTTATGCGCTATTTAGAAAAATAGCCTACGGAGATTACAAATACTTGAGAGATAATCCACCAGGAAAAATCACGCCCATTCAACTCATAGGATCAGAAGATCGAAAATTGAAAATCACCCTTTTGAATTCTTATACAGGTTTCGATATAGAGTTAGAGGATCAGGTCAATGGATCGGTCTATACAATTGATGAAAGGGGATATTTAAACCGTCCGGAGAATTAGTAAACACTTGCCGAGGGAACATTGATGGCTTTTCCAGATTTATAATAGGTGTATGAAAAACCTTTGTGGATACTATAGGCACCTTTTTCACCTTCAATGTTTATGGCGATAAAACCCACTTGGAAATCTGGTTTCCCCCCTTTTTTAGATAAGATTCTTCTGATGGTTTCCTCACAAGCTTTTTGGGGAGACCATCCGTTTCTCATCAGTTCTACTATTAAGAAGGAACCAACGGTTTTTATAACGGCTTCACCCAAACCGGTTGCGGTGGCTGCTCCTACCTCGTTATCAACAAACAGCCCCGATCCAATAATGGGAGAATCACCCACACGACCTTTCATTTTATAGGCCAATCCACTTGTGGTACAACTGCCTGATAGCTTTCCTCGAGCATCCAAACAAAGCATTCCAATGGTATCGTGGTTTTCGACATTTATTTCGGGAGTAAATTCAGATTTTTGCAACCAAGCTTTCCATCGTTTTTCAGCTGCGGGTGTAAGCAATGGAGTTTTTGGAAATCCTTTATTGTAGGCAAATTCCTCGGCACCAACCCCGGCCAAATTCACATGGGGCGTATCTTCCATGACGTGTTGGGCCAATCGTGCGACATGGACAATGTTTTCGACCGCCATCACCGCGCCACAGTCCCCTTTGGCATCCATCACACAGGCATCTAAGGTCACTAAACCCGATCTGTCGGGAGATGCTCCAATACCCACCGTGGTATTGTCTTCGTTGGCCTCTTCAACAGCTACCCCTTTGACAACAGCCTCCAAAGCAGGAATTCCTTGATCCATCAATTGACCCGAGGTCTGGATGGCCTCTGGACAATTCCAAGTCCCAATTGAGAGAGGACTATTGGTAAGACGTTTTGGTTTTGCATTCCAATTTTGCGGACGGGCTTGCAGCAAACCGATGCCCAAAAAGCCGGAAACGCCCACACTCATTTTACTAAAAAAATTTCTTCTTTTCATCTTAATATTATATATGGAAACAAAAACTAATATAATGAATCAAATGGTGACAATGCTCAGGCAGCAGTGGCTAAACAAGGTCCAGATGTAATGGCAACTAAATTGTGGTTCGCTCAATAATAAATTGTAATTGTTTTTTGTTAAAGTGGAAAAGCCTGTGAGTAATTACAGGTTTTTTTCATGTCTCACAATCCATAAAAGCAAATATTTACAATAATTTTTTTTTATCTAAATTTAGATTAGCAAATAACTTTAAATGTACCAGTCGATTTCTAATAAAACAGGATGTTTATTAATCGTAGTCTTGTTTGCCTGCGGTTGTATTACTAACATTCCTAGTGAAATGGTTCAAGAAATTTCAAAATTGCCAGACGAAATTGATTATAATTTTCATGTCAAGCCCATTTTGTCTGACAAATGTTTTGCTTGTCACGGGCCAGATTCAAATAAAAGAAAGGCCAATTTAAGGTTAGATTTCGACAAAAAACTCCTTGGAGATAATGACCCACAAGTCCTCACCATTGAAGATGTAAAATCCGAAATTCCGAATCGGTTATTATCTCAGGATCCAAAAAAACACATGCCACCTCCCGAATCTCATTTAAGCCTCTCCGATCAGGAAATTGCGACAATTTTAAAGTGGATGGATCAAGGGTCAGCATACAAGCCCCACTGGTCATTCATTCCGCCCTCAAAAGGAAAACTGCCTGAAATTTTGGATGAAACTTGGGTGGAGAATGAAATTGATTTTTTTACAAAGATAAAATTGGATGAACACAACATCTCACCTTCCAAAAAAGCTACTAAAGAAACCCTGATTCGCCGATTGAGTTTTACCCTTACAGGACTTCCTCCCAGCCTGGATGAAATTGATACTTTTTTAGCTGATGAATCGCTTGAGGCCTATGAAAAAATGATCGATCAATTGCTTCTTTCCCCTCATTATGGAGAGCGAATGGCTGCCGAATGGATGGACGTTGCCCGATATGCAGATTCAGATGGGTACTTGGATGACAAACACAGAAACTTTAGCCCTTGGAGGGATTGGATAATCAATGCTTTTAATCAGAATTTGAGCTATGAAAACTTTGTAACTCATCAATTGGCCGGAGACTTAATTCCCAATGCGGATCAATCCAGTAAAATTGCCACAGCATTTAACCGCCTTCACAAAAAAAATTCAGAAGCAGGGATCATCTTTGAGGAATACCGAACTGAGTACGTTGCTGATCGGGCGGTTACTTTTGGCAAGGCATTTCTTGGAATGACCATGGAGTGTGCCCGATGCCATGATCACAAATACGACCCCATTAGTCAAAAGAATTTTTACGAAATCTCTAGCTTTTTCAACAGCACCAATGAAATAGGACATGCCGGATATGGGCCAGGACAGGTTGCAGGCCCCTCTCTACTTCTGACCAATGACGAGCAAGAAACCCTCATTGATTATATAAAAAATGATCTCAGTTCTAAAAAAGAAAAAATTTCCCAAAACCTCACTCAAAAAGAACAAGCTTTTGAAAATTGGTTTACCAATAAAAAAGAAGCCACCCAATCTATTGTAAAAAACCTTAATAAAGGCTTGGTGGCCCATTACCCTTTTGATGAATTTATCCCCAGAGCCAAATCAAAAGTATTTTATAGTCCAAGTCGTATTCGCGGGCAAAAAGCTGCAACCCTATCGGAACCGATTATCAATAAGGATAAGGATGAAGAGGGCTTTTTTATGGATGAATACACAAATATGAAACTCCCTGAAAAGGTAGGTTGGTTTGACCAAACCGACCCCTTTACACTTTCCTTTTCTATATATGCTGATCACAAAGATCAAGAAGCCATTGTTTTTGGTCATTGTGAGCAAATCAGATTGGGTCTCAAGGGGTATTCTTTCTTTATCAATGACAATAAGCTCAAGTTCATTA
>MDSV01047507.1_pt1 | contig 20217 bp, 21 predicted proteins | sample 810851 | NCBI WGS metagenome assembly MDSV01 (sample SAMN05326640, study PRJNA326480) | marine metagenome | isolation source: seawater | place: Atlantic Ocean: North East | collected 2012 | reverse complement strand
AATAAATATTGAGCCTGACCCAGAAAAGATAGACTTTGGTATGAAAGTAAAATTGACATATCAGGATGCTTTAGGAAGAAAAGACAAAGAAGGAAACTCATACTTGAGTTATTTCTTCGAACCAGCATAAAATATACAAAAAAAAGGAGAAATTATGAGTGATGTATACGTTTTAGGGGTCGACATGATCAAATTTGGAAGATTTCCAGACAGAACTGTTCCCAATATTGGAGCTGAAGCAGCTTTGATGGCTTTAGACGATGCTGGCTTGACTATTAAGGATATGCAAGCTTTGTATTGCGGAAACCTTGGTCAAGCAAATGCTATGGTTGGTCAAAGAATTCTTCAAGAGATAGGTCAAACGGGTATTCCAGTAGTTAACTGTGCAAACGCGTGTGCAACTGGCGCAACAGCATTTAGAGAAGCTTGGATGTCAATTAAAGCCGGAATTTATGACGTAGTACTTGCTGTAGGAGTTGAGCAAATGGGTAAAGGTCTTTTAGGCGGTGCTGGTGGAGGAGATGGTATTCCAAAAGAAGGTCTTTTAGGTTCAGGAACTATGCCTTGTGTATTTGCTGAAGCTGGAATGGAACATTCAAAAGATCATGGAACAACCTTCGAACAATTTGCAAAGATTTCAGTAAAAAACCATCATCATTCAACAATGAATCCTAAAGCAATGTATCAAATAGAAACTCCATTGGATGTTGTAATGAACGCTGAAATGATTTCTTACCCAAATACAAAACTTATGTGTTCTGTAAATGTTGATGGATCTGCTGCTGCAGTTCTTGTTTCAGAAAAGAAAGCAAAAGAATTAGGAATGGGTCGTGCTGTAAGAGTCAAAGCATCTGCTCTTGCAAGTGATCCATATACAGATAGAGATTTAGTCATGCCAGATGTTAATGCTTGTACTAGGTTAGCTGCTGAACAAGCTTATGAAATGGCTGGTGTTGGGCCAGAGGACATAAATCTTGTTGAGTTACATGACTGTTTTGCGACTGCAGAGATGCTTCATTACGAAAATCTTGGTCTTTGTAAAGATGGTGAGGCAGGAAAGATGATTGATGAGGGTCACGTTGAGCTCGGAGGAAAAGTTCCTGTGAATGTTTCTGGAGGACTTCTTTCAAAAGGTCATCCCCTTGGCGCAACTGGTATTGCAAATATCTATGAGGTTTGTACTCATCTAAGAGGAGAAGCTGGAGAAAGACAAGTCGAAGGCGCGAGACTTGGAATGACTCATGTAATAGGCCTTGGTACTGCTTGCGGTATTCACATATTAGAAAAAGTTTAACCTAATGATTGTTGGCGTAACAGGAGATACGCATAATAATTTAAAAAATATAAAAAGTATCTGCGGTATATTTAATGAATATGCTGCAGATATAGTATTTCATACTGGAGATATATCATTAGCTAAGTCCCTTTTAGCTTTTAGTGAGCTTAACTGCCCAATGAAGGTAGTTTTAGGTAACAACGATATCCAAGAAAAAGAAAGTTTAGAAAAAGTATCTAAAAGATTTGATTGCGAGATTTTCGAAGAGCCTTTCTCTATTAAATTAAGCAGTAAAAAAATTACAATTTTACATCATCCAGATTTGATTGACGAAAAAATGATAAGTGAAAACAATATTATTCTTCATGGTCATACTCATAGATTTAGACTAGAAAAAAAAGGAGATTGTATTATTTTTAATCCTGGAGAATGCGCTGGGTTCATGGAAAACAAAAATCAAGTTGGGATAATTGACTTGAAAAACCCAGAGCCAAAAATAGTTAATTTTTGAACTTACTAATTGAAATACTTAATGCAAAAATGGCGCTAATGAATAAGGAGAGAGCTAAAGGCCTCAACAACCTCATTGATCCATGATCTTCTATAATAGAAAATTCTAAAATCAAAATCGAAATTACTGGACTTAGCTCATCAGATCCTGGCTCTTTAAACCAAACAGCTGAAAATAAACCTAATAAAAGAAAGAAAACAAAAACCTTTAGAGTTTTTTTAAAAAAAGTTGCAATTGATAAAGATAGAACTATTGAAATTGATAAGTAAAAAAACCAGAAGAGCATTTTAAAAAAGACTAGAAATAAAATTTTCAGATAATTTTGTATCGCCTAATATCTTAAGAATTTTTGACTTAAGATTAGCTTCATCTTTCTTTAATTTTGATAGGTTTCTCAAATATTTGTCTTTAAATAAATAGCTAGTTGGTATATTTTCTTTTTGGGCTGTATTTTCCCTCCACATAAATATTTCTCTTTCTCTTTGAGACAACTTGTATTTTTGTTTCTTAAATCTAGATAACTTAATATCTTCATTGCCCAATGAAGCTTCTTTTTTAGATAATTCATAAGCTTCTTTTAGTAAGTTTCTTTTAGTTAATAGTTTTTTTTGAATTTTATAAATTTTAATCAAATATTCAACATCACTGGAGGCATAAGAAATTTGATTTTCAGACAAAGGTCTTTTAAGCCAATTAGAATTTGTTTCGCTTTTATCTAAATCTTTTCCAAAATACTTTTTAACAAGAGAAGCATAACTCTCTACTGTTCCTGAGTTTAAGAGTTTTTCAGCAGCTTGGGTATCAAAAATATTTTTTATTTTTACGTCTAAATTATTGCTTAATACAGTTGCGTCACTTCTTGCAGAATGAAAAATAAATAATTTATCTTTGTTCTCTAGGATCGATTTTAAAAAATGAAGTCTTTTACATTTTATACAGTCAATTAATATAATTTCTTTAGAAACGGAGATTTGTAGAAGAGAAAGTTTAGGAAAATAAGTAGTTCTCCAGTCGAATTCAGTATCTATACCAAAAATTTTTTCTCTATTTAAAATATTTTTGATATATTCAAAATCCTCTTCGGTCTCGATCAGATGAATATCTAATGTTTTTTTAAAAAAAGAAAATATATTTTTCATTGAGAAAATCAATGAATTACTCGTTTTTTAAAAAGTTTAAAAGGTCTTTTTTTAAGGCTGGATCTTTTTTTGCAAAAGCTAAATTTGCTTTTAAAAATCCTAATTTTTCTCCACAATCGAAATAATTGCCTTCCAATTTTAATCCTAAAACAAGTTTTTTATCTTTGATCAAATAATCTATCGCATTTGTAAGTTGAATTTCTCCAGATGAATCTGGTTTGACCTTTGCCAAATATGTCATCAAGTCATTATTAAAAATATACCTTCCAACAGCGCAAAATTTTGACGGTGCATTCTTAGGATTCGGCTTTTCCACAATTTTTTCAATCATTTCAAAATCATGAAATTCTTTAGATTTTTTTAATTTTGCTATCCCATATTTCCTAGTATCTGATTTGGCTACTTTAGCAAGTAAAATAGAGGGAACTTTCGTTTTATCAAAGTATTTTTTCATTAAAGATAGGTTTTTTCCCTCTTCCTCATTTTCTATGAGCATATCTGGTAATGAGACAGCAAAAGGTTCTTTTCCTATAATAGATTTTGCGCACAAAATTGCATGTCCGAGTCCTTTTGCCTCACCTTGTCTTATACTGTGTATTTGAACATTCAACTTGGAAATAGACTTTATCTCTTTCAATAAATGTCTTTTTACCCTTTTTTCTAAAACACTTTCCAATTCAAAACTTGTATCAAAATGATTTTCAATTGATGATTTGCTAGAGTGTGTAATTAAAATTATCTCTTTAAAACCAGCATTTACAGCTTCCTCAACCACATATTGAATTATTGGTTTATTAACAATTGGCAACATTTCTTTTGGAATGGCTTTAGTGGCTGGAAGCATTCTTGTTCCAAGCCCTGCTACAGGTATGATTATCTTTTTTAGATTATCCTTCAAAATTAGAGATTATATTTTTATAAATTTGTTTAATGTGTATTTCCTGTTTATCCTTTATTGAATTATCAGAATCTATATAAAATCCTCGTTCATTATGCTGACCATTTTTTAATGCAACTAGAACTATGCATTTAAAAAATTTTATTTTACTTAAATTGTTAAAAAGTTTTATTTCGGTTTTTTCATCTATTAAATCTGGAAAGCTCAATGTTACAAAAATTGACTCACTCCTGCTATCAACTTCAAAAACTTGTTTGTCGTCAATGGTTATATTTGCCAGAATAGTTTCAGCATTTTGTAAGTCACTTGAGTTTGAAAAATTAATCAAGAAATCTCTAGACATTCTTTTTTCAACATTTAAGAATGATATTCCTATTTCCTTTAAAAAGTTTTCATGGTCTTCTAGTCTCCAATAATATGTAGGCTTCTCTACAGGTACTTGGCTTAAACCAGTAGCCAGTATAATTCTAGAATTTCTATAAGTTTTTAAGATGTCTCCTAAAATCAAGTCATATAATTCATAAACTTCTAAAACTGGATCAGATTCTTTCGAACAATACCAATCGGGATTAAAGTTGTTACCTGAATAAACTTTAGATGAAAAAAAATAGTGATGTTGTATATGGGCCGCTGCATTTAAAAATACAGAGCCATATGGGTATTTTTTTTTATTATAAGAAACAAAAAAAATATCTGCTAATAATAAGTCTAAAAAAAGAGCTTGGTACCATTTTTGTTTCAAAGATTTTGTGACAAATTTAAAGTATTTAAAATAATTTTTAAATCTTGCAAACCTTAAAAAACATATAAAGAAAGACATCAAATCAAAAATTTTATAATTATTTTTAGAATTATCATTCACCATTGACGAAACTGTTCTGTGGAACGAATTATAAAAAAAATTTTTAGTAGGGCTTGAAGAAGTCCAAGGGTCAGGAATGAAAACAGAATTTACATTTTCTGGATTTACTGCATTCATTGGGCTTAAGAGAAAAGAATTAATATTTTTTTTATTTAATACATTCCAAATATTTTCAGATTGATTCTTTGCATCTCCCAATCTAAAAATCTTATGCTCGTCAAAGTCTTTCCCCGTGTGTACTGTTACCCATTGAATCCAAGGCTCTAAATGACTAAATTCTTTTTCTGAGTGAGTGTTCTGTAGACCGTATTTTTCAATAATTTTTTTGAAATTTTTTAAAAAACCCTTTTTTATATAACTTCTCACAAAAGTAAATGAAACTTCATTGAATTCTAAAAATATTAGCGAGTTTCTCATTACTTTTGCATAAAAAATTATTTGATTTAACAGATTAATTATACAGCTATGTGTATATTATGAACTTAAAACATCAAAGATTTTTCTTCTAAAAATATTTGATTGAAATTCTCTAGACAAATATTTTGGTGCGTCATTAAAAAAGGATTTTTTTTCAATAATTTCTTTGATTTTTTCTTTTATTTTAGGGATATCAAAGTGTGCGAATTCAGTAAGAATATTTTTCAATTTAATATCTTTACTAAATTCTGTCTCAGGAAAGCCTATCACATGAAGATTTAAACCTAGATATTCAAAGATTTTTACAGGAAGAGATATCCCATCATACCAAGTTCCATTTCTAATACATAAACCGATTTTATGATTTGCCACAATGCTTAGTGTTTCTAAGTAATTCATTCTTTGAAGGATTAGTAAGTTTTGGTAATTTTCTTTTTTTAAGGAATGAAGATTTTGATTGTCCCCAATTATAGTAAAAGAATATTCGGGAAGGCTTTTTATTAACAATGATAAGTAATTGATATTCTGCATTTTTCCCAAAGTTCCATGAAATATAATATCTCTTTTATACTTTTCCACGTTTTTATCTATTCCATCACAAATCGTTTTTGGAAATCCATTCGTGATGCAAATTATTTTATTTTGATTTAACCCTCTTAATTGCAGTTTTTGACCTATTCCCTTAGTACATACGAACAAGCATCTTGCTTCTTTATATTGAGAAATGCTTAGCCTGTAGAGGAATTTAAAAATGACTCCTTTTTCAGAAAGTAAATTTCCTAAAACATAAGAATCTGGATAAAGGTCTCTGAGATCAAAACAGTAAGGTATTCTTAATAATCTACATCCAAAACAAATTATCAAACCTGATAAAAAATTAGGTACAGAAATAATTACCATTTTATGTTTATCAAAAAATAAGCTTAAAAAAGAAAATAGTCCATATATAAGTTCTTTCAAAACTCTGAAAACTAAACTCCCTTCTCTGCAATTCATATTCAATGTCCAAAATCTTGAGATAGGAAAGGATTGCTTTTGCATTTTTCCAAGAGAAGTGACAACAGACAATTTAATCGGATCTTTATTTTCTAAAAATAATTCTAATAATGCATTGTATCTATGTGCACAAGCATATGGAGCATTGCCAAATTCAGAAACAAAAATTCTTAAATGTTGCAATATTACTCCATAGCTCTTAAATTAAGTTTTGATAAAATTTTCATAATTGGTTCGATTAATAATCCCATATTTTGATAGTCACTATGACACTTTGGATCTTCATTTAGGATTTTTTCCCATTCGCTAGACTTAAATCCTAATTTTTGTCTGACATATTCAATCTCATATTGCTCAAGATCTATATCATCAATGAATGAATTTATTAGGTTTTCTCCTTCCTCTTTAGAAAATTCTTTGTTTCTAATTTGTGCATTTATATGAGGCAAAACTTTAATACAATTAAATTTCCTTTTAAGAACTACCCTTTGATAAACTTTGGTAAAGACTGATTCTTCGTGTTTAAATCCATAGTCCTCAAAACCAAATTTTTCATTCATATAACTTATAGCCGTGTTTCTTTTATACCAGTAATTATTCAAAGGAAGATCTATTCGGCTTTTTCTATTAAAAAATCTATATTTTGCCCAAGATAATGGATTAGTCTTTGGGTAGTTTTTTAGAGAAATATTCTCAAACTTTTTATTTATTGCAATAATATTTAGAATATCCAATTTGTTCCAGACAATTCTTCCTAAATTAAGACCATGTTCCGTTGAAAAATTAGAGCCATTCAAAAAGATTGGCACCTCTCCAAGGGAGAGCTCTTTAGTCATAGTTGCAAAAATTGCATGATCGGTTACTAGCTCTATATCTGGAACTGAAGACAAAAAAAAGGATCTTTGCAATGATTTAAATATTTTCCAGTCCATAATTCGAGTATCAAGTTTAAAGCCATACTTTTCACAAATTGAAAAAATATTTTTATTTGCTTTTTGAGTATTCCAACCGTTATCAAAATGAATTAACTTAGCCTTAAGGCCTGCTTCGCCAGCCAAAGTAGCAACCATACAGCTGTCGACACCTCCACTTATTCCTATGCAAACATCATATTTGCTAAGAGGTCTTTTATATTTTTTTTTTAAATCATGTAAAATACTATCTGGATTATCAGTAAAAGAGTGTATCGAAGCTAATCTACTTTTTACTGCCAAACATACGTCGCATTCAAAATTTTTTTTCTGAACTTCATTTAGACAATTTTTACAAGATTTAATGTTTTTATTCATGTTTTGCAATCACCAAAAAGTTTTTCAGACTTTCTTCGTTGAAATTAGCTTTAGTTAAGTTACTAAAAGGAAACATAAAGCGCGTTGAATAATATACTCTCAAGTTGTCAGAGATTTTCTCTCCTCTAAAGCCACCAGATAAAGCATAATTTTTATTCGATAATTTCGTTAAATAATCAATGATTTTAGAATTTAGTCCCACAAGAGATCCTGCGGAATTTACATCATGAATAATATATTCGGATGCAGAATAATTATCTTCAAGGATATCCATTTTGGTAACTAAATCTGCTAAGGATTTAATTTTTAGATGAATCGCCAATGTAGACTCTCCAAGTTCTTGATAAATTTCTAAAGGAAGACTTTGTTTTTTAATAAAAGGGTAAGTTAAACCAATTCTGTCAAAGCCAGCTTTAACCAATTTTTTTGCACATGATATATCGTTGATACTTCCACATATTGAAATAGGTCTATTCACATGCTTTGGAATGTCTAATAGAGTTTTTGGTATTACTGGATCAAGATTCATTATTGCTATTTCTGGAACATTACTATCAGATAAGATTTTTGCAGTATTTAGAACATCGCCGATATATTTTATGGGCTTATGTTTAACACAATACCACGCTGAGTCTTTGTAACTTACAATTGCTGGAATTAAGTTATTCATTCATTAGACTTCTAATTAAACTTAAGCCTTCAATACCTGATTTTTCTGGGTGAAACTGTAGTCCAACTAGATTTCCTTTTTTAATAATCGCAGCGTACTTAAATTCAGATGGTATTTTATTTCTGTATGAAACAATTTCAAGGGCCGAACTCTCATTATGATTAATTAATACTCCATAAGAATGACAAAAATAAAATAACCTAGGAGACTTAGTTTCATTTTCCAAACTTCTATAACCTATGTTAGCTTTTTCAAAATCCCCACATATAACTTTTGTAACGTCTAGATTAAATAAATTCAATCCTTTAACGTTTGCCTCATATAGATTATTACAAAGAAATTGCATACCAAGACATATCCCAAAAATACATTTTTCATTTGAAAACCTTTCTTTTATTTTAGAAAAAAAATAAGTATCAATTTTAGAAATTTCTTTGGCACTTCCTATGCCAGGAATAAAAATATAGTTGTTTGATTCTAATGAATTTAAATATGTTGCTAAATTTTGTACTTTAACAGTATGTCCAAGTTTAAGAAGAAAATAACGTAAAGCATTTATATTACCCCAACCTAAATCAAGAATAATAATTTGTCTTTCAGAGCATTTATCCACTTTAAAGATTACTTAAAATTCTTGATAGTCTTTCAACTGAATTAGCAATGTATTTCAAAAATAAAATTTTGATTATATTCACTTTTGATTCTACTTTAATAAAATTTAACTTATGTAATTTTTTTCTATTTTAACAAGAAAATAAATTAAGCTTAAAATAAGTATCAGAATGGTGATAAGGGTAAGATAAATTAAACCTTCTTTTCCTAATGGACCGATAAAAAAGTAAATTAAAAAAGAATTTACCAAGAAAATTGTCCCAAAAACTAAAACGATTGAGATATTTGCGTGTAATTTAAAAGCATATCTAGCATATGCAACCCATTGCATCAATAAAATTACTAAGCTACAAGTTATACATAAAATTAAATCTATGTTACTTAAAGAAAGTATTCTATAAAGAATATTACTAAAAAACGAAGAAGATATGAGGAACTTTAGAATCTCTTCTTGAAAATTGAATAAAATTATTAAAAAGAAGATTGCCACAATATATCCAAAAGTTAGGAACGCCATAAGTTTGTAATATAAATTAGAATGATCCTTGTCTTGATTAGAGGATAAAAATTTACTTTGATACTGAGATATAACAGCAGAGAGTAATTCGCAAAAGTAATACAAATAAGAAAAAATCGACGGAAGAGCAACAAAAAAATTCCAAAAAAGAAAAGGGCTTCTCGTAAAAGCTGAGTAAATAACTTCCCAAGAAAGTTTAGAAATTGAAATGGCAGCAAAACCTCCACTCACTATTTTTCTCTGTTTATTATTTTTGAATCTAAGAAAAATAGAAAAAAGAAAAACAAGAATTGAAATTAACAAAAATACTAGAGACAGAATTGAAAAGTTTTCTGTTTCAAATGGAATTAAGAAAACATAGATAGACCAAAGTATTGCCATGTAAGAAGAAAGGATAGCTTCATAATAAACTAGAGAATAAATTCTAATCTCACCTAGCATCCAGAAAATTGATCCAAAATACAACGCAGAAATTAAGCTATTTATTAAAAATGATTCAAAATTTAAAAAAAAACTGCATAGAATTAAAAGTATTATAAAAATTGGGCTAAATTTTTTATAAAAATAAAAAAAGTTCTTACTTGCTCCCAACAAAGAATCCTGTGAACCTAACCCTATAATGATCCCAACTACAGTGACAATGCTAACAAAAGATAAAAGATTTACCGAGCCCATAGAGACCTCGCTAAGAATCATTACAAATGTAAAAACTATTGCCCTAAATAAGGTTGAAAATAGTTTATAAAATGGCATCCATTTCATATAAAAATTATCTTCATGCATAGGATTGCCCTGTTAATTAGACAGATAAAATTAATCCTTATTTATCAATCTTTTAGTGATCTCACTCCACTGATATAAATCAATTTTTTCTGAATCATAATTCAAATCTGGCAAGGATAAAATTATTTTTTTTAATTTTTGAGTACTAATTGAATCCATATCTACAACTGCTCCAAAATTTGATTCTCTGACAAGGCTCGATACAAAATTAGAGCTAAAACACAATACTGGTTTTTTATATTGTAATGCCAAAGCTAATGGCCCTGAGGCAGAATCAAAAGTAGCGTCGTGCGAAATGACAAAAAAGTCAGAGTTTTCAAAAAGTTTCTGAATTTCTTGATCTTTTACATATCTATCTATTATTGAAACGTTTGTATTGCTTTTAGATTTTTCAATATCCTTTTTAATTTTTTTTATATCAATATCAAAGGATTTTCCGATAATTTTAAGTGCAAATTTACTATCGTTTATTTTTAAAAATAATTTAACTAATTTTTCAATTCTTTTATCTTTTCTTAAAACTCCAAAAGAAAGACCTTTTAAGCAATTAGAAATAGGCTTTTTTTTCTCAAAATTATTGTAGTCTGATGTTTTATCAAATCCCCAGCCAGCTAAAACAAGTTGTTTATGAAAAAAACCTTGGTATTTTGCATAAGATATAGCTTTTTCGTGCATAAGAGCAAGACGAGTCATATTATTTTTTTTTAACCTTTTTTTTAAGAGGTATCTTGAGATTAATTTATAAAAAGATTTTAAGTCGTTTTTATAATTTTTTGGAAAACTATGGAGAACCATCGTATGGTTATTAGGCAGTTCTAAAAAAATTGAGGCTAGAAAAGACTGAATAGGCTCATATTCAAGGTCTAGCAAAAAATCTTTAAGAGCTATATTACGATAAACCTTAAAATAAAAGATCGTGCAAACACTCATTCTAATAAAAAAGAAAATTAATTTGCCTAAATGACTAAATTTTCTTTCTAAATTATTTCTTGTAGTTAAATTAAAAAAATTTCCTAAAAAGGGGATATGAATTGGGGTTACTAAAAATTTTTCATTTTTAAAAATTTCCCGATTTTTAAGATATACTCCAAAAATATTAATTTTCTCTGATTTTCCTAAGAAACTAGGAGTATTTTCAGCAATTTTTTCTGCAAAAAGAGGATGCCCTAAAGGATCAAAGTAAGATGCGCAAATTATATTAACCAAAATTTATCCTTCTTTTACCTTGCTTAATTTTAGAGGTATTTTTATAAAAAACACTAACGAAGACAGTTAAAAGCGCAAAAAGTAAAAAGAATCTCAAATCTCTTGCTCCACCAGATGTCAAAGTTGTAAAAAAGCAAAAAAGTGCCAAATAACCATACACATTTCCTTTAAGGATGTTTTTAATAACTAACCAAACCAGATAAAGAAAAATGGCTAGAACAAAAATTCCATACTCAGTCCAAATTTCAAGCAAACTATTATGAGGATAATCTATGCTCTGCATTTGAGTTTTGTTAGGCCATTGCCCTGGTCCAATCCCAAAAAAAGGATTTTCTTGCAAAATTTCAATTGATTCTGAAAATGCTACGAGACGAACAATTATGCTAGAAACTTCTTCTCTTGCCACATCATCATCGGTAACTGATAAATCAGAAGAATCTATAAATGCCAGAGGTATCTCCTGAAATGAAGTGGCTAGTCTTGCATTATTCATTGCATAAGATATGAATAAAGCAAAAACTACAATACCTAAGGAAAGATTTCTAAAGGAAATATTTCTTATGGAAAATCCTCTTAAACTTAAAACTAAATAAATAGAATAAACAATAAAAACATATATTAAGGGACCTCTTGAATCTGAAATTAAATAAGCAGATCCATATAAAAAAACTGCAATCAATGAAAATTTTTTCAAGTAAATTAGTCTGATTAAAACGCCCAAGGATACGTACTTTATAAATGTTAATGGACCTAGACCCAAAAAACTTCCCTCTCTTGAAAAATCAAATTCAACTAATCTAAATAAAAGAAGGAAAAAGCATAAAGTTAAGCAAAATTTATCAGCTAAATAAAAAAAACGATCTGGTCTTACGCCAGAAATTAAAAAATATGATGTAAGAGTTGTCAAAATTAAAACGCTAAAGACATCAAAAAAATGAAATTGATCAACCTTATAATCGCTTATGAATGTGGCACTTGAAAGAATTATAAAAAATATCAAAGAAAAGTATAAAAGAAAAAATGATGGGATCCTAAGATTTGAAGAATTTATAAGCCTCAAACTAATTATAAGTACCATGCCATACCAAATAAAAAACCATGTCCAAGGAATACCATAAATTGTATTTTTCTCTTGAGGATAGAGAACACCCACAATTAAAACAGCGAGTCCAGAAAAAACTAGAATTATATCTCTAAACATTACAAAACTTGATTCTTAGTCTATATGATTTTTTAATTAAGTTGATGAAATAGAAAATTACCCATTTTATAAAATAGATCTTTTAAATAAAAACTTTTATGTTTGATTGTAGCTAAAATCTTTAATTAATTTACAAACATGATCTACTTGCTCTTTCGTTATCTCAGGAAAAATAGGTAAAGAAAGAATATTTGATTGATGATTAGATGCTATAGGAAAGTCATCTTTGCAAAAATTAAATCTCGAGTATGCTGGTAACAGAGGTAGGCAAATAGGGTAGTTTATCGCTGTTTCAACATTATTCTTTTTTAAAAAATTTGCTAGCAAATCTCTCGACTTATTCTGTATGACATACAAATGCCAAACATGCTTAACATCATCATATGCTTTTGGAACTACAATTTCTGAGAGGTCATCTAATGAATCAGAATAATAATTTGCAACCTCTTCCCTTTTACGAGTCCATTCTTTTAGATAGGGTAATTTTACATTAAGAATAGCAGCTTGAATTCCATCCATACGGCTATTTATGCCTTCAATTTTATGAATACCTTTTTTTAATCCTCCATGGCGAGCAAAAGATGTCATATTTTCGGCTAATTTCGATTGATTTGTAACAATTGCCCCTGCATCACCCATAGCCCCAAGGTTTTTACCTGGATAAAAAGAAAAAGTTGCTGCATCCCCAAATGTTCCTACTTTTTTTCCTTTAAATTCTGCTAGATGTGCTTGAGCACAATCTTCAATAACCCAAAGGTTGTTAGTTTTAGCTATAGCCATGATTTTTTCCATATTTGCAGGTTGCCCAAACAAATGAACTGGAATTATTCCTACAGTATTTGGCGTGATTAGATTTTCAATCAAATCAGTATTAATCAAAAAATCTTCATAGAGGGTATCGCAAAAAATAACTTTACCCCCTGCTTGAGTAACTGTTTCTGATGTAGATATCCAAGAGTGAGCAGGAACTATGACCTCATCGCCGGGTTTTATATTTAATGCCTTCATTGAAATATACAAGGCATCTGTTCCATTAGCGCATGAAATTGTATTTTCAACTCCAATTAATTTAGAGAATGCACTTTCAAAGTCTTCGACTTCAGGCCCTCTTACAAACCAAGAATTTTCTATTACGCGAGAGATAGCCTCTTCAATTTCTTTTTCTAAGAAAGAATGATGTTTATTTAAATCATTAAACGGAACAATCATGTATATGTTTATTTAATTTTTTTTACTGGAACGCCTGCATAAATTCCAGAAGTTTTAATGTCTTTGGTTACAACTGCTCCAGCAGAAATTACAACATTGTCACATATCGAAACTGGCATAATTGTTGCATTACTTCCTATAGATACATTATTACCAATATGAGTTGGTTTCCAAAGATCTTTGTTTCCTTTTGCGGGAGAGCCACTTGAAAAAGTATCGTTAATGAACATTACGCCATGTCCAACAAAGCAATTTTTACCAATAGTAACAAGAGAACAAATAAAGCTGTGTGATTGAATTTTTGTATTTTTTCCAATTTTCACATCACTTTGAACTTCTACAAAAGGTCCAACAAAAACATTATCGTCTAGGAAACATTCATATAAATTACATGGATCCATAATTTTTACTCCCTTTCCGCAATGAATATTTTTGATGGAAGACTTTATAATTTGAGGCTTATTCATTTTTTCCTAATTTAGACAAGTTCGGTAAGGAATTTAAAAAAACTTCCTTACCTGATTCAATTGATTCATAAATTGCAATTATAAGTTTAAGGCTTTTCCTGCCTTCATAACCATCAACCAATTGAGTAGTGTTATTATTTATACAATCAACAACGTGCTCGTAATAAGACTGGTGTCCGAAACCATAAACATTTGGCGGATTCACTGAGTATTCATCAATAACTTTTTCATCTCCAGATTCATAATCTGAAAAATTCCAAGTTTTCATTTCATTCACAGCAAACCCTCCAACTTCAACACTTCCCTTTTCTCCTAAAATAGATAGAGATCCCTCTAGATCTTTTGGCCTTATGGCGGTAGTTGCTTCTATAATTCCCAATCCTCCATTTTTAAATTTTAGTAAAACAGCAGCAGTATCTTCAGCTTCTATCTTTGCTAATGATTTCTTACTATATGCGAAAACAGATTCAACTTCTCCCATCATCCATTCTAATAAGTCTAGATGGTGACTTGCTTGATTAGTTAGCACTCCACCATCTTGAGCCCAAGTTCCTCTCCAAGGATCTTGATCATAATATTCTTGAGTCCTACACCACCTTACACGAACTGTCCCCATAAATAACTTCCCAAATCGCCCTTTTTCAAGGGCTTTTCTAAGAGCTACTACGGGTGTGTTAAATCTATTCTGCTTAATTATAAAAAGTTTTATATTGTTTGATCTGCAAGCATTTATCATTTCATCGGCATCTTTTAATGTTAATGCCATAGGCTTTTCTACCATAATATGAGCTCCATATTTCGCAAGCTCTATTGTGTGTCTGCTGTGCAAGCCACTTTCCGATAAAATCACAACCACATCAACTTCATTGTTACTCATCATTTCATGCATACAAGCATATGATGGGACATGAAATCTCTCTTCTATGGCCTTTGCCTTTTCTTTGACCTTGTCGCAAACTGCAACAAGTTTGGCACCTTTGATCTGATTATTTCCAAGAAGCTCTGAATGTCTTTTAGCTATTCTTCCACAGCCAACGAGAGCGAATTTCATCATATTAAAAAAAATTATTAAGTGGAATGATACTTTTTATTATAAAAAAAAAATAGTTTACTTTAGAAAGGCTTTTCATAAGACGTACTAAGATCGAAATAGCTATTTTTTATTAATTTTTCCTAAATCAAAAAGTTTCAAAACCCTTGTAATGTCTCAAATAAATATTCTATTTCAGATCTTAAATCTATTTGATGATTGCCTACAAAAAAACCATTAGAGTCAATATATTCAGCATTTTCCAATGTGTCGGAAACCTCATAATTAAAGTATCTTAAAACCTCTTTATTTTTTAAAAAATTTCCAGTGACTATTGGCCTACACTCAATATTTTTTGATGACAAATAACTAACAACTTCTTTTCTTGAATGAGAATTATCTTTTAAAATCAAGGCGAAGCCAAACCAGCTACTGACTCCAACTTCATGTTGAATATCTAAAAAAGGATGATTTTTAAAGACTTCCTGAAAATAAGCAGCATTTTTTCTTCTAATCTTAATGAAGCTAGGTAATTTTTTTAACTGTTGTAAGCCTATAGCTCCACTCATTTCCAATGGTCTAACATTGTATCCTGGAAGAACAAATTTAAACGATTCCTCAAAAGGATCATCACTTTTAGTTCCGGTTACAAGATTTTCTTTAGGCAAGTTTCTTGTCCAGCCATGTGCTCTAAGTGAAAGTAAAATGTGGTAAATTTCTTCATCATTAGTAATTACACATCCTCCTTCCATTGTTGAAATATGATGGCTAAAAAAAGAACTAAAGGTTCCCATTAAGCCAAAAGTTCCTGTTTTTTTCTTTTTAAATGATGCTCCCATAGATTCACAATTATCTTCTAGTAAAGTGATATTCCTACCAGAAATTATTTTATTTATGAAATCAAAATCATTTGAATTTCCTAATAAATTTACTGCAAGAATAGCTTTTGTTTTCTTTGTTATTGCTTTTTTTAATTTCTCAAGATCAATGTTTAAAGTATTTCTATCTATATCTACAAACTTAAGTTTTAGACCATATTGCTGAAGAGGAAAGTAAGTAGTTGACCATGAGACAGCTGGAACAATAATCTCATCACCTCTTTTCAAGCGACGTTTTTTATTTTTTGTAAAAAACATAGCTGCAATCATGAGCAAATTCGCTGTGGAGCCAGAACTAGTCATAACTGCATGCTTACTGTCAAAAAAATTTGCGAACTTGTCTTCATATTCTTTGACTTTTTTATTCATGGAATACATATCTGACTTGATAACTTGTCTTATTGCCTTTATTTCTTTTTCATCCCATGAACTTGATGCTAATTTATATTCCACTTTCAATATCCTCAATAAAAAATTTAAAAGTTTCCTCTATTCCTGAAGTTAAACTAATTTTGTGTGACCAGCCAAAGTCTTTGAGTAAGGATATATCAACTAGTTTTTGATGCATGCCTACAGGCTTAGATAAATCATATTGGAATTTACCGTCATAATTTAATACTTTTGCAACTGCATAGTAATAATCTTTTATTGAATAATCATGGCCAATTCCAATATTAATATTTTGTGGTAATTTCTCTATTTTGGTCAAAGCAAAAAAAATAAAATCAGCGAGATCTCTAACGTTCATAAACTCCCTTCTTGCATTTCCGTCCCCCCAAATATCCACAACATTTTTTTTGTTCTTTTTTGCCTCATGAATTTTTCTGATTATTGCAGAAATTAGATGTGAATTATGAAGATTAAAGTTGTCATGACGTCCATAAAGATTACAAGGAATTATGGTTTTATAATTTTTATTTTTATCATTTTCAGATATGTATTCACATATCTTAGTTGATAATATCTTCGAGAGCGCATATCCCTCATTTGTAGGCTCTAATTTTCCTTCCAAGATCATACTTTCTTTAAGAGGGTTCGTAGCATTTTTTGGATACATGCATGAGCTTGCTAAGTTGAGTAAATTTGGAATTTCTAGCAAATTCGCCATCAATATTACATTAAGGCCTATTTCTACATTCTCAGACAAAAATGATATTGAATTTTCTATGTTAGATTGAATTCCTCCGACTTTACCTGCTGCATGAATTATTAAATCTGGCTTCTCTTTAATTAAAAAGTTTTTTACTTCTAAACGATTAAGTAAGTTAAGTTGATTTCTATTAGGAGAAATAATTTCATACTTTTTAGCGCTTGGATGTTCTAGAATATTTTTTCCGACCATGCCACTTCCGCCGGTTAGAAAAATTTTCATTTACTAAGAATTCTAAATGAAAGATTATATATTTTAATTTTCATGATTTTCTATGAGGATTTGCTTCTTAGCTAAAACTAGGTCCTCTCTAACCATTTCTGAACACATTTCTTGAGCTGAAATTTCCGGCGACCAGCCTAGTTTTGACCTTGCTTTTGAAGAATCGCCTAATAATTCGTCGACTTCTGCTGGTCTGAAATATCTTGGATCAACCTTTACAATTACATCGCCTTCTTTAACTTTTGGGGCATTACTGCCAGTTACGCTAATCACAATACCTTTTTCGTTTTCCCCTTTACCCTCAAAAGAAAGTTCTATCCCCAGCTCTTTTGCAGACCATACTATAAAGTCTCTAACTGAATAATGAAGTCCTGTCGAAATCACGAAATCTTCTGGAACTTCCTGCTGAAGCATCATCCATTGCATCTTGACATAATCTTTAGCGTGCCCCCAATCACGAAGAGCATTTAGATTTCCTACATACAAACAATTCTCAATGCCTTGAGCAATGTTGCAAAGACCTCTGGTAATCTTTCTTGTAACAAAGGTCTCCCCTCTTCGAGAGGATTCATGATTAAATAAAATCCCGTTGCATGCATAAATACCATATGATTCCCTGTAATTAATAGTAATCCAATACGCAAATAATTTAGAAACAGCGTAAGGGGATCTTGGATAAAAAGGAGTAGTTTCTTTTTGAGGAGTTTCTTGAACTAATCCATAAAGTTCCGAAGAAGAAGCTTGATAAAACTTTGTCTTTTTTTCTAAGCCTAAAAACCTTATGGCCTCTAAGAGACGTAAAGCTCCTAATGCGTCTACGTTAGCAGTATATTCTGGAGTTTCAAAACTGACAGCTACATGAGATTGTGCGCCAAGGTTATAGACTTCATCAGGCTCAACCTCTGAAATTATTCTTGTTAAATTAGAAGCATCAGTCAAATCTCCATAATGAAGAAAGAAGTTAGGATTTTCATTATGAGGGTCTTCAAAGATATGATCTATTCTTTGAGTATTTAATGAAGATGCTCTTCGCTTTATGCCATGAACCTCATAACCTTTATCTAAGAGTAATTCTGCTAAATATGATCCATCTTGACCAGTTACGCCTGTTATCAAAGCTTTTTTTGTCATCAGAAAATAACTCTTTTGTTTTAGTTTTTGAGATTGATTATTATAACTTCATTAAGAACTTATGATATCTGCTTTTAGAAGCCAAGATGCATAGTTTTTTATATACTGATGGAAACAATTACTCTCACAAATTTCTTTTAATTTAAACCACTCAAGTTTTGAATGTTGTGAATCTTTTTTAAGTTTAGGTTTTTCATGTAATTTTAAATAATGAGGAAGATTTACATAGTGAGTTGAAATATTTTTACTTACCAAACTATTTTCATAAAAATGATCCCAGATTCCCATTAACTTGAAATCTCTAGGATGGTATTCTCTTAATCCTAATTCTAAACTTGCTATTCTTGATATACATTTATCCCAAGGTTCATTTTTTAATATTCTTCCCCCGGGAGTAAACCAATTATTTTTCAAGGGCTCGTTTTTTCTCAAACCCAAAAGAATAGATTCTTGGAAAATTAAACAAAGATCAATTGAAACTAGGGGAACACATTCTATAACTTTTTTAAATTTATCTTTTTTAAGCATTAGATATCTTTAAAAATAGAACTTAAGATTTTCCAGGCTATTAAAATCCGAAGATTAGTAATTTTAAAGCAGAAAAATCATATTGATTTAAATTTCAATTCCTTTTAAAAAAATAGTGTTTTATTAAGGCGTAAAGAATACTCATTAGCCCCCCAAATATGGTTATAAAGATACATATTAATGCTCTGCTGGGACTGGATTTTTTTTCAGCTACAAAAGGTGGGTCTATTTTTATCAAAAAATAATCTTTGTAAACTTTTGTTTTCATTTGAGTTTCAAGCTGTCCCTCAATTAGAGTAGAAATAGAATCTTTTATTTTAATGAATGAGTTTTTTGATAGTTCTTTGCTTAAATATTCAATGCCTTGTTGCGAATCTTCCATGTCCTCTTTTCTTAGGATCTCATTGGCCTCTTTGATGATTAAATCCAAAAATTCTTTAGCAAATATTGGAGAAACATGTTCCACTTCAACAGTAATAAACCCTGAAGATTTATTTTGAGAAATTGATAATATATTAAAACGGTATTCCTCATGTGCCTCTAAAAATGAAGGAATAACAGATTGATTTTTTTTAGGTTTTCTTACCCAAAGTTTTTTATCTGGATCATAAATTTTTCTATCATAAATAATTTCTTTAGTCTCTGAATCATAGCCTTTAGCTGCCATAATTGAAGGAAGTATTTTTTCAAAAGATATAAGGTGTTTGACAAATTTCCTAGATTTAATTAATTCTATAGCCTTAGGGGCTTTACTGTCAGATGGTTGCAAATCAATGCCTGCAACTGAAGCCAAACCACTTAACTGGGACAGATTTCCTTGTAATCCAGACCCGCTTCTTTCAGCAAGTAATGCTACTGACTTGTAATAATTTGTTAAATTTAATGCCAACACAACTGAAAAAATAGCAAAGAAAGATGTTATTAGTAAAATTTCATTTTTTGTGGCCCAAAGAATTTTTATAAATTTTCTAAAATTTAAATCATCTCCTATATAAGACTTGGAATTCTGAATTTCTTTATCTTCGATCATAAATCAATTTTAAACTTTTTTATATCGCCAAGATAAGGAAAAAATAAGATTCGAAATGGTACCCGGGGCCGGACTTGAACCGGCACGATATTGCTATCGAGGGATTTTAAGTCCCTTGTGTCTACCAATTCCACCACCCGGGCTCTTCAAAATAATTATTTTTAAATTTTAGTTATCTTGCCAAAATGTTATTTT